>Ga0209542_10021613_pt1 | contig 10071 bp, 9 predicted proteins | sample RifCSPhighO2_01_FD_184028 | JGI IMG/M metagenome (GOLD analysis project Ga0209542, IMG submission 184028) | Soil microbial communities from Rifle, Colorado - Rifle CSP2_plank highO2_0.1 (SPAdes) (version 2) | ecosystem: Environmental > Terrestrial > Deep subsurface > Rock core/Sediment ...
TTTAAAAAATGGAAAAGATGACGGTTTTGTAGAATTAGAATTTGAGATAGATAGCAATAACATAATTTTAAAAAGAAGTTTGAAAAGAAAAAAAACAGTTACTCAAGACGAATCTTTTATAACTATAAACGGGAAAACTGAAGAGAAAGCAACTACTGAGATGAAAAATTTTGTTCTTCAAACATTAAATTATCCGTTAGAATTCACAAAAAAAACAAATTTGTTATACAGATATACAGTATTTACCCCTCAGGAAAATATGAAGCAGATAATTCTAGAAGATCCTGAAACAAGATTAAATACACTAAGACATGTTTTTGGAATTGATAAATACAAAAGAATAAAGGAAAATACAGCAATACTAACCTCTAAATTAAGAGAGATATCAAGATTAAAGCAGGGGCAATTGACAGATTTAGAAACATTTAAAGTAAGAATAATTGAGAAAATTTCTTTAATAGAAGAAATTCAAAATACTGTTCCAGAACTTGAGAAGGAAATTAACAGCTATGTTAAAGAAAGAAAAATTAAAGAATCAGAGATGCAGGATGTCAAGTCAAAAATAGATCAAAAAATAAAATTAGAAAATGAAGCTGATAAATCTAATATTATGCTTTTTTCAAAGAAAGAACAGATACTCAGAATTTCAAAGGAAATTACAAATATTAAATCCAGATTTGAACAGGCAAATAAAAATTTTGACCAATCTCATTTAGATATTACTATAAAAAATATTACTGAGAAAAAATCAGTACAGGATAAAATAAAAAAGGAAATTTTGGATTTATCATATAAAATAAGCAATTTCTCATCAAAAATTTATGATCTTGAAAAGCTTAAGGAGAAAATGTCAAATCTTCAAATTTGTCCAACCTGTCTTCAGGAAGTTAAAGGTGAGCACAAACACAATATTTTAGGTGAAACAGATAAAGAACTATCAAATATTAAAAATGATAAAATTTCTGTAGATAATGAAAAACAGAAAAAAGAATTATTATTAAAAAATATTGATTTGGAAATTGATGAATTGGAAAAAAAGAAATCTCAATTGCATGAAATTAAAATAAGGCTTAAAACAATAGAAGAAGATAATAAGAAAATAATTGATTTTGAAAATCAAAAATCAGTTTTAGAAAAGGATATTTCTTTATTGGAAGACCAGATATTAAGGCTTAAAGAATCTGTAAGTGAATATAAGAAATTTGAAAATATTCTTAGTTTAAGGGAAAAAGAATTTAATGAAATACTTAATAAGGAAAAAAATGTTGAGATAAAAAGAGCCCAGATTATGAAAGAAATAGAATTAGGAAAAATAGAAATTAAAAGAATGGAAAAAGAAGTTGAAGAGAAAGAAAAAATTAAAGACGAGTTGATGTACATTGTAGAATTAGAATCATGGCTTTCAACAGAATTTCTGGATTTAATAGGATTTATTGAAAAAAATGTTATGATTAAGCTTAGGGAAGAATTTTCAAAACTTTTTAATGAATGGTTTTCTATTTTAGTTCCAGATACATTTATTGTCAGGCTGGACGAGAGTTTTACACCTATAATTGAACAACAGGATTATGAGTTGGATTACAATTTTTTGTCTGGAGGTGAAAGAACTGCAATTGCTTTAGCATATAGACTAGCATTAAATCAGACAATTAACTCATTATTAAGCGAGATAAAAACTAAAGGTATTGTAATTTTAGATGAACCTACAGATGGATTTTCACAACAGCAGCTAGATAAAATGAGAGATGTTTTAAAAGAGTTAAAAGTTAATCAATTGATAATAGTAAGCCACGACCAAAAGATAGAAAGCTTTGTAGATAATATTATTAGATTAAAAAAAGAGCAGGGAGTTACAAGAATCATTTAAACGAATTACTTAAAAGTGGTAACAAAATAGAAAGATTTAAAAATAGAATTCTTCATATAAAAGCATGGGTATATTTAATAAAGTTAGAAGAGCATTTAGACAAAGTAGATTGGAAAGCCTTATGACTAAAAATGGTTATCCTATTCCTATGCGCTATAAATATAGTGATGAAAAAGATACTGATCTATTTTTCTGGAAATTTAGCAATCCAGCAGAGTCTTATGTATTTGATGTATTAGACGCAGCTTATAAGAAGTATGGTGCAGATTCAAAAGAATTTAAGAGAGCTTGTAATGAGTTACTTACTTCTCGCGAAAGAGAGCTAATAAAAGCCAATATAATAGAAGAAGTTGATGTTAGAAATGGAATTGCTTTAGTAGAAGATAGGACATTTGATTTGAAAGGTGTTTATGCTCTATTTGAAAAGGCAAAATTAATTAATAATGAGCTACAACTTCAAACTCCAGAAGATTACTATTTCCCATCTTATATGGAAAAAAGTTATAGAGAAGAAGCTGAAAGACATACCTTATATCCATTAGCTAAGTCTGCATATGGTTCTAGAATTTAGTTGAAAGTAATTTCCATATTGAAAGTTTCTTTAAGACAAATAAAGTTTTCAACCAAAACATTTATAAAACCAATCATTTTATATCAATTATAGGTTCTAAAAATATTATTGAGAGCTATTTATATAAAAATGGTCAATGAAGATATAAGTAAATCAATGCTGAAAACAGGGACTAGTATTCTTGGAATAAAATGTACAGACGGAGTTGTACTAGCATCAGATAGACAAGTTAGTGCAGGAAATATAGTTGTTGGTAAAAACTACCAAAAGATAATTCATATTAATGACAGGCTTTTAGCTGCCATTACTGGAGGAGTTTCAGATGCTCAGTTATTGATGAGGGTAGTTGCAGCTGAAGTTAAGCTTAAGGAATTAAGAAGCAAGCAAAGATCAACAGTTAAAGAATCAGCTAGCTTATTAGCTTATTTGACATTTAGAAACATTAGGTCCCCTTCAATGATACCATCTATTGTTGGAACATTAGTTGCAGGTTTAGACCCTGACGACACTGCTAAATTATATACAGTTGAACCTGCCGGAGCTATTTCAGAAGTAGAGGATTATGATGCTAATTTTGGAAGTGGAATGCCATATATCTTAGGAGTTTTAGAAAGAGGATATAAAAAAGATTTAAATGTAAAACAAGGTGTCCAGCTTGCTATTGAATGTTTAAAAGCCTCAACTCAGAGAGATATGGGAAGCGGTTATGGAATTGATATTTATACTCTGACTAAAGAGGGGATTAAAAAAGTTGTAAGTCAGGAAATAAAATCAGTTTTCGAATAATATTAAAATTTTTATGGATATTAAGTTCTAAAGAAATAAGGGCAAAATGGAGAGTATATTGGTAACAAATACACAATATTATCAAACAAATAAATTAAAATGATATATGGGAAAATAAAATTAATAAATAAAACTAGTCAAGAAGATAATATATTTACAATTTAATTAAATCTCAAAAATAAAATAAATTATAAACTAAATAAATTAAACAAATGTAAATCGGGAAAAGTATGATCCTATTAAAATAAACCTTTAGAAAAGGTTTCCAAATGAACCTTTAGGAAAGGTTCCCAAAACGACGAATAACCTTTTAGGAAAAGGTTTCAAATAAGCCTTTAGAAAAGGCTTAAGCCAAATAAAGATTTAGGAAATCTTTAAGCAAAACGACAAAAAACGACAAAAAACGACAAATAAAGTAAAATCTCATAAATAAAATGAAACTAATTATAACTAAATTAAAAGGTAGAATGGCGCACGATCTAAGGAGATTGATGCGTCAAAGAACCTAGGTTCTTTACGCTATGGATATTTTAAAAGGCATTACAGAAGAGTTACCTAAGGTAATAGTTGATGCAGGATTTGAAGGGGCAAATATTGTTCTTTATACTGATAATGTTGAATTTTTTAAAGAAGGAGAATCCCAAATTAAGGAATTGGTGAATAAATACAAGAAAAGAATTGAATTGAGGGCTGATCAGAAAATCCTTGAATCTGAAGAGAAAACTGATAAATTAATAAGAAAAATACTGCCTGAAGAAGCTGAAGTTACAAATATTATTTTTGATGTTCAAAGAAGTGTTGTAATAATTGAAGCCAAGAAACCAGGTTTGGTTATTGGAAAACAAGGAAGTGTTTTGCAGGAGATAAAAGATCAAACTCTCTGGATTCCACAAGTTCAAAGATCTTCTTCAATTCCAAGTAAGATAACCGATAATATTAGGGAAGTATTGTATGCAAACAACAATTATAGAAGAAAATTTTTGAATAATATTGGAAAGAAAATTTACAAAGATTGGAGTTCTGATAAAAAAGATGGTTGGGTAAGACTTACAATGTTGGGCTCAGGAAGACAGGTTGGTAGATCTTGTATTCTTTTGCAAACTCCTGAATCTAAAATTTTATTAGACTGTGGAGTTGATGTTGCAGCTCATGGCTCTGACAAATTCCCTTATTTTGATGTTGCAGAGTTTGATATTTCGTCTATAGATGCAGTTATTTTAAGCCATGCACATTTAGATCACTGTGCTTTATTGCCTTATTTGTATAAGATGGGATTTCAAGGGCCAGTTTATATGACTCATCCAACAAGAGATATTGCTGCTTTGCTTGGATTGGATTTTATAGGAGTTGCATATAAACAAGCTACTGCCCCTATTTTTTCTTCAACAGATATTAAAGAAATGGTTAAACATTCAATATGTTTAAATTATAATGAGGTTACAGATGTGACTCCAGATATTAGGATTACTTTTTATAATGCTGGACATGCTTTAGGTTCTGCAATGATTCATATTAATATTGGAAATGGTTCTCATAATCTATTATATGGGGCAGATATTAAATATCAGAAAACTCGATTATTAGATCCTGCAATAACTAATTTTCCAAGAGTTGAAACTGTAATAATTGAATCTACTTATGGTGGGAAAAATGATATAATGCCTCCAAGAATTGAATCTGAAACTCAACTATTAGATATAATTAAAAAAACAATTGAAAGAGACGGAAAAGTTTTGATTCCTGAATTAGGATTAGGTAGAGCTCAGGAAACTATGTTAATAATAGATGATGCAATTAGGTCTGGAAAATTACCATCTATTCCAGTTTATATTGATGGTATGATTTGGGATATTAATGCAATACATACAGCTTATCCTGATTATCTAAGTCATTCTGTAAAAGCTCAGGTTTTCCAGGATAAAAATCCATTTGTATCTGAAATATTCAAAAGAGTAGGCTCTCCTCAAGAAAGAAAACAAGTAATTGAAGGAGGTCCTTGTGTTGTTCTAGCTACTAGTGGAATGTTAGTTGGCGGAGCATCTGTAGAATATTTCAAGCATTTTGCAGGTAACTCTAGGAACTCTTTAGTTTTTGTATGTTATCAAGGAGTTGGTTCATTAGGAAGGCAGGTTCAGGAAGGTTTGAAAGAATATAAGACAGATCAAGGAGAATCAATATCTATAAATTTTGAAGCTCATACAATTACAGGATTTTCAGCTCATGCAGGCAGGACAGAGCTATTGAATTTTATTAAAAACTGCAAGCCTAAACCAAAAAGAGTTATTATTAATCATGGTGAAGTTTCAAAATCTTTGGATTTAGCAAGTGCCATATACAAAATAGAACACATTGAAACAAATGTCCCAAGAAATCTCGAGACTTTGAGATTGAAGTAAGATTTATAAGGTGCTTCTTTATATCCATATTTTCTCTTTAGTAATACTATTAAGTGGTAACATATGGAAAGATTTATAAACAATTAATTTAAATTAAGATTAATGGGAAATATAAAATATCTTCAAGTCCAGAAAATTAAAGGATCAAAGAGGAATAAAGATTGTTCTAGGAGATGGGTATCTACTGTTGACTTAGAAAGTAGGGAAACAGAACCATTAAGACATGATCTGAGTTCATTTAGTGATGATTTTTACAAGACATTTTTTAATCAAAATAATATGGTAGTTGGATCTGCTAGGGAGTGTGGAATATTTGATTTAGGGGCAGTTTATGAAACATTCTTTAATTTAGGTATGAGAGTTTCACAGCAATTAGAAGGTAGAGTTAGGGAAATTACAGAAGAAAGATATTATAAACAATTTAAAAAATTAGAGAATTCACTTTTAGAAGCCTGCAAAACTAAGGTTATTAAGGATGAACTTGAATCATGTAATGGTATTCTACAATATATTCCAGAAACTGATAGAGATGAAGCAAAAAAGATAATTTTGGGATTAAAACCTGTAGAAGATTCTTCAAGAGGAATTATTGGAACATTCAATGATAGGATTGATAGATTAAAAAGGAAAACTGCTACAAACTCACTAGAGTATATTCCCAATCTTCCAGAAGAAACAAGACTGGCTTACTTTGATTTAGTAACATTACGTAGGAGAGGAGAAATTACTTCCGGTATTGTTGAATCTTGTGGAGAAGAAATTTCAAAAATAGTTGGTCTTATAGGTCCAAAAAATGGGTTAGTTTATCTTAAACTTTTAAGAGAAAGGATAAATGATAATTCAGCATACGAAGAAATAATTCAGCATACAGAATCTTATCTTGATGGATTTACTCCAGAGCAAATAGATAATCTTTTTATATTGTGGAGGCAAAAAGGAGATCTCTATGAAGCTTATGATTGTGTTTATAGACAGATAGCTAATAAATCATAGAAACCAAACTTTCTAAAAATTTTATGAAACTATATAAATCAACTTGGTATCCTGAAAGAAAATCAGAATTTGAAGTTAAAGATAAAACTGTTGTAGATATACTTACAATGCCAGAGAGGTCGTCTATTAACCGGGGATATTATGACGAAGATTTTGAAAGGCAGGATACTCGCCCATTTGCAGTAAATTATGCATGGAAAAAAGGAGATAGATCTCCTGTTTTAAGAGGATTTGAATTTGATGAAAAGCTTTATGAAATTGATGCAGATAATAGATTATTAATCCCACATAGAATTTGTGGATATCTATTTTATGATATAGATAAAACATTCAATAACAGCTTTGTTTTTGAAGGAACTTTAGATGAATTTTTAGATGAATTTGTAAAAGTAAGTTATGAAGTTGAAAAAGTTTAATTAGCATTTGTAATTATATTTTGAAATTGATTCCAGAATATCATTTAATAAATCATCATACATTCTTAGTTTTAATTGTTTATATGCTTCAAAAGTTGAATCTCCAAATGTTAATGCTATTGCTTTATTAAACAAAAAATTTTGTCTTATGGTACCTAACCTCGGATGAATATCTGCCCCATTACCTCTCTTCTGTAAATGCTGATTTAGCAAATCCATTTCAACAGAAACTTTCCTGCAATTTAATCTTTCTTCTAACTCTTGCCTTTCCATTAGTTTTACTTTATTTAGCCATTTAAAAAGCTTTTTGTCTTTCTGAATCTTCTGCTAAGGAGTCATTTAATTTTTTAACAATTTTACCAAGCTTCCGCCTTTTGAATGGATGCCTGATTGTAAAATACAGACTAGCTAAAGTTAAGTCTAGGCAGAATTGTTGCGCTTCAATAGGATCATAACTTCTTTCTTCATCATCATAACCTACTTCCTTAGTAAATTCATTAAAATCTCTATAATGCCTTTGTAATTTCTTTGTTAAATTAATACTGTATGTTTCTTTCATAGGACTAGGCATAAAACCTTCAGATCTTAATTCCAATCCATTTGAATCTCCTTCTAAAATTAAATCTACTCCTTTGCATATAAATTTGTAGTTTCTATTAAAATATCCCATACTTTCTTAGCTAATATCTAATTTAAAAATCTTTTCATCTTTCTGAACATTTAAAAACTACCATTCACTTTATGTGATATAAAAGAGAGATTGTATAAAATTAATGAACATAAAATAAGATAAAATAGAAATAATAAAAATAGGTAAATGTGATAAAGAATTATATATTAAAAATAAAATTAATTAATAAAAAATAAATAAAAAATTAAAGTATTAAAATAAAATAAGATAAAATAGAAATAACAAGATGTAAATTAGGAAAAATAATAGTAAGCTTAACAATAAATAAAATTTAATGATTTCAATAAATTAATATAAAATTAGGAAAAGATATGGTATGTTAAAGATAAAAATAAAATTAATGAATATAAAATAATAAAGTAAAAATGAAATTTGATAATGTAATAAACCAACATAAAATTAGGGAAAGGTATGGTATGTTAGAAATAAACCTTTTAGAAAAAGGTTTCCAAAAATAAATTAATGTGTAAAAAATAATAGGATGATAATAAACAATAAATTAAAAGTAGGGAGATAAAGATTAAGCACAATATACAGATAACTTTGATTTTAATTGGAATGTTTTTAATAACTCAGTTTATTGGGTTGGCAGTTATAAATGCTTACACTCCTAAAATTGAGCAAGTAGAGATTAATGGAACTCTTCAAAATGTAACTGTTAATCCTCTTCCATACAATTTGGAACAGCCAGAGATTGATAAAAAATTATCATTTGTTTCAATTATATTTGCATTTATTATTGCTATATTATTAGTATTTCTTCTAACTAAGATTAGAGCTGTGATAATAATAAGATACTGGTTTTTCTTTGTTGTAACTCTTGTTTTAGGTATATCAATTAATGCATTATTAATGCAATTTATTCATTATAGTTTATATGTAAATGATTTTTCAATTCCAATTGCACCTACACTGGCATTATTAGTTGCTTTGCCTTTGGCGATATTTAAAATTTTTAAAAGAAATATATATGTTCATAATCTGACAGAATTATTTATCTATCCTGGAATTTCAGTTGTTTTTATTCCTTTATTAAATGTCTGGACTATCATATTATTATTAATTATTATATCAATATATGATATGTGGGCTGTCTGGCATTCTGGATTTATGCAGAAAATGGCTCACTTCCAGATAAATGAATTGAAAATATTTGGAGGATTTTTTGTTCCATATTTGAATAAAAAACAAAGATATTTAGTAAGAGAAGCAAGAATAACTAAAACTAAATCTAAAACAAAAAATTTAAAGAAAATGAAAGTTAATCTGGCAATTTTAGGCGGAGGAGATATTGTCTTTCCAATAATAACAGCAGGAATTGTTTTAAGATCTCTCGGTTTATTGCCAGCCTTAATGGTAATATTAGGAGCAACTCTAGCTTTATCATTGCTATTTTTATATTCTCAAAAAGGCAAATTCTATCCCGCAATGCCTTTTATAACAGCAGGATTATTAATAGGAATAGGATTAGCTTATCTTATTTGATTAATGAAATCATAAGGAATATATAATCTTAAAATTTAAAATATCTAAGATAAATTTATTTAATCAACTTTAATCTATTTTTATTCATATTTCTAATTTCCATTTCATATATTTTCTTTTTATCATATCTTTTTAACTTAACAATGGTATTTATTCTTTTGTAATGCCCTGTGCTCTTGGCACAGGATAAAGTATAGGTAATAATACTAAATTGAATTTGCTTAATAATAATTTCAGATAATTTATTGTTGAAAATGATAAACTTAAAATTTTTCTCTAATGGAAAATTTCTATTGTATATTTAAAAATCAGTTACATTTAAGTAATTTCATGATGCCCTAAGGTCTTGCCTTATGATATAGTATAAGACATTGATATTTACCTGTTTATGTCTTTCACTATAGTTCATTTATTTATTAGAAGCTTCTCTTTTTTCTTCTGTTTCTGCATAAAGGCTAAGCCTTAAATGATTATACATTCTGAATAAACTTCTAAATACCAAATCTTCTTTTTTAAGATTTACAGGATTTGCTTTAATATTATTTTCTACACCCCTATCTAATCTATAATTTTTTATAGTTTTCATCATATCACCAATTGTTCCCATACAATCATACACAGAAGATTGTCTTGCTTCTGGATCAGGATTTGATTGATAATGACAAATTGTATCATCTAAATTATCTAAAAATCTATTTAATCCTAAATTTTCAACTAATTTTGCATCATTTCTTCTAAGACATCTGTAAAATTCCTGCAGTTCTGTTTCATAATCTATTAACATTTTATTTTTTCCTTGATTTTATCTTTTCGTATCTTTGTTTATATGATTCATAAGCTCTATCTATCTGTTCTAAATACCTGAG
>Ga0209542_10021614_pt1 | contig 10071 bp, 7 predicted proteins | sample RifCSPhighO2_01_FD_184028 | JGI IMG/M metagenome (GOLD analysis project Ga0209542, IMG submission 184028) | Soil microbial communities from Rifle, Colorado - Rifle CSP2_plank highO2_0.1 (SPAdes) (version 2) | ecosystem: Environmental > Terrestrial > Deep subsurface > Rock core/Sediment ...
GGTTTCCGCGCCGCCGGCAGCCAGGACATCGTCGGCATCGATGATTGCCCGGTGCTGGTACAGCCCTTGCAGCCGATCATGGCCCACTTGCCGCAGATGCTGCGACGATTGAGCAAACCTCAGGCCCTGGGGCACGTGGAATTGTTCAGCGGCTCATCGCTGTCGGTATTGCTGCGCCACATGGCGCCGTTGTCCGAAAGCGACTTGACCATCCTCAAGGAATTCTGCGCGCTCCATGAAGCCCAGTTGTGGTTGCACGGGGACGGCGAGCCGCATCCGGTCGAGGCCGATCAGTCCTTGGGCTATCGTCTTGAACAGTGGGATTTGAATCTGGCGTATCGGCCCGGGGATTTCATCCAGGTCAATGCGGGGGTCAACGAAGCGATGGTTGCCCAGGCGCTGGATTGGCTGAAACCGCAAGCCTATGAGCGAGTTCTCGATCTATTCTGTGGGTTGGGTAACTTTGCCTTGCCATTGGCTAAAGCTGTTCGCGAAGTCGTTGCGGTGGAGGGTGTGCAGGTGATGGTCGATCGCGCAGCCGCGAATGCTGTCAGCAACAATCTGCATAATGCGCAGTTTTTTCAGGCCGATTTATCCCAGCCGTTGACCGATGCTGAATGGGCGCGTGAAGGCTTTTGTGCGGTACTCTTGGACCCACCGCGTGACGGCGCTTTCGAGGTCGTGCGCAAGCTCAAGTCCCTGGGGGCCGAGCGGTTGGTCTATGTGTCGTGCAACCCGGCAACCCTGGCGCGCGACACGGTCGAATTGATCAAGCAGGGCTACCGGTTAAAACGTGCCGGGATTCTCGATATGTTTCCTCAGACGGCACATGTCGAAGCCATGGCGTTATTTGAAGCGAGCTAGGATGCTCGTCTGGTCCGACTGGCCCGCCCGTGCAGCCGCGTACCAGCCCGACGTGGGCTCATGGGCAACGAAGGTCAGCGATTTGACGCATTGAATCTGCGTCGTAGGGAAGGTAAGCAAGATGGTACAGGTGAGAGCACACCAGCCGATCAACACCGACGGCAGTATCAATCTCGAGGCTTGGCTCGATCACGCGGTCAGTGTCGATCTGGCACTGGATCGCGAAGCCTTGAAAGAAGCCTGCGAGTACGCTCGCGAGGCCGAACAACAAGCCAATGCGGCGAAGAATTTGTGGTCCGAAGGGACCTCGAGTTTCCGCACCGGCCTTGAGATCGCCGAGATCCTCGCCGACCTCAAGCTCGATCAGGATTCGCTGGTTGCCGCGGTTCTCTACCGCGGTGTGCGTGAAGGCCAGATTCCGTTGCCGGCGGTCAGCCAGCGCTTTGGTCCCGTAGTCGCCAAACTCATCGACGGCGTGCAACGCATGGCCGCGATCAGCGACAGCCTGAGCCCGCGCAAGTCCATGGTGATGGGTACTCAGGGCCAGGTGGAAAACCTGCGCAAGATGCTGGTGGCCATGGTCGACGACGTTCGCGTCGCCCTGATCAAACTGGCCGAGCGAACCTGTGCGATCCGTGCGGTGAAAACCGCCGATGACGAAAAGCGCAACCGCGTTGCCCGCGAGGTGTTCGACATCTACGCGCCGCTCGCTCATCGCCTGGGTATCGGCCACATCAAGTGGGAACTGGAGGACTTGTCCTTCCGTTACCTGGAGCCGGACCAGTACAAGCAGATCGCCAAGTTGCTCCACGAGCGGCGACTGGATCGCGAGCGCTTCATCAGCGACGTGATGAGCCAGCTGAAAAACGAATTGCAGGCCACCGGGGTCGATGCCGATATCAGCGGCCGGGCCAAACATATCTATTCGATCTGGCGCAAAATGCAGCGCAAGGGCCTGGAGTTCAGCCAGATCTACGACGTGCGCGCCGTGCGTGTGCTGGTGCCGGAAATGCGCGACTGCTACACCGCGCTGGGCATTGTCCACACCCTGTGGCGGCACATTCCCAAAGAATTCGACGACTACATCGCCAACCCCAAGGAAAACGGCTATCGCTCGTTGCACACGGCGGTGATCGGTCCTGAGGGCAAGGTGCTGGAAGTACAGATCCGTACCCACGCCATGCATGAGGAGGCCGAACTCGGTGTATGCGCCCACTGGCGCTACAAGGGCACCGACGTCAAGTCTGGCTCCAATCACTACGAAGAAAAAATCTCCTGGCTGCGTCAGGTGCTCGAGTGGCACGAAGAGCTGGGTGACATTGGCGGGTTGGCCGAACAGCTGCGGGTCGATATCGAACCCGACCGGGTCTACATCTTTACCCCGGACGGTCACGCCATCGACTTGCCCAAGGGCGCGACGCCACTGGACTTCGCCTACCGTGTGCACACCGAGATCGGTCACAACTGCCGTGGCGCCAAGATCAACGGGCGCATCGTGCCGCTCAACTACAGCCTGCAGACCGGTGAGCAGGTCGAGATCATCACCAGCAAGCACGGCACGCCAAGCCGCGACTGGCTGAACCCGAACCTGGGTTACGTCACGACGTCACGGGCACGGGCGAAGATCGTTCACTGGTTCAAGTTGCAGGCCCGCGACCAGAATGTCGCCGCCGGTAAAACCCTGCTGGAACGGGAACTCAATCGCCTCGGCTTGCCAGCGGTGGATTTCGACAAGCTGGCCGACAAGGCCAACATGAAAACCGCCGAGGACATGTTTGCCGCGCTCGGTGCCGGCGACCTGCGCCTGGCGCAACTGGTCAACCTGGCGCAGCAACTGGTCGAGCCGGAACGTGGCAACGAACAGCTGGAACTGATTCCACGCAAGGCCACCGGCTACAAGCCAGGCAAGCGTGGTGATATCCAGATCCAGGGTGTGGGCAACCTGATGACCCAGATGGCAGGTTGCTGCCAGCCGTTGCCGGGGGATGCGATCGTCGGCTACATCACCCAGGGGCGTGGCGTCAGTATCCACCGCCAGGACTGTGCCTCGGTGCTGCAATTGGCCGGGCGCGAGCCTGAACGGATCATTCAGGTCAGCTGGGGGCCGGTACCGGTGCTCACCTATCCGGTGGACATCGTCATCCGTGCCTACGACCGTTCCGGATTGCTGCGTGATGTCTCGCAGGTGTTGCTCAACGAGCGAATCAACGTGTTGGCGGTCAATACCCGCTCGAACAAGGAGGACAACACCGCGCTGATGTCCCTGACCATCGAGATTCCAGGGCTGGACGCGTTGGGGCGGTTGCTGGGGCGGATTTCCCAGTTGCCGAACATCATCGAAACCCGGCGTAACCGTACGCCATGAACCTCACCCCTGTAGGAGCTGCCGCAGGCTGCGATCTTTTGATCTTGATTTTTTAAGATCAAAAGATCGCAGCCTGCGGCAGCTCCTACAGTGCGTTTGAATGGGATTAATGATGTACAGCCTTGAAGACTTATTGCACCTGATGAACCGCCTGCGCGACCCGCAGTACGGCTGTCCGTGGGACATCAAGCAAACCTACGCCACCATCGTCCCGCACACCCTCGAGGAAGCCTATGAAGTTGCCGATGCCATCGAGCGCGGTGATTTCGATCACCTGCAGGGTGAGTTGGGCGACCTGCTGTTCCAGGTGGTTTACTACAGCCAGTTGGCGCGGGAAGAAGGGCGTTTCGAATTCGCTGGCGTGGTCGACAGCATTACCCGCAAGCTGATCCGCCGTCATCCGCATGTATTTCCCACCGGTGATCTGTACGCGCCGCTGGATGTACCGCGCTTGAATGAAGAGCAGGTCAAGCAGCGCTGGGAGGAGATCAAGGCCGAAGAGCGTGCGGAGAGATCCGCTGCACCGCAACAGCTGTCCTTGCTCGACGATGTCCCGGCAGCCTTGCCGGCACTGTCCCGTTCGGCAAAATTGCAAAAGCGCGCAGGGCAGGTCGGCTTCGATTGGCCCGACGCCTTGCCTGTATTGGACAAGGTTCGCGAAGAACTTGATGAAATACTCGAAGCGATGGCCGACAACGACTCGGTGGCGATTGCCGATGAAGTCGGCGATCTACTATTTTCCGTGGTTAATCTGGCGCGTCACCTCAAGGTCGATCCGGAAACTGCGCTGCGTGGTGCCAACAGCAAGTTCGAACGACGCTTCCGTTTTATCGAACAGGCATTGCGCGACACCCATCGTCCCATGGAAGATTGCACCCTCGAAGAGTTGGACGCCCTGTGGGGCGAAGCCAAACGCCAGGAAAAGAATGTGCCCAGCTGCGGTTGAGCAGTTGCCTAAGTGAGTAATAAGCACCATGAGCATTTCCCTTCGCGACCAGTTGCTCAAAGCAGGGCTGGTCAACCAGAAGCAGGCCAAGCAGGTCAGCAAAGACAAACAGAAGCAGCAACGCCTGGCCCACAAGGGGCAGATCGAGCTTGATGATTCCCAGCAGCGTGCAGCCCAGGAGGCCATGGCCGAGAAGGTCAAGCGCGATCAGGAGCTCAACCGTCAGCAGCAGGAAAAAGCCGAGGCCAAGGCCCGTGTCGCGCAGATCAAGCAATTGATTGAAGCCACGCGCCTGCCGAAACTGACGACCGAGGACTACTACAACTTCGTCGACGACAAGAAGGTCAAGCGCCTCTCGGTCAACACGCTGATGCGTAACAAGCTCAGCAACGGTTCGCTGGCCATCGTGCATCACGCCGGAGGCTACGAAGTGATCCCCCGAGAAGCTGCCCTGAAGATCCAGGAGCGCGATCCACTGCGCATCGTGCAACTGAATGTGCAGACCGAAGAAGTGGCCGCCGAGGACGATCCGTACGCGGCCTATCAGATCCCGGATGACCTGATGTGGTAAGCGGTTAACGGCTGCAATAACGACAAACCCCGCTCATGGCGGGGTTTGTCGTTTTTAATGCGGTCATTGCTCAAGCGGAGCGTAGCGCTCGTTGCTGCTCCAGGGTTTCCAGTTCGGCCTTGTAGTTGTGGGCGTCAGTCTCGCTATGGAACATCCCGACCAGCAGGTCCTGTTGGTACACATCCCAGATGCGGACACCGGCGGCTACGCCTTCGTGTGACATGCGTGAATCGTCGCGTTCAGTTACTTTTACAGTCATCTGCTAGCTCCAATTTCTATTATCTGCAGCAAGGCATGTGCAGGACTCTGTTATAGAGTTTGGTAGCTAGCTAAGTAAACGACTGAGTCTGGAAAGAGTTTGTTGCAGAATTGGAAACAGTCCTGCAGCCCGCGTAATCCGCGACATTCAGTCGCAGGCTGTTGAGTTCCATGACAAAAGCTTCATGTTCACGAGGAAGATTCGCGGCCTAAAGGCCGACCTTGTGGGAGCGAGCCTGCTCGCGAAGACGGCATCACATTCAACATCTTTATCGACTGTCAGGCCGCCTTCGCGAGCAGGCTCGCTCCCACAGGGTTTTGCGTTTTTGAAGGCAAAAAAACGCCCCGAACCAGTCGGGGCGTTTTCATGTGCGGCTCAGCAGCGGGGAATTACTTGCCTTCCCAGCGCTTCAGTACCAGCGTGGCGTTGGTGCCACCGAAACCGAAGCTGTTGCTCATCACAGTGTTGATGGTGGCGTTTTCGCGGGTCTTGGTCAGTACCGGCAGGTCCGCCACTTCAGGGTCCAGCTCGTCGATGTTGGCGGAACCGGCAATGAAGTTGCCTTCCATCATCAGCATGCAGTAGATCGCTTCGTGAACGCCGGCGGCGCCCAGGGAGTGACCCGACAGGCTCTTGGTGGAGCTGATGGCCGGAGCCTTGTCGCCGAACACTTCACGCACGCCTTTCATTTCCGCGACGTCGCCGACCGGAGTCGAAGTGCCGTGGGTATTCAGGTAGTCGATCGGGGTGTCGACGGTGGACAGCGCCTGCTGCATGCAGCGGATCGCGCCTTCGCCGCTTGGGGCGACCATGTCGTAGCCGTCGGAGGTCGCGCCGTAGCCAACGATTTCCGCGTAGATTTTCGCGCCGCGGGCCAGAGCGTGTTCCAGCTCTTCCACCACGACCATGCCGCCACCGCCTGCAATGACGAAGCCGTCACGGTCTGCGTCGTAGGCGCGGGAAGCTTTTTCCGGAGTGTCGTTGCGCTTGCTGGACAATGCGCCCATGGCGTCGAACAGGAACGACTGGCTCCAGTGTTCTTCTTCACCGCCGCCGGCGAAAACGATGTCCTGCTTGCCCATCTGGATCTGTTCCATGGCGGTACCGATGCAGTGAGCACTGGTGGCGCAGGCAGAAGCGATGGAGTAGTTCAGGCCCTTGATCTTGAACGGAGTGGCCAGACAGGCGGAAACGGTGCTGCTCATGGTCCGCGTGACGCGATATGGGCCAACGCGCTTTACGCCTTTCTCGCGCAGGATGTCCAGCGCTTCCATCTGGTTCAGTGTCGATGCGCCACCGGAACCGGCAATCAGGCCGGTGCGCGGGTTGGACACTTGCTCTTCGGTCAGGCCGGAGTCAGCAATGGCGTCTTTCATGGCCAGGTAGGCGTATGCCGCCGCGTGGCCGACGAAGCGATAGATCTTGCGATCGATCAGTTCTTCAAGGTTGAGGTCAATGGAGCCGGAAACCTGGCTACGCAGACCCATTTCGGCATATTCCGGGTTGAACCGGATGCCAGGGCGGCTTGCACGCAGGTTAGCGGAGACGGTCTCTTTGTCATTGCCCAGGCACGAAACAATGCCCAGACCAGTGATAACGACGCGGCGCATGCGGATAACCCTTAGAAGTTGTCAGTGGAGGTGAAAACGCCGACCCGGAGGCCTTCGGCGGTGTAGATTTCGCGACCGTCGACAGTCACCGAACCGTCGGCGATGGCCAGGTTCAGCTTGCCCTTGAGGACGCGCTTGATATGAATGTTATAGGTGACTTTCTTGGCGGTCGGCAGGACCTGGCCGAAGAATTTCACTTCGCCCGAACCCAGCGCACGGCCACGGCCCGGCAGGCCTTGCCAGCCCAGGAAGAAACCGACCAATTGCCACATGGCGTCGAGGCCCAGGCAGCCCGGCATCACCGGATCACCTTCGAAGTGGCAGGCGAAGAACCACAGGTCCGGAGTGATATCCAGCTCGGCGACCAATTCACCTTTGCCGTACTTGCCACCCTCTTCGCTGATCAGGGTGATGCGATCGACCATCAGCATGTTCGGGGCGGGCAGTTGCGCGTTACCTGGGCCGAACAGCTCACCGCGACTGCAGCGCAGCAGGTCTTCCCGGGTAAAGGCGTTTTGTTTGGTCATGCGAGCTCCTCAATAGTCCCATGCGGCAGGTGGGGCAAATCATCCCGGCCGATCGAAGCGTTCATGCCTCGAACCGGCAGCCTACTCATAGACTATTGCGTTGTAGTGAAAGTCACAGCACCAAGGACATGAATGTACACTTGTGCACTGAAATTTTTAATCAAGCCCCTTTTCGAGCTTGTTCGGGTGCCTAAGACTGCCGCACTTTCGCCTTTCACGCCAGTCACAGATGCTCGAAAGGCCTGTACTACTGCACCCATCGCTGCAGAATTTGCTGAAGATCAGTGCGTTTGAAGGGCTTGGCGAGGTAATCGTTCATTCCCGCCGACAAACAAGCTTCGCGATCCCCCTGCAAGGCGTTGGCGGTCAGGGCAATGATCGGCAAGTCGGTACAGCCGGGCAGTTCACGAATCTGCCGGGTGGCTTCATAACCGTCGATGACCGGCAGTCGGCAGTCCATCAGTATCGCCTCGAAAATCAGGCTCTCGGCACTGCGTACTGCCTGTGCGCCATCGGCGGCGACGCTGACAGTAAAGCCGAGGCTGCGCAGCATGGCTTCGATCACTGTCTGGTTGACCGGATTGTCTTCGACCAGCAGCACATTGCGCCCTTCGCCATCCCCCTTGTGGGTCGGTACGCGCGGTACCCGAGCCGGCAAGGCTTGCTGATACAACGCCAGCGGAATCTCGAGGGTAAATATCGAGCCACGGCCTTCCTCGCTCTGGGCGCGCAAGGTGCCACCCATGCGTTCGGCGAGTGTGCGTGCAATCGGCAGGCCCAGGCCGGTCCCACCATAGCGTCTTGATATGGAGCTGTCGGCCTGCTGGAACGCGTCGAACATCAATTCCAGGCTTTCGGGGGGAATGCCAATCCCACTGTCGCGCACCGTACAGGTGAACCACAGCAGTTCGTGATCCAGGGACTGCCACTGCGATTCGATGCGCACGCGTCCCTGTTCAGTAAACTTCAGGGCATTGCCGACCAGATTGACCAGTATTTGCCGGATGCGCGTCGGGTCACCCTGAACCTGCAGCGCGCGCATGTCTTGTGGGATCTGCAACTGTAGATCCAGCCCGCGTTGGACGGCGCTGTGCTGGAACGACTGGGCGCAACTGCCGATCAGGTCTGCGAGATTGAAGGGGATATGCTCCAACTCCAGTTCTGAGCGTTCGATACGCGAAAAATCCAGAATGTCATTGATGACTTTGAGCAGGTGCTCGGTGGATTCCGAAGCCAGAGCCGCGTATTCGAGCTGTTCTTCGGTCATCTGGGTGGTTTCCAGCAATTGCAGCATGCCAAGCACGCCATTCATCGGCGTGCGCAGTTCGTGGCTCATCATGGCGAGGAAGTCGGACTTGGCGTTATTGGCCTTTTCCGCTTCCTCGCGGGTCTGGATCAACTGCGCCATGGCCTGGTGCTGTTCGTGGCTGGCCTGCTCGAGCCCCTTGGCGAGGTTGTTGATGTGTTGGGACAGGGCGCCGAGTTCGGTGTCGTCAACGATGGGCAGGGGCGTCTTGTAGTCGCCGGCCTGGATCGCCTTGACCGCATTGCCGATATCGCGGATCGGTTGCGACAGGCTCGCGGCCAGGCGCCGGGCGACCATGAAGGTAAACAGCAGGGCGAACAGCGCCAGAATGCCGGCCTTGAGCAGGATTTCCTGTTGGCGCTGGCTGAACGCATCATTGGACAGGCCAACGATCACCCGACCCAGGTAATCCTCGGCGGGCGCCGTGGGGGGCACGCTGCCGTCCTGGAAAAAATCATTGTGCAGCGCGATCCGTTGCAGGCGCACGGGGGCCTGGAAGACTTCAATCTGGTGCGGCTTTTGGTAGCTTGCCGAAGGTTGCTCGACATACACCAGAATCCGGTTGGCGCTGTCCTGCACCTCCAGGAACCGTACGTTGGGCGTTGCCAGCGTGGCCTTGAGCAGGCTTTCGAGCACCTCGTTATTGCCCGAAATCACCCCGTATTCGGTGGCCGGCGCCAGTTGGTTGGCAATCAACTGGCCGGTGTGGTTGAGCTCCTGGCGCAGGTCCTGGATCCGCACGAAAGTGAAGAAACTGATCAACAGTAACGTCAGCAGCAGGGCAGGGCCGAGGCTGATGATCTGGGTACGGGTACTGATGTCCCAGCGGCGACGGAAGGTCATGGCTGGCGTTCTCCTTCTGCCAACAGCGTTGCGACAGCCACTTCATTTACCTGTTCAAGCCCCAGGGAACGAGACACCTGCCGATTGCTGGAGACTTTGAAGCGGTGTGGATATTGCGTGCGTGGCCACGTGGCGGGTGGCAGGTCGAGCAGCTCATCGAGAATCGCCAGCCAGTCGCTTTGATCGCTGTAGGTACTGGCCAGGCTCCCGGCCTTGACGAACCCTGCATTGGGACCGATCAAGGCCAGTTGTCGCGCATAGCTGCTGAGCAACAGGTTTTTCGCGGTTTTCGGGTTGTACAGATCGGGGTCGTCGAGGCCCAGTACTACATCGCTGTTGTCCAGCAAAGCCTGCAAGGGACGACTGTCCTGGGTGTTTTCCCAACGTTCGGTGACCACTTCAAGACCCAGGGGATAGGCGGCTTGGCGCAGTTCCCGCAACAGGAACTCGCTATGGCTGTCGTACAGGACGCCAACCCGCTTGGCCTCGGGCAGCAGGACACGGGTGAGGCGCAATTGCCGGTCCAGTGGCGGATCGCTCCAGAGCAGGCTGAGGTGCGGGGGCAGGGCGTGCCCAAGGTGTTGTCGCGCCTGCAGGCGGCTGATGCGCAGCACCAGTGTCGCCGGGCCGCGAGGGTCCTGCAGGCGCCAGTCGAGACTGGGCAGATCGAGCAGGATCAAGCGGGTGTCCGCCGCCAGCTTGCCCGGTGGCGGCAGGCTGGCCAATGGCTGGAAGTGCACGTTGTCGGCCGGTCGCAATTGCACCAGGGCCTGGACGAAG
>Ga0209542_10021616_pt1 | contig 10070 bp, 15 predicted proteins | sample RifCSPhighO2_01_FD_184028 | JGI IMG/M metagenome (GOLD analysis project Ga0209542, IMG submission 184028) | Soil microbial communities from Rifle, Colorado - Rifle CSP2_plank highO2_0.1 (SPAdes) (version 2) | ecosystem: Environmental > Terrestrial > Deep subsurface > Rock core/Sediment ...
CTTGATAAAGAAAGCCCGTTATATTTTTTATTTTTTTTCCTTCTCTCAAATATTGCCAAGTTTTGAAAAAAGTTTCGGAAGTAAGGTCTTCGGCGATTTCTTTGCCGTCTACGCGAAAAAAAATATGCCTTGAAATTTTGGCTGAATTGTTATCGTATGCTTGCAAAAACATATTTTCCAAACTCATTTTTTCGTTCTTCCTGCCATCCTGTTTCATATTTATAGACGACGAAGTTTTAATTGTCTTACGTTGTTTTATGGTGTTTTTTTATTTGCCATCGGAAAGCGTAAAATGTCGCGCTGGTTAAAACCAGCATTACAAAAATTAAAACGATAAAAATCGTTATTTCTTGGTTAATAAAGGCCTCGCTGGCGTAAATCGTTATCAAGGCAAAAGGCAATTCTGCCAAAAAAGTGGCTAAAAAATATTTGCCGAAATAATAACGAAGCGTTCCCAAAACATAACCGCCGATTTCCGAAGGCGCGGTCAGGCGGAAAAGCAAAGCCAGCCAAAATTCCATTTTTGCCGGAATTCGCGCCAAATAATTTTCTATTTTGTCAAAATTAACGAATTGTTCAATGAATAAACGGCCTCCGTAACGGCCGATTAAATAAGCGATTATGTCGCCGAGCAGCCAGCCGGAAAACAGCATCGCAAAAGCCGCCGCGCTTCCCCAAATTGCCACCGCTATCGGCGCGAACGGCGCGCTGCTGAATGGAGATAAAATCGCGGAAAGCGCGGCTAAGCCGATAAAAACAGCGATAACTAAAATTTGATTTTGATAAGCGTAATCTTCAACAGTAAAAACTATTTCGTAAAAAAATTCCTGAAGCGACAGAGAACCCCAAAAAATAAAAGCCGCGATTATAATAAATAAAAATATAGATAAATATTTTCCAATGTTATTCATAGCATAAATAAATTATAAATAAAAACACGGCTTAATATCAAGCCGTGTTTTTGTTGATATTACTTACTGGAGAGTGGTAAATGATTGTTCGCTACTGGTCGCGGCATTGGTGGAAGCGTCAGTTGAGCCAACCACATAATAATAAGTGCTTGAAGCCGTTAAATTGAGAAGCTCAATTTGATGGCTAAGCGATAAAGTGGAAGTGCTGATTGACGAAGTTCCGGTTGCGCTTATTGGCGTGGAAGAACCATACCAAATTTTGCTGTCAGATGATTCATTGGTAATCCAGCTGATAATCGTTGAAGTGGCGGTGGTACTGGTGGAAATCAAATTTGAAATAATCGGAGCTGTAATATCGGTTGAAGTCGCGACTGGCGGCGTTGAAGTTGCTGTCGGAGGCGCAAAATAGCATTTTCTTTTTAACTTCTTCTCTTTGTGTTTCTTTACTTTGGGTTTTCTGTCATTATCCTCATCGTCATCATCTTTATCGCCATCCTCATCATCATTTTTATTTTCATCATCATTATCGTCATCATGGTCATAACAGACAATTGGCGTGGATGTGCTTAATTTGGGAATAATGCCGAATGGCAAAATTTGGCCTGTCAAAGGTTTTATTTCGCAATCAATTTTTTTGGCTATTCCCGGGGCAATCAATAATCCCAGCGGCGTATGCCCTGATTTTCCGGCGCCTCTTTCAAATACCGCTTTTAAAGTGCAAACCGTCCTTGCTCCAAGAACACCGTCAGATTCAAGATTATATTTAATTTGAAATTTTTTTATTGCTGACTGCGTTAAAGGGCCAAATTTACCGGTAATCAAACCCTCGGGATAAAATTCCTGGTACTGCCCTAAAAATTCTTGAAGTTTTTTAACATCGTCTCCGGAAGCTCCCAGCCGAAGCGTGCGTTCAATTTTCAGCTCTTCAGCTACGACTTTTACTTGAGATTTCAATTCGGCGATTTTAGCTTCCAATCCTTTAATTTGCTCCATTAGCTGGCTGATTGTGGATTCTAATGTTGAAGTTGCGGTTGTCGTGGCGGTTTGAGCTGACGCGATTGTTGAACTCAAAATCGCAAGGCACAAAATCATAACTACAAAAACCTTTGATTTATTAATTTTAGACATTTTTCAATTAAATTATTTTATTTATTATATTCGACCTTTTATTTAAAAGACGGAAAAATAAAAAAATTATTACAATTTTAATTTATTTTAGTTCCTTTTGTTTTAACAATATCGCGTTTATCGCCACAATAACAGTGCTCAATGACATAAATACGGCGGCTAAGGCCGGTTGAAGGAGAATGCCTTTAAACGCCAAAACGCCGGCAGCCAAAGGCAGTGCCGCGATATTATAACCGGTCGCCCAAAAAAGATTTTGAATCATTTTTGAATATGTCATCTGCGAAAGTTTGATGATTTTTACGATATCCTCGGGATTGTTTCTAACCAGAATGATGCCGGCTGATTCAATAGCGACATTCGTGCCGGCGCCAATGGCAATGCCGAGATCGGCTTGAGTAAGCGCAGGCGCGTCATTGATGCCGTCTCCGACCATTCCGACTTTAAGGCCGCGTTTTTGAAGTTCTTTTACTTTTTCCGATTTTTGTTCGGGCAACACTTTTGCAAAATATTCGTCAATGCCGAGTTCTTCGCTCACCCATTTTGCCACCTCTTCCGAATCCCCAGTAATCATCGCGGATTTAATTCCTAATTTTTTAAGAGTTTTAAGCGCGTTTCGCGATTCTTCGCGGATAATATCAACAAGAGCGATTGCGCCTAAAAGCGCGCGGTCTTTCAATATAAAAATGACGGTTTGCCCTTTTTCGCCCGCGTCTTCAATTTGCTTTGAAATTTCAGCAGGAATGGCAATCCCGACATTTTCAAGAAGCGCCGGACCGCCAACCATAATTTCTTTGTTGTCAATTACGGCTTTAACTCCCATTCCCTTCAATGTTTCAAATTTTTTTAGTTCTTTAAGCGACAATCCGCGTTCTTTGGCTTTGGCAACCACCGCTTTTGCAATGGGGTGTTGAGAAAATATGTCAAGAGAAGCGGCTAATTGCAAAGTTTCATCTTTCGTATATCTATTCGCATTCCAGATTTCCGCAACTCCAAATTCACCTTTTGTTAAAGTTCCGGTTTTATCAAAAAGCACTACCTTAACAGTTCGAGCCACTTCCAAAGCAAGCCGTTGTTTTATTAAAAATCCATTTTGCGCCGCTTTAGTTGTTGAGATTGATGCGACGAGCGGCACCGCTAAACCCAATGCGTGCGGACAAGCAATAACAAGCACAGCCACAAGTCGAGCAATCGCGAAGTCAGCTTCAGCGCCAACCGCAAACCAGGCGATTAATGTAATGAATCCTCCGACAACGGCAACAACAGTTAGGTAGAGCGCCGCTCTGTCCGAGAGTATTTGAAGCCGCGATTTTGAAGCTTGCGCTTCAGCCACCAGACGCATAACGCCGGCAAGAAATGTTTTTTCTCCGATGTTTGAAACTTTGATTTTAAGCGCGCCGTCGCCGTTTATCGCGCCGGCAATAACGGAATCGCCTTCTTTTTTGAAAACCGGTTTTGACTCTCCGGTAATCATTGATTCGTTTACATCTGATTCGCCGTCTATAACTTTACCGTCGCTAGGAATCTTTCCGCCTGGTTTTACTAAAACAATATCGTTTTCCCTTAATTCACTAAGAGAAATTATTTTAGTGGTCAGTTGTTTGTTGTCAGTTGTTAATTGTATTTCTGCCGTATCCGGAAGCAGTTTTGAAAGTTCTTTAAGCGCGCCTGCGGCTCCTGATACCGCGCGCATTTCCAACCAATGACCGAGAAGCATGATAGTGATAAGCGTCGTAAGCTCCCAAAACAAATCTTCCGCGCCGGCAAACACCGCGTATACGCTCCAAAAATAAGCCGCGGAAATCGCGATGCTGATAAGCGTCATCATCCCGGGCAATCTATCTTTGATTTCCCGCCATGCTCCGGCAAGAAAAACCCAGCCGCCATAGAAAAATACAATTGAGCCAAGCACTAGAAGAAGGTAATTCGATCCGGGAAATTTCAGAAACGACCATTTAAAAATTTTTTCAACAACATCTGCATAGAGCACTATCGGAATGGTTAGAATCAGGCTTACCCAAAATTTCCTGAAAAACATCGCAGTGCTATGCCCAACATGCTTATCGTGAATCTTATGATTCATGCGCATAAATAAATGTTATTGTTTAATTACCCTCGCGTTCCAACTGTCGGCGGTACATAGCGCATACGCCGCCGGAAATTGAGATAAGCGTGAGTACAATCGCATCGTTATAGAAATGCGATTGCGAGAAACCAAAAATGGTTCCATTTCCTCCGGCAATCCAAGCTCCAATAAGAGCAAGTCCTCCTAAAATTCCTGTTACAATTGATACTCCGTGAATAAAAGATGATTTTCTCATATTTTTAATTGGTTAAGTCTTTTTTCTTCTCTTCAAATTCTTTTTTATCAATTTCACCTTTGGCATAACGTTCTTTAAGGATTTCTAAAGCAGATTTGCTTTCTCTTTGTCCGCTTTGATTCATTAGCCATTTCAATAAAGCAATTATGCCGATAATGACTAATGCCCAAAATAAAAACATAAAAATCCAGCCAAAACCAAAACCAAATTCGCCGTAATATCCCATCATAAATTTAAAAAATTTGCGTTAATTAATCGACTTTTTATACATCACAACCTCCTCCGCTTTGCGGTTGAATCGGTTCAACTTCGGAAAGAACTTGCTGATAGCCCGAAGCGCTGGAATAAGCTGAACTTAAAATTTCTTTAGGGTCAACATTTTCCCAATTAATGCCGCGATTTTGAAAATATTTGGCAATAGTCAAATAAGTGTCCGGAAACCAGTAAGAATTGACGATAAGAGCCACGCGATACATATCGCTTTCGGAAACTCCTTGGCTTGCCATTAATTCCAATAATCCTAACATTGCCATGCCGTGGTTGCAATCCGGAAAATAAGTGGAATTGCCGCAACAGGGCCGGTAAATGTTTTTGGAAACTCGTTCAACCAATGATTGCTGTTCGTTTGTCAAATCAATAAATTGGTGTTTACTGTAATGACTCATTGTATCGCCTTGGCTCATTGTCCAGCCGCCGGTGGAAGCGAAATTTTGCGCTCCGCTGTATTGCGAATCAGTCATTGGCCCTTGTTCTAAAATTTCATTTTTATTCGCCAAGCCAAAAGCCCAAAGAAGATTAAGAAGATAGCCGGAATTTTCAGAAGTTATTTTTAAATTGCCGTTATTTTCTTCGTAAAGAAGATTTTTATCTTCATTGTTTAATCCACCGCGCTGATTATAAAGCGTTTCAAATTTGTTGGCGTCAATAGCGCCGGATTCAACCAGTTGTTTTCCAAAATTTCCCCACTTGACCGGTAATTCAACGCCGTTTTTTGGAATAATTTCTTCCGCAACAAAATTTGATTGCGATTCCGGCGCGTTGACCAGCGAGGTCGGCGCATTAACAGCTTTTAATCCCGCGCTGTAAATCAAAGCTCCGGCAATAAGCGCGCTGGAAAATATCAGCGCAACGGAAAGTAAATTGTTATTATTCATTGGTTATTATTTTATAATTTCCGCAAAAATTTTCAATTCAATTTCTGGATTTTTTGGGTCATTGGTGGGAATAAAAATAGAACGAGAAAATCGGCCTTTCGGCTCTTCGTGAAAATTCGGGTCAAAATCGACTTTAATAATGGCGCTTTCGCCCGATGAAATTTCTTTTTTGTCAATTTTTGCAGAAGTGCATCCACAAGAAGTCGTAATATCGTTGATTATCAATTTTTTGCTTCCACTGTTTTTAATTTCAAAATTCTTGCTGATAACGCCGTCTTGTTTTCTAATTTTACCGAAATCGTATTCCAATAAATCAATTTCAATTTTCGGAGATTTGTCATAATTGACTGCTGAAACAATTAAGGCGGTTAATATTGCTAATGAAATAATAATTGCGATTATGTTGATTTTTTTCATAATTTTAATTTTATTTAATCACTTCAGCTTCGATTTCTAATTGAATTTTGGGCTTTGTTTTTGAATTGGTCTCAAGATAAACAAGGCGTTTAACTTTCCCAATTCCTTCCGGTCCATGAGCTGCCGGATCAAAAATTGCCTCAACGATAAATATTTCGCCGACTGGAATTTCAATGTTAGCTTTAGCTGAATCATCTCCATGTCCCGGCATGCCGAAATCGCCTAATTTTTTTCCACTTTCGTCAATAATAACGGCTGTCGTGCACATGCAAGAAGTATAAACTTTCTTGATGATTATTTTTTCATTTCCTTCGTTTTTAAGTTTAAATTTGTAAGAAACATTTCCATTCGCCATGGAAATTGTTCCAAAATCGTAATCGTTGTTTTCTGCGGTCAAAACGCTATTTGAATAAACCGAAAAAGAATTTTGGCTGTTTCCAGAAAACGCGCCGGCTAAAACGACAATCCCCGCTAAAATCGCAATACTCCCGATTATTAAGATTAAGTTTAATTTTTGATTCATACATTTGTAGATTTGAATTATGTTTGTAATTTCGCATCGGTCATAAAATTAAGACGATTAAAATCGCTAAACGCGCGTTAAGAAAAAGAGTTTTTATAAGTAGCTGTTAAAGAGCGCGAACCACTGAAAAAACCGTTTCAGCGATTCAAAAAGTTTTTCGTTGATTGTTAAATATCTTTGATAATAAAGGCGCGATTTATTATGAGAAAGCTTAAATAATTTTTTAAATATTAGTGCGGAAAATGTTGTTAAAATAAGAGCCGATAAAATAGGATTAAAATTTACAATCGCCTGAAAAATTTTCTGCCAGCTTGAAATATGGTAAATAATTGAACTGAATACATCGATTAGGGAAAGACAATTTTTTTCGAATAACGATGAGATCGGGCAAAAATGATTGTTGCCGCGCTCCATAAATCCAAATAAAAACGGGCTAATTACTCCGGTTAAAATAACGCTTAAAATTATTAAAATAAAAACAGCTGTTAATCGCATGCCTAAATTATATATGGTATTATATTTAAAGCAAATTTATAAAAAAAGGAGGTTGAAAAATGAAAAAGATGGCGATTGGCAAGATAATTATTATTGTTTGTTATTTATTTTTGCCTCATTTTGTTTTTGCCGATGCCGTTAAATCCGCTGACCAGCTGATTTTAATTTCAATAAGCAATAGGATTATCCAATTTTATGAAAACGGCGAATTGAAAAAACAATACAAAATAGCTGTTGGCAAAAAACAAACCCCGACTCCGGTTGGTAATGGTTATATTTACAAAAAAAGAAAACAGCCGATTTTCAGATATGTCGATGAGGGACCGAAAAAAGGAGAAATTATCCGCTGGTCAAGAATTGATAACGGCAAGCTGGTTAAAATACCGTATAAAAAAATGAGAGCTTTGGGATTTCGCATTAACGGCTACAAAACGGATAAATATAGCATTCATTCCACCTCTGAGAAAAACAGCATCGGCAAAGCTATTTCCAACGGATGCGTTAGAATGAAAATAAAAGATCTTTTGGAATTATATCCAATGGTTAAAAAAGGCGCGAAAGTAATTATTAATCAATAAAATAAGAGCCGTTGATTATCAACGGCTCTTTTATATTCATTCGCTGAAAGTTTTTTCCAGCATTTTTTTCATTTTGAACGCAGCTATTAAGAAAAACATCAATATTAAAAATTCAATGACATCGCCGAGCCCTTCAATTTGTAAAATTTTAAAATTCTTTAAAGTTCCATAAACTTCCAAAATAGAGAAAGAAAATAAACCAAAGAAAATAAAGGTCCAAATTTTTTCCATATTGCCTCCTTTCATTAAAGCGGAAACTTGAATGGCAAAAACCGCCACAATAACAGCTAGCGCCAAATTAATGATTTCTAAAATAAATTCGTATTTTTCTTTTATAAGCGTTATTTCAAATTCGAAATTTTCAGCGGCCGAAATAATCGCCATCGGAGAAATTAATAATGCAAATAATAACAGTGATAAAATTATTTTTTTAAACATATTTTTTTGTTTTGATTATTTATGAAGCAATGACTCCATCGCCCTTTTAACGATTAATCCCGATAAATCAACGTATTCATTGATTAATTTTTCAAGAATATCTTTAGGGTCGCCTTGGATTTCTGCAATTTCGCCGTCGTCATTTATTTTAAGGCCGGCTATTTTGCGGGCCTTGGCAACGGCTATTATCGGCCCTAAAATCGCTATTTGTTTTTTAATGACTTCCGATATTATATTTTTAAAATCATGTATTTCTTCGGGCATATTTTTATTATATCACATTAATTCTATTTGCTTGTGGATAAGTAATTTAATATTTTTTCGCCGAATTCTTTGGCAGCTTTAGGTCCGTTGGCTGTAATGATATTGCCGTCTTGGACGACATTTTCATCAATAAATTCAGCGCCGTTGTTTTTTAACGTTTCTATTCCGTTTTTATCAAAAGTTGAATTCCAAACAGTCGCTTGTTTTCCTTTTAAAACTCCGGCTTTGGCTAAAATTGACGGAGCGACGCAAATAGCGGCTGTCAGTTTGTTTTTATTAAAAAAATCTTGAGCTAAACGATAACTTGTTTTATTGTCCAGATTTTCCAAAGCCCCGGGGCCGCCGACAAAAACAACAGCATCAAAATCATCGCCTTTAATTTCGCTTAAATTAGCGTCAATTTTTACTTTGCCGTTATCCGCGCCAATGGCGTCTTCGCCTGATTTGGCGTTGCTCGCGGTTTTTATTTTATGGCCGGCATTCTGCAAAATTTCTTTCGGAATAAAATATTCTTCATCGCGAAAACCTTGCTTGGCAACAATAAATAAAATATTTGACATTTGTTTATTGTACTTATTTCTTACAACTTATTATATTATTATATCAGCAAAAATAAAATGGAATTCTTTCAGCTCTGTCACTATCCCATAGGATAGTGGTAAAGAAAAGAAAATGGCGGCAAAAAAAGATAATGAAATGAATGGCGCGGCATGGTATGGATGGTCACTATCCCATAGGATAGTGGTAAAGAAAAATAACGATGAAGGATGAAGAAAGATAATAACACATGATAATAACATGTGGAGCCGCTATCCTATGGGATAGTGGCCTATCATACACCACTATCCTATAGGATAGTGACAGAAATAGACAACAACAAAAGAAGAAAAAAGATGATGATAAAAAAATAAGAGCATCGCTGATTTTAGTCAGGATGCTCTTTTTGATTAACTTATTTTACTATCCTTAATCTTCTTGGGCCATTCAGCATTTTTAACAACATTTTCAACGCGTTTAATTGCGCGTTCAATTGCTTTATAATCATGCCGTTTAATTTCGCGCAGGCCGTGAGCGGATTGCCGCTCTTTTTGATTTCTTCGTCTATTATCCATTGCAGTTGACGGAGTTTATTTTGATTTTCCGGTCTGGCTTCGGCAATAGCTTTTTCAATTTCCTCTTGCCGTTTCTTTTCAAATGCTTCGGGGTCGGTTTCAAAAAGCTTTTTCCGTTCGTCAAAATTCATATAATTCCTCCTTGGCGTCATTCGCCGGAATCAATCTTTTTTACTTCGTAAATCAAAGCGCCTTTATAAGTCTTAGCGCTTTTTTCCATGTAAATTTTTACTTTCTTTCCTTCTTTTAATCCGGGATGAATTCCTAAGATAACCGCGCCTTCGCCTGATTTAAAACCGATTAAAGTTATTGCTACTTCGTTTTCGTTCGCGAAAAAAGCATCAATTTGTTTAAGGAAATCTATCTCCCCTTTTATTAATTGCATTTTTTCCACGACTGTTGCTGGAACAGGAATTATGTTTTCAATCGGTTTTTGGGCTGGCTTTGACGCTGAACAACCGTAAAACAATACTGCTGTTAAAAACACTAATACTATCGTTTCTAAAATCAATCTCATGGCTGAATCACCTCCATTTTTTATTTTTAATCTTTATTTTACTGAAAACAATTTTACGGAATTAATTTTATTTGTCAATCCATCATCCTCCTCTTTGTTCCGGCTGGCCGCCGCGAATTTTTCGATATTTATCTTTATATTCTTCAATTGTTTTTTCAACTTCTTCATGGGGAATTTCAATTCTTAAAAGGTCTATGGCGTTAATCGTGTCATAA
>Ga0209542_10021618_pt1 | contig 10069 bp, 13 predicted proteins | sample RifCSPhighO2_01_FD_184028 | JGI IMG/M metagenome (GOLD analysis project Ga0209542, IMG submission 184028) | Soil microbial communities from Rifle, Colorado - Rifle CSP2_plank highO2_0.1 (SPAdes) (version 2) | ecosystem: Environmental > Terrestrial > Deep subsurface > Rock core/Sediment ...
TAATTACCTTGTGAGATTGTGATGGCCAAAGCCATCGGAGCTTCAATATACGCTGTTGACGCGAACGGGTGTTTATTTCTCTCTTAAATTCTTTCGCCTTACCTGATACACTCATACGATACTGATTAAACCATCGCAGTATAGTTAAAACTTGTAGAAATGGCATAATGTGTTATATTAGCCTCAAATGCACATACGACCCTCTTTACCATCTCGAGTGTCTCATAAAAACTTCTTTAGATTTAAAGCGCGCGACAATTATGAACTGGGAAAGCAGCTTGGCGAAACGTTCAAAGACCAGACACACATTGCTCTTAACCGTGCTAAAGCGAGTAAAACGTGGAATGTTAAAATCGAACATGCAAAAAAATATATATCACCGGTAGAACAAGACTTTCCGCATTATATAAAAGAATTGCAGGGATATGCAGAATCAGCAGGCGTGTCTTTCGTTGAGCTTTGGTCACTTTGTCTGGAAGATGAATTAGAATATTACCGTAGCGAAAAATGCACCACTGTCATTGCCAATAATGGCTTCCTCATTTCACATAATGAAGATTGGGATGAGAATGCTAAAGATATGATTTGTCTATTGCAAAAGTCTGTTCATGACATAACTATAGTTGAACTTTTTTACTACAACACACTAGGCGGTAACTCCATCAGTATTAATTCTCACGGTATAGTGCAGTCAATCAATTCATTGACACACAGCGACTGGCAAATAGGAGTTCCGCGAAACGTGGTGGCGCGCTGGTTATCAGAAACAAAAGATCCAAACCGCGATTATGAACGATTGAAGTCTCTACACCGGTCAATGGGCTACAACCATTGTTTAATAGACCAAAGGAGAAAAATACATAACATTGAATGTACTTCTCAAAGACAGGAACTTACGCAGCCCGATATACCGTATATTCATACGAACCACTATCTTGGTTCACTGAAAGAATTTGAGGCAACACAGAAGGATGAAAACAGCAGTACTTTTAACCGGTACGATAAAGCAACGGCGGGTGTTAAGCCTCTTATGAGCACTCAAGAGATCATAACGCTCAATAGCGATAGCTCCGACGGGAGAAAAATGAGCATATTCAATGAAAGAACAATAGGCAAAATGGTAGTAGATTTGAAGCATAAAAGATTAGCGGTTTGGCTGAAGAGTGAAGAAGAAAAAGGCTGGGTAGACTACGATATAGAAGACTGACACCTATGAATGACGAAAATACGGGTAATAGCATATTTTTTAAAGACCGCCTGTACGGCAAAAACGAAATAAAATCCCCCGCTATCATTATTCTTATTAATTCCGCGCCGGTGCAGCGGTTAAAACTCATCAACCAGTTCGGTATTCCGGATGAATTTTATCACCTCAAAAACTATTCCCGTTATGTCCACTCCATCGGCGTATTGCTGTTGCTGAAAAAATTGGGAGCATCCGAAGAAGAGCAAATTGCCGGATTGCTGCACGATGTATCGCATACGGCGTTTTCCCATGTGTATGACTGGATTATGGATGATTATACGCAGCAGGGAAACAAGGAAGACAAGCAGGATAAAGGCCATAAAGATTTTATCCGAAACTCTGAAATTCCGCATATTTTACGCCGGTACGGGTATTCGGTAGATCGGATTACGGATTACCATCATTTCGGCTTATTGGAAAGAGACAGCCCTGATTTATGCGCCGACCGGATAGATTATTCGCTGCGCGAATTTTCGCCGGAAACCGCGGGGAAAATCCTCGACGGATTAACGGTTTTTGATCGACAGATTGTATGCAGGGATTACCAAACGGCGGCATTGTACGGAAGGGCGTTTCTCAATCTGCAACAGGAGCATTGGGGTGGATATGAGGCAGTGGTCCGGTATCACCTGTTCGCCAAAACCTTGCGGACTGCGCTGAAGGCGGGAATAGTTTCAGCGGATGATTTTCTGTTGCATGACGAGCATATTATTTCCCGACTGAAAGCATCGGGTAATACGAAGATTCTTGTCGGGCTGGAATTTCTGAAACAGAGAACTATACCGCCTGCAAAAAGCGGCGTCGTGGTGTACAAAAAATTCCGTTATATCGACCCGCTTTATTTAAATGGCACTTCTTTAATTAGATTAAGCAAGAAGGATACTGAATTCCGGAAATTACTCAATAATGCGAGGCGAAGAAACAAAGAAGGTGTGTTGGTACCGAAATAATGTTATTAACTGATGTCACGCAATACTCTTCCTGTCATTCCCATGAAAATGGGAATCTATATGAATAGCGCTCTGGATTTCCGCTTTCGCGGGAATGACATTGCGTAAGGTGAGTTATTAATAGGAGTTACGCAGAAGTCGTCATCCTGAATACGTTCGCTGTCGCTCAGTACTATAGCTTGTTTCAGGATCTATTAACAATCGAGGACTAGATGCTGATCCGTCGGTTGACGGACAGCATGACGAATTATGCCTCTGTCGGGAGTTAAAGATATGAGAATAAATCCTCACAATACCGTATCACGTTCGGGCATTATTACTTATCTGAAGGCGCATGCCATCTTCTTTCTTATTCTTATTATTGCCATCCTTCTTCGATCCCAGGAAATCTGGTCAGGCAATTATCTGTTTCTCATCGATCAGGGGCGCGACATGCTCGCGGTGAAAAAAATCGTATTTGACTATGATCTCACGCTGATCGGGCCGTATACGAGTCTGGGAGGCGTGTTTCAGGGGCCGTTCTACTATTATCTGCTCGCCTTCCCGACGTTTCTGACAAACGGCGATCCGATCGGTGCCATGTATGCCATGGCTGTAATCAGTCTTCTGACTATCGCAGCGGCCTATTATTTATGCGGTACGTTGTTCGGCAAAGACGCAGCGCTATTTACGTCATTTCTGTTCGTCGCCTCACCGGAGGCGGCTGCTGCGGCGACCTATATCTGGAATCCCCACCCGATGTGGCTTCTGATCACGCTGTACTGTTTTTTGCTCTATCTGGCGCGCTATAAAAACCGGCGGTACCACCTGGCGTTATGGCCGGTGATTTTTCTCATGTTCCATTTCCAGATGGCGTTCGGTGTATTTTTATTCATGGCAACGGCTTTCTACTTTTTCGTGTTTGCGCGCAGGCATATTGCGAAGCGGCAAGTGATTCGGGCCGCAATAATTTCATCGGCCGTATTGTTTCCGCAGATACTTTTCGAAATACGAAATGATTTTCTGATGACGCGGTCTGTTTTTACCGTCCTGTCAGGCGGTAGCGATCAGGGGCTGTTTACAGGAAATGAATTTTCCGGCTACCTGCCGCTTATCCGATCGCACGCGTCGAGTTTTCTTGACAACTTCCGCTCGTCATTTCCTCATATGACTCCGCTCGCCTATTTTCCTCCGGCAATCGCCGTTATTTCGGTGATTACGCTTGCGTTTCTGAAAAACCGCATGGAAAAACAACACCGATCCATGGTGTATCTGCTCGGCTTGATCATACTGGTTATTCTCTGTATCGGATTTGTATACCCCTTTCCTATCCGCTACTGGTTTCTTACCGGCTTCCAATCCTTTTATCTCATAATCGCCGGAATTGTTCTGGCAACGTTGTGGCGGTACCGTACGACCCGAATTATTCCGGTAATCACCGTATTAATCTGTTTATGGTATGCCTATAACAGGATTGTAGGACTCTATTCTCTTCCTGAAGATGAAGGCGGGCTGGCTAAAATCAAGGGAAAGCTCGCGGCGATTGATTACGTATACGCAGATGCGAAGGAAAAAGAATTCGGGCTGTTGGTCTTTACGCCGCCGGTCAATACCGACGCATACGATTATCTTGTCTGGTGGCGGGCGCGAAACAAATATCACTACACGCCCCATACTGAAAAACGGGGAATGGTATATTTATTAATCGAACCTGACCCTCACCAGCCGTGGACGTATAACGGATGGCTGGAGACCGTGATCGTGGACGGAGAGATATCGGATACGGCTACTCTTCCCGGTGGTGCGATAATACAGAAGAGATATTTTACCGTTGATAAATAACCTTATAATTAAGCGATGACTGAATTTATCCTACCGCTCATGAACTTGTCATTCTGAATTCAGTTCAGAATCTAGATGCTGAATCAAGCTACAGTGCTGAGCGATAGCGAACGTATTCAGCATGACGATATGCCGTGGTTCAGCATGACGAAGCATGTTTATATGTCAACTATAGAGGCAGTTTTCACTACTGCAGTGGAAGGATTAGTCGTCGCGGGAAAACTCGCGCTCGGTTTTCTGGCATTCGGGCTGATCACCTGGGCGGGTTTTAAGCTTTCGTCGAGCGGTGCCCGTGCCTAGCCTCCCGGATACACCAGGTGTTCTTCGGGTTTTTTTCTCGCGATCATCAGATATTCCTGCTCTTTTTCATGGTTGCACTGCACTGTTTTCAGATACGTAAATCCTGCTTTTTCATACACGCGGATCGCCGCGGCATTCTCCGGTTCCGGGCCGACAACACATTGCGCAACGCCATGTTTCCTGAATACGATTTTGCGGAGGAAAAGGCTGACGATATCTTTGCCCAACCCTTTGAAAATATACTCCCGGTCGCCGATAAAAAAATCCAGGCCGGCCGTGTCAGGATGAACTTCTATGCACGCGGCATATTCGGGATATGCGCCAACGGGATAGGTGTGGATGTAGCCGATAGAAATTTCGTTATAGCGGATGATAAAGCTGTCTACCGGTGTCTCCGTAGGGACATCGGACAGGTATTTGCGCTCAACATCGTCATAGATAAATTTACGGCGTTCGTACCACTTGCTGACAAAATCTACATTGAGCCACCGCTGAAGCAGGGTAAAATCATCCCTGTGAAGAGGTTTAAACGTGATCATGCACCGGCTTTTTCCAGCGTGTATACGGTCACGATTTTCCGTATCCCGCCTTTGGGGTCTTCAAACGAGCGCATGCCCGAAGTCTCGACATACTGTGCGAGGTAACGGGCAAGTTTTTGTTTCAGTTCTTTCTGCGCCTGCCGAAGTCCGTTCATCTCCTCCTTGACCTGGGAAACTGCCGCGGTGTTGGAAAGTTTTGTCACGATTTCCTTTCGGCGCTTGTTCAGCTCATTCATTTTATCCTTCAGTTCGTGATAGCTCGCGTCGGTCTCCAGAACGTTTTTAAGCATTTCGCGTTGCTCCTTGATTTTATCCTTAATATCTTCCTGTTCGGCAAGACATGACTTAAGGAGAAAATCGACCTGTGTTGATTGGCTTACCACTTCGGGGATTGCTTCGTCGTTGGGTTGGGGTTGTTGATCAGACATAGAAGTATTATACTAGCGAAAATTTTACAGGGTGTCAATAGGAGAAATATTTCAGATTTTTGGTGATAATTATTTAAATGAAGTTAGAAATTGGAAATTTGAATGTAGATTTTGACGTTCGAAGTTCGACGGTTTGATTTATATTTCTTTGATTTCAAACATCCAACTTCCAACTTCAAATTTCTAATATTAGTATCATTATGAAAACGAGGTATCGTAAAAAAATATATCAGGGATTATCGGATCAGGAAATTAAGATGAGAATCCGGAAACAAGGATTTAATCCGGTACGAATTCATAATACTCCGGGATATGAGTACAATCCCCACCAGCATCCCGAGATGAAACTGATCGCGATAGTAGCGGGCAGCATGAAGGTGCAGTCTGCGGGCAAAACATACGAATGCACTCCCGGCGACCAGATTATCATTGCCGGAAACGAATTGCACCACGCAATCGTCGGTAAAGCAGGATGTACGTTCTTTTGGAGCGAGAAAGCCATCCGCTTATGATTTTTTGGTTCCGGGCTTTTTCTCCCGCTCAACGGTAATACTCGATTCGGTTACGAGGGCGGCAATAGCGCCGACTGCTGCCAGTATCGGAGCAATCGCTGCGCCGACGACGCCGATGGTCAAAGGAAATTTCACCACGGTTTTACCCTTTTTATCTTTGATCGTAATGCTTCTGACGTTTCCTTCGGTGATCAGGCGCCTGACGGTTTCAAGCAATTGTCCGCCTTTGACTTTAACTTCTTCCTTTACCGTTTCTGCGGTTGTTTTTACGCTGGATGTTTTTTTTGTAGCCATATCTCTCACCCCCATTTCATTACTACGTCACTCCCGCGACTTGTCCCGCGAAGCCTTGCCGTTCGTCGCCAGAGGCTTTGCCGGCGAGGCGTGGAATATAAACAAATCATATCTCTTTATTACAAACATTGCAACAGTGGCTTGCAACGCATTCTGATATAAGAATATTGTTAAATAATTTAAATTATTTAACAATAGGTAACAGTCAGCGGTTCTAATAGAATTATTCGCAGTTCTCGACTTCGCTATCGCTACGCTCGAACAATAACATTTATGTCAGAAGGGTGAACTATTAAAACAATGGATTGCTCAAGAGTTTTTTATAAATGCCGTCAGGGATTATGAGGCAGATTCACGTGAACTTATTGCATTATGCCGAGCCCATTTGATACAATTGAGCAGGTGGAGCGGCAAGGTAGCCAAGGTGGTCACGGCGGGTGTCTGAAAAACATCAGATGTCGGTTCGACTCCGACCCTTGCCACACTATCGTGGCAATCAACAGCCAACAAACAACAATCAACCAGTTGTTTGTTGAGAGTTGGAAGTTGACTGTTGCGAAAGCATGGTGGCTGTAGCTCAGTTGGTTAGAGCGTCTCCCTGTGGAGGAGAAGGTCGCGGGTTCGAATCCCGTCAGCCGCCCCAATTGATACCAGATTGAGGATTAGCTTGTTCTAACAAACTATCTTCGGTTTCGCACGGTATGGCACTTGCTAATTCTTCTTTGATACGCTCAAATGGATAACGGGGCATAATATCAACCTCTTTATTTTTAATCGTTAGGTTCGCACCAATTGCTTGCAGTAAAATCTTCTTTTTATGCATGTCTTTCCCCGATAATATCTCTTTTGCTTTGGCGGCGAGCGAAAAAGTCTTAACCAGCAGTTCATCAATCTCTTCGAAGTGGCGTTCAGTAGAAGCAAGTCCATTTTCCATTTCCTGCTTTTCTTTTAGAAGTTTTTCTCTGACCGACTGGTATTCCTCATCTGTTACCAATGACCCGTTAATATTATCAGGAGAGAGCTTCATTTTGAGCAGGTTATCGATTCGTATATTGACGTTGGTCAAAGTCTTCTCTAGTTGGTTTCGCCGTGCATCTCTTACTTTTACTTTATCCTCATTCTTTTTAGCTATCCATTTTATAAACCAGTCAATATAATGCTGTTTAATCGTAAGCAGTCCCAAAAACGAGCTGACTTGTGTCTGCAAATTATCCTCCCTGACGTAGAAGCGCGGACACTCAGACTTTTTTTCGTGAGCAGCGGTAATAAACAAACCGCTGTTCTGTACCATTTTTATAGCGTTTAATATGTTGTTCTCCGCAGTACCAGCCGCCGCAATCACATCGTATTAGGTTGTTGAAAACAAATTCATGAATAACGTTTCTTGCTCGTGAGGAAAAGCCGTAAATCTCCTGAATCAGATCATATTCAGCCTGTGTCAGCATTGGTTTATGCGATCCGTTATAAATAGTACCGTTGTATAAAAACTTGCCGGTGTAAAACGGGTTTTTGACCATCTCATACATAGCGGTTTTTGAAATAGTATTGCCGCGAGAGTTTCTTAATCCCATAGCCTCAGCTTTATCTACTAAGTCCATTACAGAAAACTGGCCGGTTATTGCAAGATCAAACAGTTTACGTACGAGTAACGGTTTCATAGTGCTTTTTCGTCCCTTTATATATAGCGAACGGAATCCCAATCAGAAGCACGACAAAAAATAGCAATAGAACCGCATCCTGTCCTCCTAACGCACTTAATATGACCAGTATAATTCCAATAACCCAGGCAGATTTACTCATTTTGTTCAGTGAAATGGTTCTGATAAACCCTTATTATTTAAACACTGAATAAACCAACTCTCAAGGTCTTGCTTACTTGGAATGTCATACCACCAACCCCAATTAGCATCGTAACTGTAGGAGCCAAGTTTTGGATCAGGTCTCCATACTTTGTATTCTGCCCACTCTTTATTTCCCTCATTATTCGATTTAGTCCATTGACTAACGCGACTAAATGTATTCTCGTAACAATCTTTGCGTATTTGAGCTGGGCGCCATTGAAACCAGTAAAACCACCCTAAAACTAACAATCCAAACAGAATGACAGGCATCATATATTGATTTTTTTGGCTTGTAGATGTAATAGAATGAAGTCCGGTCGATTCCGTTGGTGGTTTAAGTATCGGTGCTTCCATACATAACATAATAACATAAATAAGACTTATCGTCTCTGGATACATCGTCTCTACGGTTGTAGATTCGGTGTATGGAAGACATACGAAAAAAATTTGGGGAACGATTGCGGAAAATACGTGAGGTACAGAGTTTAACTCAAGAAGGTTTAGCTGATCTAGCCGGAATGCACTTCACTTATATCGGGCAGATTGAGCGAGGTCTTAGAAACCCGTCGTTAGTCAATCTTCATAAACTCGCAAAAGCTCTGAAAATATCCGCCGGCGACCTCCTCCCTTTCTAATTTTAGATTGCTCACTAACGGTTAAACGCGTCCATATCATGTCGTTGAAAATGGATTCTAGAAGTAGTATTATCAGCAGCGCATCAATTTTGAAAAATAGATATGAAAGTCCTATCGGAACTAATTAATACATTTTCATTTGACGACATACAGAATTTCATCAAAGAAAATCACCCTGAAGGAATCGAGCTTGATTATAAGGAGGAGTTTCCCAAAAAGGATAAATTATCACAATTAGTAGCAGCGTTTGCCAATACTCGAGGTGGAATCATAATTGGCGGGGTTACAGAAGATCGTAGCACTGGACGACCAATAAAAGCTGACGGAATAACTAATGGCCGCCATGATGAATTTGTGGATCAAGTTATTGGTAATATCTCACCAATCCCAGCTTATGAATTTCATCAAACCAATGAAGTGAACGGTAAAGTTTTTGTTTTAATACGAGTTTTCGAAGGTAATGAAACTCCCTATTATCCTCATAATGACAACAATATATGGATTAGAACGGGCAGCATCAAAAAACCAGTTGATATCGCCTCACCAGAAGCTGCAGAACTATTGTTTAAAAAGTCAGCACGTGCAGAGATGGTTAGGATCATGAATCAAGATAGGGTCACCTTTAACTACCAATCTTTCCTAAAAAATGCAGAAAAACAACGTATCCGAGAAATCGAGACTGAGAAAGAGAATTATCGTATAAAAAAGCAGCGGCTTGAAGATGGCGATAAAATGCAACCATTTAAATCTGAGATCCTTCAGCATGAAGTTGGAGCAGGTACAGGAATGCTAACAATTATCCTTCAACCCTACTATCCACACGGGGATTTGATTAGATCATTAGAGATCGAACCGATTATTCAAAGCTCCGAAGCGGCAAATAACGGGTACTCTTTTCCGAACAGATCAATAATGTGGGATTCGATAAGAGAAGGGATGATTAGTTTTGACTGGAATAAAGGGGATGGCAAAATTATTTGCCAACAGGTTTTTGCTAATGGCCTAATTTACAGTAATGATGATATTATTCGACCTAATCCTCAGAGCGGTATTATGGAAACCACGCTTGGTTTTTTTAGTTCAGAATTTTATATTACATTGAGAGGTGCAAAAAATATTCTGCAAAAGCTTGGCTATCAAGGAAGCTTAATAGGTAGAATTTCAGTCAATGGGATACGAGAATGTATCGTTCACCCGATTATCCAGTCCTTCTTTAAAGAAACAAGAAAGTCGGTGTTTGATAGTCTATCGTGGGAGATAAATACTGATACTCGTGTCATTAATGACGAGGAAACGCTAAGAGACTACGTTGTTCAGATGAGCCGTGATATTCACTGGAGCTTCGGATATAAAGATCTTCAAAAACAAATTTCAGCCGATCATTTAAGTAAAAATGGGCACTTCATATAGTTAAGCTAATTTCATCGTGTCTGATATATACGTTCGTATTTCTTCCAACCCCGCAGGAGTTTACACAGCACTAAACCACACTCGGTACTGTTC
>Ga0209542_10021619_pt1 | contig 10069 bp, 10 predicted proteins | sample RifCSPhighO2_01_FD_184028 | JGI IMG/M metagenome (GOLD analysis project Ga0209542, IMG submission 184028) | Soil microbial communities from Rifle, Colorado - Rifle CSP2_plank highO2_0.1 (SPAdes) (version 2) | ecosystem: Environmental > Terrestrial > Deep subsurface > Rock core/Sediment ...
ATTGCGCTCATTGAGGCGGTTCAAAATGAGAACTGGCTCGAAGCCGCGCTTTTTCTCGCCCTCGGCGTCTTGTCGCTCCGCGCTGATTTTTCCAAAAAACAGTAGCGGTTGATAATTCTTCTGCCCGGAAAATTTGGCGGGAGGCAGATATTGCGTTTTGCGGGCCGATAGTGCATACTCTGCGGGTTCTATGACAGCAGAAGCGACGATAAAGAAGGTGCGCGCTCCGCGCGCTAAGAAAGCAGCCACCGTTGCTCCCGCTTCCGTTGCACCTCTCCCCCGCACTAAAAAAGCCGACACCGTACATCGCCTTCGCATCAAGGTCCGCGCCTACGAGCACGGCGTCCTCGACAAGTCGGTCAAACAAATCATCGACGTCGCTGCGCGGCACAATGCCGAAGTCGTCGGCCCCGTACCGCTCCCCATCGACATCAAGAAATACACGGTCAATCGCGCCGCGTTCATCGACAAAGATTCGCGCGAGCAATTCGAGATGCGCATCCACAAGCGCATGATAGATATCCTCAATCCCGCGCCCAAGGTGATTGAAGCGCTGACGAATATAGATTTACCGTCAGGCGTGAGTATTGATGTCAAAATGATGTAAAAACGACCCCGAAAAGGTCGTTTTGCTAGAGGTGCGAGTAATGGTGCCCGCTACCCTTCTTTATCAAGAAACACGTACGCATCGAACATAATCGGACCGAATGTATCGAGGTGATCTTTCGCTCTTTGGCGGCAAGATGTGCGATGTTCTTCCGGTACCGCGGCACAAAAACGTTCTGCGAGACCCTCGTTCCGCAGATCGTATCTTGCAAAAATGCCGGCAGATAATCCAAAGCAAGTATCTCTGTCTTCAAAATGAGTAATGAGTGCGCAGGATTCGCGCATTTTTTCCATATCTCCTTCCCATGCGGTGAATAAATACACCGGTGTTCCGGAGACGCATTGTTGCCTGTACCCCGCATTCTCAATAGCGGCACATACCGCGTACGCGCCCTTCATATCACTCACGGTAAGATCGTGTATGCTCATCTTGCGCTTGGCTACCATCGCCGCCAAATATGAATGTCCAGAGAAGCGATAACATTGCGATTTTTGCTGCTCGGTAACCTGTTCGCACAAAGGCACATTACCGTTCGGGTACAAGTATTTTTTTGGCGGCCCGTGGTAGCCCCTGTCATACGAGTAGGAATTTTCCATAAAAACACCCAAATAACAGCGCTCGCGAGGTGTATCATCTTGAAGCTGACCGCACATTGCCAGTGCCTTGAAGTCGTCATTCGCAAGAGCGAGCGTAAGTGCATGCCCGAGACCGTGATAACACTCCCACACGAACATAGGTTCCGAGCTTACCTTGCACGCGTTCATAATCACCTCGGGACGCAGTACAAACTCATTCTCTCCATGTTCGTAAGCATATGACTCCAATACTCCATGCATGTACCCGCCGGCACACGACGGATTAAGATGGCGCAAGGCCTCGTCGAGGTCATGGCTCGAGTCATATACTGTTCTGCCAAGCGCGTGCATGATCCAGTGGCATTCGGTGCTGATCGGTCGTTGCCACTCGTCGAGCGACCCAATGTATTGCATCGCGGCTGTGTATCCACCGCCCGCATACGCTTGTCTGATGTTCTGCTCATGGCAGACTAAAATCTGCCATTTCTCCGATACGTCGTGGCATTTTTTATACGCTACGGTTGGGGATGCTGTCTTAGTATGGAATGCCACAACAATAGATAGTAGTAGAAGGAGACATGCTATGACACCGATAGGTTTACGATACCGTGAAATAATGTTAAACGTTTGTTTTCGCACCCACCGCGTGACGTTTAAGAGGCGATTTCCGGAAATCATAGTAGGAGATCATTCAAGATACCGTGGTCTTTTCACAACTGGCTTGGCTGATTTAGTGTATCATGTCGTATGCGAACTCGGTCAGTGTCGGATGCATTCCAAGCGCTGTTGTGTCACGCTCCCTTTCCTCCAGCGTCTCCATCGACGTAAAGATGATGTAGAAAAGATTGAATTGAAACGGCTCCCGCGAGGGAGCCGTTTTTGTTTGCGATAAAAATAAAAAGATAATGACCGGTTCGCGCGAAGAAGAAAAGCTGCGCGAACCGGTCTGAAGTGATGCCTACGCATAAAGTGCAAGGTGGAGACTGCGCAGGCACCTACCTTCAGGATTACTGAAGGCAAATGATTTGTCAATGAAGTGTCGGCGGACGGGACTTACCGCCGCCGACACCCCATTCTGGCGCCTACCTCACGGGAAGAGCCCTCGGGTACTTCAAAACGGCATTCTGAAGCACCGCCGGCGCGTTCTCATCGTCTTCCGTAGACGATTCGACTGCGCAGGCCGAGGCGCCCCTGCCCAACGTCGCGACTGCCGCAACGGTGCCGGAAACCGCAGAGACGGTCCCAAGCACGAGGAGAGACGCCATTAGTTTTTCTCGCATAATGTCTCCATTATCACGCGAGCGGGCACCGATGCCTTCAAACATCGATCTCACCCGACCCGACTTAGGGCACAGAGACGCTAACCTGCATTCAGACCGCAGTCAAACAAAACGACCTGTGGATAACTTGACATTAGAGATTTCCAGACGTATAATGCACTTCAGTGCTGCGGACGTGGGTCGACCCACAGAGCCCCGCAGCCGGAGGAGTAGCGACGATGAAACAGTTTACGATGTTGTTGGCCGTTGCGACGGCCATCGCCTTCGCATCAGCACCCGCTGACGCCGCGGCAAAGAAAGCCCCCTCGGCAAAAACGCAGAAGGTCGGGAATTTCTCTCCCGGCAAATGTCGTGACGCTATCCGAGCTCGCGGGATCCGTTCCGGTCCGGAAGGACTGGCGGCCCTCCACCGGTGCATTCGCTCCGGCCCAGGCGCAATCTGAGCGCCTCTCAACCAACCGAGACCTCGTTGTGGTCTCAAGGCGCCGTGCGGGCAACCCCACGGCGCTCGTCTTTTAATAAAACCCAGCCACTGCTCGTCACAGAATATACCGAAGTTACCGGTCGGTCAGTTCCTTCGGGAGGATCTCAAAGGCTTTCTTATCGGGAATATGTTTGGGTGATATATGAGTAAATAGAATTTTCCTGTCTCCGGTAATCGGATGGTTTACCGCCTTTTTTATACCGGTAAGCGTTTCCGTCAGGTCGGATACTGCTCGCATCGTTTTGAGCCGGATGCCGGTCCGCACCTTCTTGATGTGAAAGATGGTAGCCAGCTGTTCGAGGGCGGCATTGCCCGCCCTGTCGCCGAGGCCGTTCATCGTAGCATCTACGTACTGTGCTCCCCCGTATACGGCGAGCACCGAATTCGCGACTGCCAATCCGAGGTCATTATGGCAATGGAACAAAATGGGCGTCTTCGGAACGGCGGCTTTTATTTGCTGTACGCACGCATACGTTTCGAGAGGATCCCATAGCCCTACGGAATCATAAATGATTATTTTATCTGCGCCTGCCGCAGCCGCTTCGCGCGAGAACCGGATGAGAAGATCCCTGTCGCACTGCGAAGCATTCGCAAAGCCAACACCGCCTTTTTTGTTGATACTTTGCAAGCGCTCCAACCCGCGTCTCATCCATGCGGATTTTTGTTTGTTGGTATGCGGTTCACGTTCTCGAATGACGGGCATGACAAGGTCGATCTCGTCGACCGAATCCCGCATGAGGGCAAGTTCGCGGTCGAGCCACTCGTTGTATGCGTATGCTGCGCCGTGGACGATAATTTTGTCGCCGTACAGGCGCTTGAGCTCTCGCGCGAGCCGGACCGAAGAAGGGCCGACCCTTCCGGGGTGCACGATGTCAAATTCGCGTATGCCGAGTCCGTATATCGCCCGTGCGAGCCGGACACGGTCGCGGAATTTCAGTCGCCCCTCAACTCCCGGGACATCCAACCCCTCCCGCAAGGTGGTGTCCCGTATGACGATACTACGTGGCAGACGGGGTTGTTTCATACGTTGATTTTTTCTAATGATGCCAGAATCTTCTCAATGCCACCATCTTTTTCTGCAACGAGCCACGGACGCGGCTGCCGGGAGACCGTTTGCGTTCCGTCGGTCATGCATACTAGCACGGGGCCGGTGCAAATGATTGATTTGTCAATCGCCTTGAGGACGCCGGCAAGCGCCATGAGCCCGCTTTTGCCGACGAACTCGCCGCCCTTTTTCGTATGCATGACGCCATGTGCCCGAAGTCTCGCCAGAACGTTGCTTGAGATATATCGGTCGAATTCCTCCCTGTGTATCGTGACGATGTCTCCGCCGGTATTCTTAACGAGCGCGGCCAGCGCCGGGTACGTTCCGAATGTTTTGTGGGGATTTTTGTCGAAGAGGGTGGGGACAATGAGCCGCGACGAATCGCGGGCCGGTCGCCGTTTTAATCGTCGGTACATGTACGCGTTTGCTTCTTGTTGGACTCCGAGGAACGCGGGAAGGTGCCCCGCTTTGTCGGTACTATCTGCCAGCGCCCCGAACATTCCCAAGGGCCCGAACCCGGCGCTTACCGTCTGCGCGATCGCTGTGAACGAGATGCGTTCTCGTCGCATGTATTCTGCGACGGCGAATCCGCGCAGGCGCATCGCCTCCATACGGGATCGTACCGACGGTATGAGCGGATCGTACCCCAGCCGCTTTCGTAACGCTTTGCGCGCAAGAAGCATGACATCGCGCGTGCGCTGGGCATCGCGCACGGCGACCAGCTGTACCCGATTGCCGAACCACCGCCCATCGAGGAGCGGAACATTGACGAGAGGATTAAAACTGAAAGCATTGATACCCGCGCGCTCACAGTATGCGGCGAGCGCCGTGCCCAAATTTCCTCCCGACGAGAAAATAGCCGTGGTGTGCTTATTCTTCACGAAGGTAGTGACGGATATAGCCGCGACAAGGGCCTCAAACGTGCCCGTCATCATGCGCGTCGTTTCATCCAGTACGTACACAGCAATCCCTTTGTGTGACAGGAGGCGGAAGATCCTCTCGCCCTCGTGCCCGCCGATGCGCTTCAAGCAGTGCTCGTCGAGACTGGTGGCTATGCTTTTCCGGTAGCGCAGTACGATGCTCTTTTGCACTCCATACGCATCGTCGGTGAATCGCTCCAGATCAGAACGCATCATAGTGCAAGATATCCCGCAGCGCGCGCAGTTTTTTTGGTCGCGGTTTTTCATCCGGATATCCAATCGGGAGAATATTTACCGGCGTAACATGTACCGGGATTTGCAGAAGTTTCTTGAGCTCACGTACCTGTTTGGGCCGCCGGAGATTGTAGGCCGTGAGGAACGTCGTAGCGAGACCGAGCGCTGTTGCGGCGAGCATGATATATGTCGATGCGATTACTCCGTTCTCTATCCATCGCCCGTGAGACTCCCGGTCCGTGACGCACACTACAAGAAGCACCGGCGCTTCCTGAAGAAAATCGGCGGGGTACTCTCTTTTCGCCGGGGGGCACCATGCATTTTTAAACGCGGCCACCTTTTGTTTAATAGTCTTGTCTCGAAGAACGAGTATTCGCACCGACGTGCCACCCATAGACGACGGAGCGTGGCGTGCCGCATCTATCAGCGTTGCGAGGACCGCCTTCGGCACTGTTCGCGTTGAGAACTTTCGTACGGAGCGGCGCGCGCGGACAACTGAAAAAAAGCCGGTCTGTCTAAGGGTGCCCCTGGTAGTCGGCCCTGCTTTTCGATGCGTCATTTTCGTGATTATACATTGCAGAAAGAGCCGCGGTACGATGCCGGTCGGATGCTACACTGTCGCTATGGATGCACAAGATGTGGAGCGCCGCCTGCGGGAAATAGAGCTCACGCTAGAGATCGGGAAGCAGTGGCGACAAGAACGCAGGAAGTATGTGGAGGCGGCACGCAAACGTCGGAGTTTCTACAGTATTATCGGAAGGGTTTTCGCGCTTGCGCTCGTGTACCCATTTATAGCCCTATTCTTATGGTTTATTGAAACACCAAGACCTTGGGTGCATGCACTAACGCCAGCCATTACGATTTTTATGTTTACCCTCATCGGGCCTCTCATCCAGAGGGTACTGCTTAGTTACACCCACGAGGAGTACGAAGAAAAGAAGGATGATATGGCGGGACTGGGGTAGTGCGGTCAGCACGACGTTGTTCCCCGATGCGACCGAGCAGTACAATCCAGCATTTGGCAGGGCGGCATTCACCCGTTACCGCTCCTCATCTTCGGGATCGGGCGATTCATCGGAAATAATCAAAGATTTACCGCGCGGCGTCCTCGGGACAGAGGGGACGCTCTCTACGGATACGCGCATTCGAGGCCCGACTATTTGCAATATTTTTTCCTCAATGATCGATATACTTGATGCGTCAAACAGAGGACCGGGGACTACGCGTACTTTAAGGTGATCTTGTGCCAGTTTCGCGATCTGGTATTGAGTGATTACGTTCATGAGGCCATCAAGGGCACCGTCGAATTCCAAGTGGTGGATATTTCGTCCCCCGAACGTGAGGAATGCGGAGTATCTGCCCTCGAGCCACAAACGGGGAGTTTCCAGCCCGCACGCGCACTTGTCGCGCACAAGCATACCGCGATCGCCGATCTCGTAGATCGGAAACGGCATATTGTAATTGAGGAGGTCTGTGATGATAACTCGGCCGTACTCGCCCGAGGGAAGCGCGTTACCGTCCCCATCGACTATCTCAACGATAGCTGATTCGCAATGTACGTGCATGCCATCGTGCCTGTGGCATTCGAGTGCAACGGCACCGATCTCTCCGCCGCCGTAACGGTCGTACACTTCACACTCGAGCGCGCTTTCGATAAAGCGGCGCATACTCGGCGTGAGCATCTCTCCGAACGAGGCTACGTAACGTGGTTTTTCCGGAAGAAGGTCCGGATTTTCGGATACTTTTTTTGCGAGCTCAAGTAGGATAGACGCATAACTTGCCACCACATTAGGCTTGTACTTCGCGATCCTCCGTATTGCTTTGTCGGGGTCGGAAAGAAGATCGGATATCGTAATGAAAAGCTGATTTTTTCTCCGTGGTGCCCGTATGTTGATATGCGCAATTCTCGCTTTTCGAAACGGGCGGAAGGATATGAAGCTACCGAGAAGGAAGCGAAAGCATACGAAGTCGGCGTAGTACGGATTTAGAAGCGCGTCGCTCACTAAGACCGAGAGCGGCTTGCCCGCCGTGCCGGAGGTTTTCTTCCATACCGCATGGGTGCTACGGCTATTGTCCGTATACTCTTCCGCCAGTCTCTCCAAAAAAACACCTTTTTCGGTTACCGGGATCCGGGATACGTCGGCAAGGCTCTTGATAGTGTCCGGATCGAAGGCTACGCTACTGAAGAGTTCTCCGTAGAGCGGAATGTTCCGTTTCGCGTGCTGAGTAAGTTCCCGCAGACGCGCCGCCTGCCACCCCTCTATCGTCGAGAGATTGCGTCGATGGAGGTAAAGAAAGCGGGCAAACCCTATTTTTTTTCGTATCTGTCTGAACATACAATAAAGACGGCTCATTCGGAAAAGGCCCGCAAAAGAAGTATACCGGCGAATGCGATATCGCGGTATATCCGGAGACGCCTGATGCGCGTACACAATTCCCGGTGTGTAGTGGCGCTTCCCCTACACGCGCGGCACGGCGGTCTCATCGATGAAGTAGACCGCTTTCCCATTAGGCCCTTCGGCCAGTGACCCGCAACTTTCCCACGCGATCTGCATATGGGGGTGCACAAGCCTTCTTAATTGTTCGGCGACAGTGTCTCTGAACTTTTCGAAATCGGCCCCAGGAATGACACGGATGCAGAACGAAAGATTTCCCGTCCTCACCACTTGGAATTGACGAATGGCGGTTGGATAACGATCGAACACCGGCGGGATATCAAGAAAAGAAACGGTGCGTCCATCCGCGAATCCGAGCGTTTGAATCTTCCTACCTTTGAGCAGGAGAGTGCGGAGTGTGCGACCGCACGGGCAGGGGTCTTCCGCGATGACGCCCCGGTCGCCGTTATTGTAACGTATGAAAGGCATGACGAGGTTGTCGAACACTGTCACAACGATGCGTCCCTCACGGCCGAGTGGAAGCGGTATTCCGGCATCGTCCACGATCTCCATGTACGCCCACTCTTCGTTGATATGCAGGCGTCGGTGTTCGCATTCGAATGCAAGGCGGCCTAATTCACTTGCCGCGTAGTACATACTCACTTTTGCGTTCAATACATTCTCGATCTCACTCCGGCGGTCGTCGCTTAATTCTTCGCCCGCGACCATGACTGCGCGAAGCGGGAGCGATCGTTGTTGTTCGCGCGAGAGCCGCGCGAGTTCAAGCACCCACGAGCTGAAGCCGAAGAGGATCACTTTCCCCTTGAATGACAGGATGAGCTCAATCAGCTGGGCAAATCGATACCGCAGACTGTTGAACCCTCTCACGTGGAAAAAATGATACCGGCTGAACGCGAAGCCTCTGCGTTCGCGTGTACGTATTGATATGACGGGGAAGCGATTGCCGCCGCCCACAGCACGGAACATGCGCTCGCAGATCGCGTATGAGCGGAGTTCGAACGGCCGATCGTGGTAAAAGCCGAATGGTCGAGCGGTCGAGCCCGATGTCTGCTCGCGATAGCTGTGCGCCAAAAGTCGCGGATCAGTATAGGAATCCTTGGTTGTTTCTTGAAAATCGTTCCTGGTGGTGACGGGGAGTTTTAAGAACGACTCCTGATCGAAAGAGCGGGAAACATTGATGTGAGCGCGGATGAACCGTTCGTTCCAGAAGGAGAGATGTGTAGCCTGTTTTAGCAATTCTGCGAGGCGGGCGGTACGAAGGCTTTCGAGTTTTTCTCTCGGCCAGTACTGGCTTTTGAGAAGCGCTTGCGTATCAAGGTACAGGGGAATTCTGTTGAATGGCTTTCTATACATTAGAACATTCGTCCACAGTACGTCCGATCGCCATAATTTCTTACAAAGAATTTTCTCGGAAATTGACACGATCCAATAATAGCATCTGGGGGAAATATGCAGCCCCAATAATTGTCGCGGTCGTCTTCCATCTTCGTGCGCTTATTACGGATGCGCAGGACAGGGTACGTTTTTTGTAATTTCCGGATATAAAAATGTCGGCGCCCGGACTCTCGGACGCCGACCACGTGGCCCAAACCTCACCAGCGCGCAGCCGGTCTCGTTCCGGGATTGCGCGTCAGAGACGTCCACGTTCCCTTCTTCATGCATTTTTGGAAACGAGCCTCGCAACTGTTTCCCTTGATGCACGACCAGTGGTTTGGTGTGCGGCTCCGGGCGCAACCAGAGTCGCACGACACCTTGTGCGCGCTACACGACTTGAAGCGCGGTTGCGCCTCGGCGCTGGCCGGGGCGAAGACGAACATCGCCGATGCGATCATCATCGCACCGACAACGATCAACACTTTCTTGCGTAACATGATGACTTCTCCGTTTTTGGAGATGGGGGATACGCAACCCCATCGCTCGCATTGTACCCATTTTATTGAATAAAGTCAAGACAGGCGGTGGGCAGCGCGCCCGCGATCTTCTTAATGAATTGCTATACCCATGAGATAAAAAATTCCGGATTCTATGCATACATGAAGATACATATCTCACGGGGTATACTGCGATGCGTATGCCGCCGAAGCAGGAGAGAGAAGAGATACGGATGCCCTTCGTCCCGTTCTCACGCGCACTCCGTCTCGAGAACGAGGTCCTCGATGAGGCACTGAAGCCATGCTCGCGCTTCAAGTCGCCGCTCTCGTGGGAGGAGCGTATGGATGTGCGCATCGCACAGCTTGGAGCAAAGATGCACTCGCGCAAAGACGCGGTACTTGTTACGGACGGCACTCCGCTCAATTGGAATTTGCTCGTCAGGTACCTCCACGCACAGGGGGTAACCGACTCCGCCCGATTTTCATTCCCGTCCATCCGCAATGACGTCCCGAAGAATTTTTCGGTGAGGCTTTCTCCGCGCCGCGACGCGACGGACACGGACGGACGTACGCTCGGCCGACACGGATTCGGTAGCACGTCCTCGCCCGAAGAGTCGATGTCGCGGGCCGTGGGCGAGCTTCTCGAGCGATATTCTT
>Ga0209542_10021620_pt1 | contig 10069 bp, 13 predicted proteins | sample RifCSPhighO2_01_FD_184028 | JGI IMG/M metagenome (GOLD analysis project Ga0209542, IMG submission 184028) | Soil microbial communities from Rifle, Colorado - Rifle CSP2_plank highO2_0.1 (SPAdes) (version 2) | ecosystem: Environmental > Terrestrial > Deep subsurface > Rock core/Sediment ...
GATTTTTTGTGATGACTTTGAGACTGATAAGCTCGGCCAGTACTTCGAGTATGAAAATGACGGCGGAGAATTTACTCTACGGCTTGCTGGTTAAATCCGGCAATGACGCGGCGTTGGCTTTGGCGTTGCAGTCGGCACCGGCGTTTGTCTTTCCCGAGTCTCACGATCCGGCTTTTCCGTCGGCTTCACCGTTGGTGAAGGAGTCTCCCTTGGCGTCGGAGACGGTGTTACAATCACAGCCGCTGAGCTGGGAAAGTAAACCGTCTTGTCCTGGCAGGGAGGAGCAGCAACTTCTTGCGAAGGAGCTGAAGCCATCCAAGGCCCAGGCTGGCCGGTGATGACAACGGTGTACTTGCGTCCAGGAGTTGCCTCCATCGCGTCAGCGCCGCCGGAATTGGTGGTACCAACTGTTCCGGTCTCGACGATGCGGAACTGGAACCCAGAAAGCAGCGGTTCACCATTGTCCTTTGCGCCGTTGCCGTTTTTGTCGAAGAAAGCTGCGACTCGAAGAGTCGTCGGGCACACAACCACCGGCGCTGTTGCAACCGGTTTCCCGACCTTTCCTCCAGGAGTTACCGGAGGAGCAGCCGTTGGCTGAGACGCCGGAACCGGCGGCACAAGAGGGCCTACCGGACACCTCGACAAAAGCAAGGCGAGAAGCAGCGCCAGCAAGGCCAAGAGCAGTGCTCTTAGCCAAGGCCAGCCACCACCAGACTTGGATCCCCCATGCTGCTGGCACTTGCCAGTAGAATCAGCGAATCGAGAAATCCCCTGCTTCTTGCAGACGACGCAGTGGTATCTTGTTGCCGTCTTAGGCTTACCCGCACCGGCGCCAGCTCCTGCTTGTCCAGCAGGCGGAGGCGGACTCGGTGGACCAGCTGGTTTCTTCCCCTTCGGTCCTGGCTGTGGTTTTGCCATCACTCCCTCCTTTCTTGTTCTTTTTTAGTTCGAACAGAGAGTGATCAGCTCCGATATTATGCTCTCGCATCATCGGAGCTAAATTCTCCCAATTTTACTCTCGATTTAAGCTAAGTCAAGGGACAAAACGGGGCTAAAATAGAGAGCGAGCCCCTGCCCTAAGCTCGCTCTGAGTCTAGATTACCAAAGCGAAAAGGGCCTTGTCAAGTCCCATAGTTTACGTCTTGAATCGCCCTAATTATAACTCATAGTCGAACATTATGTCAAGGGCTTTGTTACCTATAACTATCACCGCGCCGGAATTTGTGGGATTAAAGCTTTAAGAAGCTAAGAAAAGAGGTTAAGCAAATCGTGAACGGTTGGAATTTCGGCGGCGCCGAGGGGGGTCAGTCCCAGCTTTTTAGCGTGGCGCCGGCGATCATCGTCTCCCACCACTGGCCGCACTTCTCCATTCAATCCGACCTCTCCAAAAAAACAAAGCTTAGGCGAAATTGGTTTCTTGAGCCGAGAGGAGGAAACTGCCGCCGCGATTGCAAGATCGGCCGCCGGTTCAAAAACTCGCATTCCAAAAGAAGTCTTGACGAAGATGTCGGACCGGGAAAGATTAAGGTTTCCAAATTTTTCTAGAACAGCCAAGATTAAAAGCGCTCGTTTGGAGGAAAGCCCTTGGGTAGTCCTTTTTGGATAACGATAAACCATGGCCGAGGTCAGAGCTTGAACTTCTAAAAGGAGAGGGCGTGTTCCTTCCATCGCCAACATTAAGGCCGAGCCAGGAGCACTGCTATGTTTTTTGAGGAAAGCTTCTGATGGATCTTTAACTTCGACCAAACCCTCCTTTTTCATTTCAAAAATTCCCACCTCCGAGGTTGAACCAAAGCGATTCTTGGAAGCGCGCAAGATCCTAAAAGAGGAAAACTTTTCTCCTTCAAATGTCAAAACAACATCAACGATATGTTCCAAAAATTTAGGACCGCCAATGGCAAAGCTTTTGGTAACATGGCCGGTCATAACAACAGGAACTCCCCGCTCTTTGGCAAAGCGCGCAAGGGAAGCGGCAACATACTTAAGCTGAGTTGGGGAACCGGTTGATCCAGTTACAGCTTCCGAGGTAGTTGTCTGAAGAGAATCAACAATCACCAGCCCCAAATTTTCCATTTCGGAAAGCTCGGAAAGCATCAGCTCAAGATCAGTTTGATTTAAAAAGTAAAGCTGGTCGGCGACTGTTCCCAAGCGCTGAGCCCTATTTGCAATTTGCTCTTCTGCCTCTTCACCAGAAACATAGACAACCGGACTTTTTTTGCCAAATCTTTCCGAAATTTGAAGAAGAAGAGTAGATTTGCCAACCCCCGGAGCACCGGATAAAAGGATGGCCGATCCGCCAACTATGCCCCCTCCTAAAACTCGGTCAAATTCTTCGATACCAGCTGTGAGTCGTGAGTCATGAGTCGTGAGAGAAATTTCCGAAAGTTTTTTGGGTTTCCTCGCCTCCCCCCTGTTTACTGACGCCTGATTACTGATCTCTTTTAATGTATTCCACTCCCCGCAAAACTGACATTTCCCCTGCCAGCGCAGGTGCTCGCCGCCGCAACTTGAACAAACAAAAAGAATCTTTGGTTTGGACATACGGGATTAGTATAGAGGACGCGATCGAAGATCGCTACTCGCGTTTTGTCGCGATAGCTAGTAGCGAGTAAAAACTAGAAACTAATTACTAGACACTAGCTACTATTCGATCAGCGCCAACCAGCGCCGATACCTTTTAAGGAAAGGGCGATTTTTTGATTTTTGGGATCAATCTCAAGAATTCGGGCCTCAACTTCGTCTCCCTCGGCCACCGGCCCGGTTGTTTCTGTAATGTGAATTAAGCCCTCGATTCCTGGAGCAAGTTCGACAAAAGCGCCGAAATCAGTAATCTTGGTGATCTTTCCTTTTACCTTTCCTCCAACAGCAAATTTCCCGGCAACTTCTTCCCAAGGATTAGGAAGGGTACGGCGGTGGGAAAGCATAATCCGTCCATCATCGCTGTTTATTTCCATAACTTGAACTTTGAGTTTGTCTCCTGGGGCAACTACTCTTGTTGCCTCGGCTACCTTTTCCCAAGAAAGTTCGGAAACGTGGATCATACCTTCTAAAGAATCAAAGCTAACAAAAGCGGCAAAAGGAGTAACCATCGTCACTTCCCCATCGTAAGTTTCCCCAATTTTCACTTTTGCCAGAGCAGCGAGTTCCTCCGCCCGTTCCCCTTTAGTAAACGCATCGCGCTCAGAAAAAACCAAGCGATCCCGCTCCTGGTCAATCTCAATAATTTTTGCTCGGAGCACTTTCCCAGTCAGCTTTCCCATGTTCGCTTCCATCTTCGTTTTTAAGGACAGCTGGGAAAAAGGAATAAAGCCTCGGATCGAACCAAAGCGAGCAACAACCCCACCTCGATTGGGACCAAGAATCTCAACTTCTTGGACCTTTTCTTCCTCGTAGGCTTTTTGGGCTTCGCGCCAATCGGCAGCAGCCCGAGCTTTTCTTAGTGAAAGCAGAGTAAATCCTCGATTGTCTTCAGACTGGAGAACAGTTGCAAAAATGCGATCCCCCACCTTAAGCTTTGAAACAGCGTTCGCCTCTTCTTCAAAATCTCGACCAGTCACCAAACCTTCTGACTTTGCGCCAATATTTAAAACCAGCTCCCCTTTTTCCTTAGCCAAAACTGTTCCCTCTACCACATCGCCGGGGCGAAGTTGGTGAACGGCCACTTTTGTTTTTTCCAGAAGCGTCTTCATGTCGCTTGACATACCTTTGAAAGTATATCACCAGACAAAAGAAAACCGACCAGCTCGCGACGTTACGTCGGAGCTAGTCGGCTCGAATCAAATCGTCAAATCTCTCTTTGATTTCAGATATCTTTGAAAGTTTGATTGTTCCTGGTGGAAGCTCAATAGTCTTCTCAGAAGCGTCCCAAATCGCCGGAGGTGGGACGTAGATTGAGGTAAATCCAGCCTGATGGGCGGGGATCAAATCAGATTTGATGGAATCTCCAACCATGAATGCAGGCAGATCTTTATACCTAAGACGCAGCCTTATAAGTGTTTCTAACTTATCTTTGGGTACAATCAAAAACTCCCGGGAAGTCGGGAAAAATCTCCCCAGACGATAGCCGCGCCACTTCATCCACTGAACCCTTGAGTCACCGAGCGTCACGCAAAAAAGTGGATTATCTGGTCTCCGAATAAAATAAAGAGTCTCTTCAGCACCCGGGATCATCTGCCGCTTTTGATAGGTCTCCTCAGAAAGGGCCGAGTACCCAATCTCAAATAATTGCTTTTCAACTGTTGGGTCGGAATTGATACCTACTTGATTACACAATCCACGATAGCTTTCGACCAGAACAGAAGGAAAGTCATCTCTCATTAAACGCTTTTCTTCAAGCCGGGACTGGTTAATACCCTCTAAGAAATTGGCGATATCGATCCACCGAGGGGCGCGATGCTCAAGCGCCATCATAATTATCTTGGTCGCATCACAAGATGCCTGACCGTAGTCACTACTTGAGGTAACCAGGGTATCATCCAGGTCAACGGCCCAGAGCGATCGCTTCACTCTCTCCCTTCCTTTTGAAGTTTGGATTAAATTCTACCCCCGAAAACAATATCTAGCAAGTAAAAAGGCCGCCTGGTTAAGACGACCTGCGAGAAGGACGGATCAGCTCCAAGAATCCAAGGGCAAACCAAACAATGCTTCCGATTGCAATTAATCCCCCGACAAGCTCCCGTAAAAGAAGATGCGGCAGCTGCAATTGGGCATAAATGACGGCCAAAACAACCACACCGGCAGAAGCAGAGATTGTTCTCCAGCACCAAGCTTCAAAGCCAAACGACCCGATTTGCTTAACAAGGGCAAAAAGACAAATCGCCGTCGAAGCCAGCCAAATAAATTCGGCCATCTCTCCTCCTCTATTTTTGTTTGGATTAAATTCTACTACCGGAAATGTAAAGAGGCAAATGAAGAAATGGCTGCCTTGTTTATGTCGGCTTTGTAATTTTAATGTTTTAGTTTATAATCCAACCTTAGTACAAAATAAGGAGGAAACGGTGAGAGGCAAATTGGCACTCTGTTTGGCGCTTGTCCTTGCGCTTAACGTGCAACTTGGAACCGCCACCGCCACCACGGAAAAGTTCTACACCTTAGTACCGGGGGATGAAAAAGATTGGAACTTGCTGGTTAAGCACATGGGTCTTGACTGGGATGATGCCGTCCGTTACATCCTGCAATGGAATCCCCAGATCAAAAATCCCTACGGCCTACAAGTCGGACAAAAGCTGCGGGTTCCCGGACAGTCCACCCAGCCGGCTTATCCAGACTACTCTGGCGACTTTAGCCGCTGGGTCGTTATTGGTACTCACACTACCAGATTCGTAGGCAGTCCCGGCTATCGCGTTGACAACATCGTCAATGGAGCAAACGCGATCAACAACTGGTTCAACGACGGCGCCCATCCTTATGTCACGCCGCGTGACTCTCTCAGCTTGAACTGGATCTTGGGCGCAACAACCCCGGATAAAGGCTACAAGTTGGGCAAAGCGATCCAAGTGGTCAATGGGGTCCCATACGATATTCCGGCTTGGGGTGGCGGGATTTGCCAGATTCCTTCAACCATCTTTCCGGCCCTGCTTAAGGCGGGACTGGATGTGACGGAACGCCGCAACCACAGCTACTACCCTTACTGGTGGTGGGGCTATCCCGAGGGTTTCGGCTGGGATGCAACGACCGGCACGCCGGGTGATCCTGATCTGGTCTGGCGCAACATGTACGACTATCCGGTACGGTTGTGGCTGACAGCAGACCTTGAGGCCATGACACTGCGGGCGGATGTGTATGCCCCGCCGGAGCTTTTGCCTTACCGGGTCTCAATCGACGGTCCGTACCTGACAAGCGTTAATCCGCCGCAACCGACGGCTGGGTTGAACTGCATCACTTGGGCCGCCACTACGGCTGTAATCCAAAAGGTCGATGTGGGGGAGTCGGTTTGGGAGCGAACGTTTAAGAGCTACTACATCGCTGCTCCCTATCGCTGCTACCGCTAGCGGCCGTTCGAGCCTCGAGCTACCCAAATCTTGGGTTTAGTCTCGGGGCTTATTTTTTTCCTCAAAACGCTCTTTTAGGCGGGTAAGATAAATCGTCACCGTCACGGCCAAGGCGGTAACGATGATTGCATAGATAAGCCTGCTTATTATTTCTGACCCAATATCAAAAGAGAGATAGCGCCTGACGACGGTCAAGATTACTTCATTCCAAGCCAAAGCCGCCGCCAGCCCAAAAGCGGCGGTGGATAAAGTCAAAATCTGCTGGAAAATATTTTTGGCGTGTTTGGCTGGGATTAGATTCACGAATGAATTTTACCAATAAAACGCGAAGAGCCCCGGCGATTGCGCTTGGAAGCAACAACCGCTGGAGCTCTTTTAAGTCAGAACTTTCGCGAATGGTTCGTCCTCGCCTGTCGCCGCTTCTCCTCTTCCTGACCAACTTGGCAGCACTTGCAGTGCGGGGTAGGCCAAGCGAAGGCGACCACGAGAGCAATCCATCCGGCAGCCATCGCGATGGTGAAGGCGGCATCAGCGGACATGTCCCACCCTCTTTGCGAGGAAGAGGATCACGCCGGAGATCAGCCACCAGATCGCCATTGCGACTGCTGCAGCGATGATGAGAACGGCCATCGCCATCGCTGGGATGACAGTGCCCCACCAGAAGACGGCCGCGCCAAGGTTAAAGTCGAACGGCAGCGCGACGATCGTTGCGATGCAGGTGATCACGAAGTACACCGTCACGAGCGTCATCGCGATCTCGTAGAGATCGCGCCGCGCTCGAACCGGTCCGCCTCCTCTCTTGGGAAGCACTTCCACCCGTTCGGGACGGACGATCCTCACCCGCCGCCGCTTCTGGAACTCGCTGACCTGCTCGGGAACCATGAACTGGAACATGCGAACCTCCTACGAAACTTTCTTATCTTAATTATATCGTTGTTATCTGGAAAAATCAATACTATGGGATTATTAGTGAGAAGTTTCCTTGGCACATTCCAACAAAAAACAACTCTTACGAGTTGCTTCTTGTCCTAAAGTAACCTTCAAGAGATTGCCTTAGGAAAATCGGCAAGAGGTAGACTTTCGTCATTCTCTTTCGAGCTTGCCACCCTGACAGTCAGTCGACGTACTCTCCTGCCACCCATTCCTCGTATGTTCTTCCCGGTTGGGGATCGGTGACTGCGAAAAATGCCATCCCAACCAAGTTGACGAGACCAAGGACAAAGTAGAGAGGGTACATGATCAGGACGAGGAGGATTTCTCCTATCTTGCGCCAGCGCCCCATGTCCACTTACTCCTCGCGCCTCAGGTCGGCGCCATTCCAGGCGTAGACGGATGTACCGTCGTCCAGAAGAACCTCACAGAGTCCCCAACCGTCGTTCGAGAGCACTTTGCCATGCTTCCCCTGGTGCTCGGACAGATCATCGCTCCCCTGGAACCTCGCGTTGTCGACGATGACGACTCGGTCACCCCGATCGATGAACTTGGCCATCGCTTACCTTCCTTCGAACCTGAAGATTTGGCTTCGCTAATCAGGTTCGTTATACCTTATAGTATAGCAAGCTACTCCCGATAAGTCAAGGTAAAGAAACAAAAAACCAACCCTGTTTAGGTTGGCAAAAAATGGTGCGCGCGTTTCTTTCCTTAATTTAGGTCAAAAGTTAACAAGGAAAGTTCAATTAAATCTTGATACTGATTCCAAGTTGATTCAAGCGCCGTGCCGGTAACTATGTACGCCTGTTCATCTTTTACAGCGATCAGTTGCAAATTTCTTAAGTGAAACGAACCCTGCACAAATGTTCCTCCGATGATCCTGGCCTGCGTCCCGTTTACGCTTACTGTTTTGTCCTCTGTTGATTTATAATTTTGCAACTGTTCCGACTCCGCCTCTTTTGTGGCGTCTGCATAATCATTCAGATTTAATCCTTGTGCAGATACTGAAATTACGTTGATATTAGCGGCAAAAGGACTTGCCCCCTCCAGATCGGTCTTGGTATTGAAGAAAATTACTAGAGTACCAAATTGCCCGCTTTCATCTACACGCCATCCTTTTGGTGCGTTGATTTTGAAACCATATTGAACGTTTGAGTATGCTTGTTCCTCTAATGTTGCGTCTGGGGTTGTTTCGTTTTGGACAACTTTTTCTGGCGGTTGAAAATAATTGAAATATGCGAAAGCTCCGCCGCCGATTAACACTAAACCGCCAATTATAGAAATTGCTGCGAGTAGCACTTTGTTTATACCCTTGGGTGATTGTGAAGAAAATGATTGAGATGGAGTATCGCTTGGTGCGAGAGGCTGAATAGGAGAAGATGGAGAATTAAATGCTTCCTCGACATCTTGCGCCAGCCAGCCATTAGCCATAAGAGAACTTTTAATTTGTTCTCTGCTTAAGCCTTGTTGCAATTGTTGCTTGATATAATCAAGCAGTTGTTGATTGATCATAATTACTTATTAGTTTATCCCTCCCCCGACACTTTTTGCAACGTTTCACCGGACCGTTCTATTTATTGGTGGGCTCAGATGGATTCGAACCATCGACCTCTTTTTTATCAGAAAAGCGCTCTACCACTGAGCTATGAGCCCAAATTCCTAGTGCGACGGGGCTCTCCTTTTCCGCTATGCGGAAAAGTTAGCGATGCTCAGCATCGCGTCAGCAACTGAGCTAACAGCCCAAAAATACTTTCTATTTTAGCATGCAAAACCCCGCACCAGAGCAAGCTCGGTACGGGATTGGCAATTAAAAGGCAAAAACAAGGAAGGAACAGTTGCGATATTTTTTCGTCCAGAGGACGACCGGCCTTTGGCCGATGAGCAAAATATCAAACTCGACCTTGGATCCGAATGTGAGCATCCGAACCCTGTCGTGTTTCTCACCGCGACTCAAAACCCGGTCAAGGTTTGGCACGCGCGTTCGATTAAACGAACTGGTGAGCACGAAAATCTCCTTAGAAAGGAGGTGATCCAGCCGCAGATTCCCCTACGGCTACCTTGTTACGACTTAATGTTGATCGCTGGTTTCCGCCTCGACCCGCTTAACGCGAATCTTCAGCGAACCCCAACTTTCCCCATTTGACGGGCGGTGTGTACAAGTTCCGAGAACGTATTCACGGCCGTATAGCTGACCGGCCATTACTAGCGATTCCTACTTCATGAGGGCGAGTTGCAGCCCTCAATCCGGACTGAGACGGCTTTTTTGGATTAGCTCAACATTACTGTTTTGCAACCCGTTGTGGCCGCCATTGTAGCATGTGTGTAGCCCAGGGCATAAAGGCCATGCTGACTTGAAGTCGTCCCCTCCTTCCTCCCGGTTGCCCGGGCAGTCGTCCGTGACATTTTTAACACGGACTAGGGGTTGCGTTCGTTGTGGGACTTAACCATACAGCTCACGCCACGAACTGACAACAGCCATGCAACACCTGTTCTGCTGTCCCTTGCGGGAGGCCCCGACTTTCGTCGGGATTACAACAAAATGTCAAACCCTGGTGAGGTTCTTCGGTTATCATCGAATTAAACCACATGCTCCACCGCTTGTGCGGAACCCCGTCAATTCCTTTGAGTTTTAGCCTTGCGGCCGTACTCCCCAGGCGGGACACTTAACGCGTTAGCTTACGCTACCCGAAACCGGATAGCTAGTGTCCATCGTTTACGGCTAGGACTACACGGGTATCTAATCCGTTTCGCTCCCCTAGCTTTCGTGCCTCAGTGTCAGGAAAGGCCCAGGTGGCTGCCTTCGCCTTTGGTGTTCTCTCGCAGATCATCGGATTTCACCCCTCCTTGCAAGATTCCGCCACCCCCTACCTCCCTCGAGTCCGACAGTATCCCGACGCTTCCCTGGTTGAGCCAGGGGATTTAAGTCGGGACTAATCGAACCACCTACGCACTCTTTACGCCCAATAATTCCGGATAACGCTCGTCACCTACGTTTTACCGCTGCTGCTGGCACGTAGTTTGCCGTGACTGAATCCTCCCCCTTACGGGGAATTAAGAAGTTTACAACCTTCCGGCCTTCATCCTTCACGCGGCGTCGCTGCATCAGACTTTCGTCCATTGTGCAAGATTCCTAATTGCTGCCACCCGTA
>Ga0209542_10021621_pt1 | contig 10069 bp, 13 predicted proteins | sample RifCSPhighO2_01_FD_184028 | JGI IMG/M metagenome (GOLD analysis project Ga0209542, IMG submission 184028) | Soil microbial communities from Rifle, Colorado - Rifle CSP2_plank highO2_0.1 (SPAdes) (version 2) | ecosystem: Environmental > Terrestrial > Deep subsurface > Rock core/Sediment ...
AGGAGAAATCCTTGAGCAGATGGAGAACGTAGAGCACATGAATGAAAAAGCATATAGGCAAATGGTTAATACGGTCGCGGCTAAATATGACAAGCTTAAGCATGTTGATTCAGCCGAACTAGCACAGATGGTAAAAGAATTGAAAGGGCACTGGAAGGGCATACAAAAAGAACTTGTTGCGGCGCAGAGAGGTCTTCAGAAGAAATCTGCTCCGAAAAGAAAAGCCGCTCCGAAAAGAAAAGCTGCTCCAAAGAGAAAAGCTGCTCCGAAAAGAAAAGCTGCTCCAAAGAGAAAATCTGCTCCGAAAAGAAAGGCCGCTCCAAAGAGAAAATCTGCTCCGAAAAGAAAACCGGCCAGGAGGCCTGCAAAGAAAAGACCAGCAAAAAGGAAGTAGAGGATATGTGTAACAAAACAAACACCCCCGCCACAGTACAGGCGCGGGTTTTTGTTTTGCCTAGTTATCCTGCGGCTTATGAAAGCGTTATCGCGGTAGGAGCAACAGACAGCAGTGATGTTCTGGCTTCATTCAGCAATACCGGCTCTTATGTAGAACTTGTAGCTCCGGGAGTTAGCGTAAATTCAACACATCTGAACGGAGGTTATGCGCAATTCAGCGGAACATCCATGGCTTCCCCGCATGTAGCGGGAACAGCAGCGCTTTTCCTCGCGTCGGGAAGCTACACGAATACGGATGTCCGAGCTATGCTTTCTGATAACGCCGAACTACTGGCCAATGGATATTATGGTTAATGCTCCGAACGCATTTGTGGAATAGGAAGTATCGGTAGAAGAAAAGATAATATTTAGCCCCTCGGTTCAGACAAGAACCGAGGGGCTTTTGTTTTGCAAGACATGTTCTGATTTGTAGATAATTAAATAGAAATGGTAAAATATAAGGGATGAATGTTAAATTATACATACAAAAGAACATATTTTTTTACTTTCTGCTTCTCTTTATAGGTTTTGGAGGTTTTATTTTTCCTTTAATCTGGCCGCAAGTGCAGGGCTTTTACGCGCTGGTTGCTTTCGCCGCTTTGGCGGGCTTTTGCGTTGCGGCATACATTTTTTACATAAAAACCACCAATAGGCAGCTTGTGTGTCCTGTCGGTTCTGATTGCAACGCCGTTGTTAACAGCAAGTACGGCAAATTTTTGGGCATTCCCTTGGAATATTTGGGAATGCTTTACTATTCTTTCATTGTCGTTTCCTATGTTGGTCTTATATTTTACTCTTACATGGTCCCGATATGGGCGCTCGCGCTACTTGTTCTTGCCAGTTTCGGGGGATTTCTTTTCTCTCTTTATTTATTGGTAGCCCAGGCGTTTCTTTTAAGAAAATGGTGCATATGGTGCCTTCTTTCGGCAATGCTTTCCACGCTTATATTTGTTGCTTCTATAGTTAGCTTGCCTGCCCTTGTTTCCGCTCTGGGGGCTGTGTCGCCGGTATTGCTTGCAATGCAATTCATTGGCTACGCCATAGGGCTTGGTAGCGCCACAAGCGCAACTTTCCTTTTTGTCCGCTTTTTGCGCGATTTTAAACTATCTGAAACGGAACTTAACATTGTAAGAGGAATTTCGGAACTTTCCTGGCTAGGGCTTGCACTTGTGTTTATGAATAAATTGGCTCTTTATGTTACCGACCTTGCGTATCATCCCGCGGGGATAGAAGTACTATTTGCCAAAATGGCCTCGCTTTTTGTGGTTGCAATTTCGGCAGCAGTTCTTTTAATAATTTTGGCACCTTATCTTTCAATGGTCCCTTTTACCGAAAGCGCGAAGCCGTCTTTATTTACACAAGTGCGCAGATATTCTTTCGTCGCGGGCAGTATCGCCTTGTCTTCTTGGTATTTTTCTTTCGCCATGGAATTTGTGGAAGAAATTTCTTTCGTGGCCGTAATAATTATTTACGCCTGGTATACAATAGCCGCCATAGGCATCGGATTATTGGCGGAAAAAGCGCTTATTAAAAAAGCGTAAGGTCAATCTTTTTATACAAAAGTAAGGGCTTTTCCTTTTTTGCCCCATCGGCCGGTTCTGCCGATGCGGTGGATGTAATCGTCGTACGAATTGGGCATATCGTAATTGATTACATGGCTTACATTGGGTATATCGAGGCCCCGCGATGCTACATCCGTTGCGACCAATATCTGGAGTTTATTTTCTTTAAAAGTAGCGAGAGCGCGCTGGCGCTGATTGTAATTCTTGTTTCCATGTATAGATTCTGCCAAAAAACCCTTTTTGTGTAGGTCCCTGGAAAGTTTTTCCACCCCGTATTTTGTTCTACCGAATATGAGTACTTTGCTAAAATCGGGATGAACAAGAAGTTTTCCAAGTATTTCAATTTTTTGTTCACCCGCTCTTATTTTAACAACTTCCTGTTCAACATTGTTGGGCGTTTCTCGTGTTTTAACGGAAACATGTACCGGGTTATCAAGAAAATCGTGGATAAGTTTTTCAATTTCTTTTGAAAGCGTGGCCGAAAAGAAAAGAGTATGGCGCACCCGCGGCATTCTTGCAACGAGATAGCGCATATCATGGATAAACCCCATGTCCAGCATTACGTCTGCTTCATCCAATACAATTGTATTTATTTTATACATGTCTATTTTTTTTCTTTCTATCAGATCTTTCAGACGGCCGGGAGTTCCGATGACAAAATTATTCTTACGGCTCAAATCGCGCATTTGCGGAACTATAGAGGTGCCTCCCACGCAGCAAACCGAAAAAATGTTCATACCTGCGACAAACGCTTTTAATTCCTGATTTATCTGGTTAGCAAGTTCCCGGGTTGGCACAACCACAATAACTTTTTCATTCGGGTTACCAATCACCTTGTTTATAAGAGGAATCAAAAACGCCGCTGTTTTTCCTGTTCCCGTGTTTGCGATTCCAACAACATCTCTGCCTTTTAATATGTGGGGTATTGTGACGTCCTGGATAGGTGTCGGCGTTTTATAGCCCTTTTTAGAAATAGCGTTTTTTATGCTTATATCCACGCTAAAATCAGCGAACGAATGTTCGGGTATAAAACTTGTGTCTTGTTCGGGAGTTACGACAATCTGCTTATTAATAAAAGCGCTGATGTCGAGATTTTTTCCGTATCTATTTTTTCTTGATCTGTCAAAAGTATAATGATTTTCGTTGGGCCGTTTTCGGTAATGTCCAGTAAAAGCCCTGGACCCTGAAGCTTGGCCGTACTCTGCGTGAGAACGAGAACGCTTATTTTGTTTTGAACGGACCTGAGAACGATTTTTAGAACGGTCTGAGTGTCTGTTAGATTTGTTATTCATATGTGCTTGAGTTGCTATTATATAACAAAGTGTGGTATTTTGTCAATTGTGCCTTAAGGCAATTTTTTATTATGGAAATACGAAACATAGCGATTATCGCCCATGTTGACCATGGAAAAACAACACTTACCGACGCTATAATGCGCCAGACAGGCGCCGCGGAGGAAGGCGCAAGCATGGATTCAAACGCTCTAGAACAAGAGCGCGGCCTTACCATTTACGCGAAAAACGCGTCAGTTAACTACAAGGGCACAAAAATTAATATTGTGGATACTCCCGGGCACGCGGATTTTGGTTCCGAAGTTGAACGCGTGCTTCGTTCTATTGATTCTGTACTTTTGGTTGTAGACGCGCAGGAAGGGCCCATGCCTCAAACGCGTTTTGTTTTAAAAAAATCTTTTGAACTTGGCCTCAAGCCGATAGTTGTAATTAATAAAATAGATAAGTCCGCGGCTGACGCTGAGCGTGCTCACGATGCGATTTTAGAACTCTTTTTTGAACTTGGCGCTAATGAAGATCAGCTAAATTTTACAACCATATACGCTATAGGAAAAAATGGCGTCGCCATGCGCCGGCTCCAAGACGAGCAAAAAGACCTTGAACCCCTGCTCGACACGGTGCTAGAAGAAGTTCCGATTGCCTCAGGCGATAACGCAGGGCCCTTAAAAGTACAGCCGTTCAACCTTGGTTATGATAATTTTCTTGGGCGCCTAGCAATAGCCCGCGTGTACACGGGTGTATTGGAGAATGGCGCGGATGTATTTATTAAAAATAAGGCAGGTAAGACAGAAAAAGGAAGAATTACTAACTTGTTTAGCTTTGAAGGAACAAAACGCAAAGAAACAAATCAGGCAGAGGCGGGAGATATAGTAATGATAGCGGGACTGCCTAATATTTATATAGGGGATACAATATGCGGTTTGGCGGATACCGAAGCTCTGCCTGCAATCAAGGTAGACGAACCGACAATTGTGCTTAATTTTCTGGTTAACAATTCGCCTTTTGCCGGGCGGGAAGGAAAATTTGTAACCGGGCGGCAGATAAGAGAGCGTCTTTTAAAAGAACTTGAAATTAATGTCGGACTTAAGGTAGATTTCGACGGAGATATTATGAAAGTGTCTGGGAGAGGCGAATTGCACATAGCAATCCTTCTTGAAAACATGCGCCGTGAAGGATACGAATTACAAGTTTCACAGCCACAGGCAATAACAAAAGAAATAAACGGTGTAAAAAGTGAGCCGTTTGAAGAGGTTGTGATAGATATTCCAACAGAGGCGCAGGGTACCGTAATTCAAAAACTATCAAAACGCGGAGCGAGAATGATAAGCGCGAAACAAAATGAAAACACCATCCGCCTTATCTTTGAAGGACCCACGCGGGGACTGTTGGGTTATCGCAATCAGTTTGTGGTAGATACAAAAGGAGAGGGCATATTCGCGAGCCGTTTTCTGGATTTTAGGCCGTACGCGGGTAGTATCCAAACAAGGCAGACCGGCTCAATGGTTTCAATGATAACCGGAAAAACGCTGGGGTTTTCACTTGATAATTTGCAAACCAGAGGGGTTTTATACGTCGGCCCAAACACGGAGGTTTATGAGGGAATGGTTATCGGGAATACATCCAAAGGCGTAGAGATGCCCGTTAATCCGACAAAAGGAAAACAACTGACAAATATGCGCGCAAGCGGATCGGATACAAATATTGCCCTTACTCCGCCAACGCCCGTTACCATTGAACGCGGACTGGAAATAATGAGCGAGGATGAATATCTTGAAATAACCCCCAAGAGCGCGCGTTTAAGGAAGCAAATTTTAAAAGAAACAGAAAGAAGCATTTCAAAGAGGAAACACGGCGGATAAAAACTTGCCACAACAGCTGTTTTTTTGGAGAGGATTTTTATTTTGTTACAATTAAAATATGAAAAGAAGAATTTATAGTAGGCCTTTTGCAAGCATCGTTCTTCTTGTGGCGGCAATAGTTTTTTCCGCGGTCTTTTATTTTTTACAAAACAAAGATTTAGGGCAGGAGGACCGGGAAATTTCAACCGTTAGTATTAACGGTATGCTTATTGAGGTTGAGCTGGCTCGGATTCCTGCCGAATGGGAACAGGGTCTTTCGGGCAGAAGCCACCTCCCGGCCGGTTCAGGAATGCTTTTTGTGTTTGAACAGCCCGGAATGTATTCGTTCTGGATGAAGGATATGCAATTTCCCATTGATATTATATGGTTCGGTGAAAACCATGAAATTGTTGATATTACAAAAAATTTACAGCCCGGATCTTTTCCTCAAACATTCAGCCCGCAAGTGCCGGCGCAATATATTCTTGAAGTAAACGCCGGATTTGCCGATGCCAACAGCATTAACATAGGTCAAATTGCGGAGTTTTAGAGTGGTTGTGTTATCGTAATCTTGCCATTTTCCTAGGTGTATAATAGAATGGTTTGTGTTGTTCTTCATAAATAGGGAGATACGTGTGGAAAACAGAGATAAACCTAGATTGAGTTTTTTCGACACTGTAGCTCTTGCCAGCATGTGGGCAGCGGCTGCTGCATTTGCATATTTTATGGCTAATGCCGGAGACACATTCGCGGGTGCGCTTGTTTTGTTGCCTGTTTATTATCTTTCTAAGTTCATAATTATTAAAAAGGATTGAACAAAACCACCCCTCAAAAAGAGGGGTTTTATATTGCCTTTTTTCGTTTCAGGGATATTATGTACTTAGTTCTAAAATTGCCTTGAAGGGAGGTTGGATATGGATGAACAAATGGACGGAGGAATCTATATCGCCTCCATTATCGCCTTCAAAAAAGTAGAAGTACTTGAAGAGGGCCGGCTCGTAAAAAAAGCGCAACCGGCGCACGCTGTAAAATGTTTTGAGGCGGATTCGGAAAAAGATGCCATATTCAAAGCGTTTCAAAGCGCCCGCAACCTTTGGCCGGATTATTACGGCTGGTTTGGCCATCATGCCGTTGTGATGAATATCGATTCGTTCCTGGACGAAATATTCGATGATTTCGACCTCGATGATGGCGACGATGAACCGTCTTGAACAGTAAGGCGGTTTTTATTTTATTTTGGTACAATTAATAATATGAAAAAGAAAATATATATCGGACTTTTTGCGTTTTTAGGATTTCTCTCGCAATTTATCGTACACGGAGCGGTGGAATGGTTTTACATAAGATTGTTAATGTCCGATTTTGAAAAATGGAGTTTCGGCTGGGATTGGAATACTTGGCTGCGGATACACCACATATCCTCTTTGGTTTTGGTATTGGCCGGTGTTTGGTTTGGATACACGCAGGGTAAGTATTGGTGGAACAGAATTTATGTTTTAAAGGACGCATGGTTTCAAAATCATAAACCAAATAAGATGATTATTTTTGCTAAGTTTTTTATTGTGTTTATTTTTATAACCCTTGTCCTGGCGGTACTTGCTGTTTACAATGGAAACAATTTGCCACAGGAACAAGAGCCGGTTTTTTGCACGCAAGACGCAAAGCTCTGTCCCGACGGTTCCTACGTGGGAAGAACGGGCCCGAATTGTGAATTTGCCGATTGTCCCGCAACAGAAGGATTGTTCCTTGAATAGAATAGTTTTAGATGATTTAATATAGTAGTATAAAAGCTAAAGTAGAATCTATGGGAACAATGAATAATATAAAACTATTAGCGGTGGCTGGCGCTTCTTTAGTAGCAATCGCCACAATATTAACGGGATTTTATGTTACACAAAACAGGGCCGATGATTTTTTACCTAACATAATAGGACAAGATAACACTTTGGTAGTATTTAAGACAAGTAAAGGAAATATAGTTTTGGAGTTATATAACTCTCAAACGCCCATTACCGCGGGCAACTTCGTGCGCCTTGCGGAAAGCGGGTTTTATAACGGTACAAAATTCCACAGAGTTATACCGGGCTTTATGATACAGGGCGGGGATCCTAATTCCAAAGGAGACGACGTTAGCACTTATGGCCTGGGGGGTCCCGGATTTACTATTAAGGATGAGTTTGTGGAAGGCCTTTCTAATGTACGCGGAACAATTTCCATGGCAAATACGGGCAGGCCTAATTCGGGAGGAAGCCAGTTTTTTATAAATTTGGTGGATAATACTCAGCTTGATTTTGATAAAGAACCTTTGACCAGCAAGCACCCTGTTTTTGGCAGAGTTATCGCCGGCATGGATGTGGTAGACGAAATAGCTACCGTGGAAACCGACTCTCGCGATGTTCCCACAGAGCCCATTGTTATAATAGAACAAATAATCGCGAACCCTAACTAATGAGGGCCCCGTTCATAATTGCCGTACTGCTCCCGCTTGTTATAGACCACATAGTTACCCTTATCGGACAGCCAGCCGGCTATTGGAGGGATTTTTCACTCGCAAACGAAGCATCGCCTTGGAAACTTCTTCTTACAAACCATCCTGGTCTGTTTTTGGGATGGCTTTTTGTCTATGTGGTAATTGTTTGGGTCTTGGGCAGTAAATTGCCCAGTAAGTTAGTTTTACCGCTCGGTCTTCTTGCGTATACCGGCTACGCCTGGGGAAGTTCCAGCTGGATACCTCGCATATTGCAAATGTTAGACATTCAATATCCGGATCCTTTCCACTGGTACGTTACGATAGGATATTTTGTGGTGTTGTCTTTTGTGCTTGCTTGGGGAATATGGAAGTGGCAGGCCAGGGGATTTAGATAAATAATACAGCCGGTATTAAGATGAAAACTCACTCAAAAATAGCAAAACTGCTTCATCCGTTCGCATTCAGTATTTACGGAATTGCTGTCATGTTGTTCTTGGTTGCGGTTTTACCTATGCAAAAAACGGCTTTTCAGTCGTTTTTTGCTAGCGTCACGGGAACGCAAATAATTGCCGAGGTTAATCCCGTAAGGCAAAGTGCGGATTTGCTTCCGCTTCAGACAAGCGCAAAACTTTCCGAGGCAGCCCAGATGAAGGCCGAAGACATGATAGCCCGCGGGTATTTTTCCCACACGGGGCCTGATGGCGAAACGCCGTGGAGCTGGCTAAATAAAGTAAGTTATAAGTACGCTTTGGCGGGGGAGAATTTGGCAAAGAATTACTACGATTCCGAATTGCTTGTAAAAGCATGGCTTAATTCTCCGTCCCACGCCCAAAATATCCTGGACGGATATTATACAGATATCGGGATAGGAGTTGCTACCGGAGATGTGGACGGTAAGGAAACCACGATGGTGGTAATGTTCGTAGGCCGTGAAATAACGCCCGCTATACAAACGCTTAGCAATCTTCCCGAGGGCCCTCCTCCCGCGCCACAGGAGCCAAAACCGGCTCCCGAGCCCGTAACTAATGTGGAAACGGCTGTTCCCGAAGAATTGGCGACAATAAGAACCGTTGATGAGGAAGTGTTGGAAATAGAAAAAGGTCTGGTTTTGGCGTCTAACAAGCCGCTGGATTTCCGGCCCGCGGATGGTGGTCCGGGATTAGCGGCATTTGCTCTGAATGCTTTGCCGGATGTTTTACGCTTGTCTCTAACGGGCCTCTTCGCGGTATTGGGCGGACTTGCGGTGTTTGTTACAGCCACGATGGGCAAAAAATATATTGGTTTCGCTCTTCCCCGTTTAGTTTCGCTCGTTGTGCTTACTGCCGTGCTTTGGATATAACCGCAAAGCATAATTTAGGATCGTTAAAAAAACATGTGATGTGCATGTTTTTTTTGATAAAATAAAACAATGGAAACTAAACTAAAAAAAGCGACTTTCGCGGGCGGGTGTTTTTGGCAACTAAGATACTGCCTTATAAAAATTTTTACAAGGCGGAGGATTATCACCAGGATTACTATCGCAAAAATCCCGATGCTCCTTATTGTAATATAGTCATAGATCCAAAAGTAGAAAAAATAAAAAAAATATTTCATGACAAGCTCAAATAGCAATAGCAACAAGAGACAAGCGACAAGGAACAAGGAGTGGAGAGAAAAATTAACTCCCGAGCAGTACAAAATTATGCGTGAAGGCGGGACCGAAGCCCCTTTTTCGGGTGAATACGTGCACACAAAAGACAAAGGAATGTATAAATGTGCCGCCTGTGGCAACGAGCTTTTTTCTTCCGAAACAAAATTTGATTCAGGAACAGGGTGGCCCAGCTTTACCGAACCCAAAAACAAGCAAAACATAGAATTGCGTATAGATAAAAGCGACGGAATGGAGCGCGTTGAGGTGTTGTGCAAAAAATGCGGGGTGCATTTGGGACATGTTTTTGACGATGGCCCATCCGAAAAAGGAGGTAAACGCTATTGTATAAATTCCGCATGCCTTAAACTGGAAAGGAGTGGGAAATAGTATTTACCTAAAATTACAATTTGTGGTACGGTAATCTTAATTAGTACTTGTACAAAAGGAGCCGGCTGTGAGCATTGTTCCCGCAACTTCAGTGAGAGCCAAATCTCTAGGTTTTAGATACAACCCCGGCAATTTGGAGCGCTGGGAGCTGGATAAAGAATGCGCTAATCCGCCTCATCCTGTTGACGCTGTAATCACTGATTTTGAGCGCATACAGCTTGTTGATGAAGGCAGGGTTTGGATCTCCGAACGCGATCTTGTCGAAAAGGTTCGCGGTATGGACTTGAACCTTGGCCAGCACACGGCTGAATGGATGGTATTGCATCAGCGTTATTCGCCAATTCCCAAAATATGGCGCGAAGGGTATACTCTACTGCCGGCAACACGCTGGCGAAGAACAGAAGGGTCTCTTAAAGGTACGCTTTACGTTCCCACTCTCTACTGGGAGGTAGGAG
>Ga0209542_10021623_pt1 | contig 10068 bp, 6 predicted proteins | sample RifCSPhighO2_01_FD_184028 | JGI IMG/M metagenome (GOLD analysis project Ga0209542, IMG submission 184028) | Soil microbial communities from Rifle, Colorado - Rifle CSP2_plank highO2_0.1 (SPAdes) (version 2) | ecosystem: Environmental > Terrestrial > Deep subsurface > Rock core/Sediment ...
GTTTTGAGGCGATCAGATATTGCCGGGATGTCGTTGAAAAACGATAACGCCTCCTCAACGGTCATCCGGAGACAATCGTAGATGCTTTTCTTTTTATATTTTACTTCAAGTGTTTCTTTCATAAACCGCTTGCCGCCGCAGATATCGCATGTAACGTACACCGTCGGCAAAAAATGCATTTCAACCGCGATGGTGCCGTTGCCCTCGCACGCCTCGCACCTGCCGCCTCCGCGTTCTTGCTTAACATTGAAAGAGAAGCGGCTCGCTTTCCACCCGCGCGCACGTGCTTCAGCGGTTTCCGCAAACAAATCGCGGATATGGGTGAAGGCCCCTGTGTAGGTTGCGGGGTTGCTGCGAGGTGTTCTTCCTATCGGCGATTGATCAATCAAGACCGCACGGTTGAGATATTCTGAGCCGTCAAAAGAGGCGGCGTTGTAGGTTTTATTGGTGCGGTAGCGTTTATCAAACCGCGCGCGCAAATTTTCATACAAGATTCCGTACAAGAATGTCGACTTCCCTGAACCGGAAACGCCGGTTACCGCAATCATTTTCCCGAGCGGAATATCCACAGAGAGGTTTTTAATGTTGAAGGCCTTGCCTCCACGAATTTTGAGCGTGCCCTTGCTTCCCTCCCGCCGCGATTCCGGGGTAGAAATTTCCTTCTCCCCGCGCAGGTAGGAGAGTGTTACCGAACCGCTCTCGTTTTTCTTGGCGGTCAAAAGCTTGTCCAAATATCCGTCGATGACGATCTTGCCGCCATGGACCCCTGCCCCCGGTCCAATATCCACCAAATAATCGCCGGAGTAGATGGTGTCTTCGTCGTGCTCAACGACAATGATGGTGTTCCCCAAGTCGCGTAAGTTAAGAAGCGTCTTGATAAGCCGCTCGTTGTCGCGTTGGTGGAGGCCAATGGTTGGCTCGTCGAGCACATAGAGCGCGCCGACAAGGCCGCTCCCTAGTTGACTTGCGAGGCGGATACGCTGAGCCTCGCCGCCGCTCAAAGTATTTGCTCGCCTATCGAGTGTCAAATAATCAAGGCCAACATCGAGCATGAACTTGAGACGCGCAGAAATCTCTTTCACGACTGTTTTTGAAATCTCGTGATCTTTTTTTGAAAGTTCCAACTGTTGAAAGAAATCATACGCATGTTGTATGGACTGGCTCGTTATATCGACGACGTTCTTTCTTTCCCCCAAAAACACGTGTAGCGCCTCCGGGCGCAAGCGTGCGCCCTTGCAGGCGGGACATGGCTCGTCTGTCCAAAAATGCTTGGTGCCGAGCCCGTTGCACGCGGGGCATGCGCCGTAGGGAGAGTTAAAAGAGAAGAGGCGGGGCTCCACCTCGGGGAAGGAAAAGCCATCGTAGGGGCACATAAATTTTGCCGAAACGAGCCGCGATTCCTTAGGGTCTTCTATCCGCACGAGGCCGTCGCTTTCGTGGAGCGCGCGTTCGACCGCTTCCGAGAGCCGCTCAACCGCTGCGGCGCGAGAGCGCGTAAAATCGGAAATCAGAATTTCATCCACAAGTGCGTCGATATCGTGTTTTTTATATTTTGAAAGCGTCACGCGCTCGCGCAAACTCTTCAATTCTCCGTCCACCTTTATTTTTTCAAACCCCTTACCGAGAAGATCGTAGAGAAGCTGGTAGTATTCGCCCTTGCGACCGACCACAACCGGCGCAAAAATGCGTACGGTATCTTCCGAAATGTTGACTCCCATGACTTTACGACTCTTCTTTGGTACATGAGAGGAGACACTTTCTATAATGCTTTGAATAATTTCTTCGTTTGAATGCTTTTTTATTTCTCGGTCACAGACAAGACAGTGCGGCTTTCCCACGCGCGCAAATAGAATGCGCATATAGTCATAGATTTCGGTAATGGTGGCAACCGTTGAGCGTGGATTGTTGGAGCGGCTCTTTTGGTCAATCGAGATCGCGGGCGAGAGGCCGGTGATCTCCTCAACGTCCGGCTTTTGCATCTGGCGCAAGAATTGCCGCGCGTAGGCGGAGAGCGACTCTACGTAGCGCCGCTGTCCCTCGGCAAAAATAGTGTCGAAGGCAAGCGAAGACTTGCCGGAGCCCGAGATCCCCGTAAACACAATCATCTTGTTGCGCGGAATACTCAAGCTCACGTTCTTGAGATTGTGTGTTTTGGCTCCTTTAATGTTGATATGGTCTTCCATAATTTTCTTAAATCACCCTGAGTTTGTCGAAGGGTATACACGCCAATTGCCCCAGGATTACTCCTAGGGGGTAGGTACGAGCATGATATCATACACCCATGAGCAAAACTATATTTGTGCAGGTCGCCACGGTCGTTTTTATCATTGTTGGGCTTGTGCATTTGTATCGCGCGTTTAATGGGCTCCCGGTCGACCTCATGGGCTGGATGGTACCGGTCGGAGTTTCGTGGGTAGTTGGAGTAGCTGCACTATTTTTGGCGTACAGCGGCTACCGCCACTGGCGCTAGAGGTTTCTTTATTGTTGAATACGCAAAAGGGCGGGATTGTCCCGCCCTTTTTCTTTTTCTACAAACTACTTCGTTACGGTAACAGAGGCAGAGCTAGTGAATCCTGCTTTGTCGGTTGCTGTTGCGACAACGGTGTGACTTCCCACGGAAATCTTGTTAATAGTCCACTTATAACTGCAGGAGGTTACGGCCGTACATGTTTTTACCGTTGTGCCATCAATTTTGAGAATAATTGAGGCAATGCCACTACTGTCACTTGCGTAGGCCGACACATTTACATTTCCTTTGCCTTTTATTACTGCTCCGTCGGCAGGCGAGGTTATGGTAACCGTCGGAGGTGTAACGTCGGTAAAGGACACGTAGGTAGCTGCCGTATTCGCTTGATGTATTCCGACCGAGGCGTCCACAGCTCGTCCGGTTACCGTGTATGTACCATCAGTTACGATTGCCGGAGGAGTGACGGTTATGGTCGCTGACGATTGCACCCCGGGTGCGAGAGTAAGCGACGGGGTAGAAAGCGTCCCAGTCCACCCGCTCGGCACGGTGTTTGAGAGTGCGTAGGCGGCACTCGGACAGGTAGCTGAGTCGGTATTCTTGAGCGTGAGTGTGTATATTTTTGGAGCGCCGGACGAGCCGCTTTGTGTTAGTGGAGACAAGTTGAGATTGGGGACACCGGGTACGCACTGCGCTCCGGTAAACTGCGCACTTACCGTTACGGTTGTTGGCGTATGACTTAGTTGGGTAATGGTGATGCCATTTGCAGGATCAGCAAACGAAGTGCCGTCAGCGAGCGGTGCGTTGAGCGGATTATTATCGCCCGGAGTTGTATCGATAAGCTTGGTTTGAGAGGTGACGGAACCATTCCAGAGGTGAATACCCACTCCGTTTACGAAGGCCGGGGGCAGGGTAATATCGAAGGCACCGACCGCTTGGCGGAAGGAGAGGTAGTAGGATTCATTGGTGTCCGGTTTGGCGATTTTTAAGAGCTTAACATTCGCGTCATTAGTTTCTGACGGACTTATCGTGTAAGTTCCATTAGCGGTAACCGTTTGCATGTGGGAAACGTTGGAGAGCCAGCTTTCGCCAAGTTTCCGCGCACCGACAAATTGGAAGTAGTACCCCCACATATATCCCATCACATCCGAGCGATCACCATACTCATCAATAGTGCAGTTTGCGTAGGAATCGATTGCTTTCGCTCCACATTTGAGCCATTGGGCGTGGTGGGCCAGTATATTGTGCCCAAACTCGTGAGAGACAACGCTCGAATCAGCGTTATTGCTGTGGCTCGGAATCCATGCCTGACTCGGGTTGCCTCCAATTGTCCCCATACCTCCCCAACCGCAGCCTGCTTGATTCCACATGTAGATTTTGTGCGGATAGGTTGAAACCGCTACTCCCGCAGCCGTTGCTGCTTGGTCCGCGGCAGCGGCCATGACATCCACATTGCAGGCATAGGTTGTGTCATACGGAATGGTGTACCACCCAACCACATCTCCATACAGCGAGAGAGACCCAAAAGAACTTTCTTCATAGAACGCGTCAGTTGAGCGGATGCCGTTAAACACTACGTCAGCTGTTTGTGCAACAGTAAAGGGTTGTGAAGTGTTGTTGGTGAAGTTAAGAAGGATGACCAGTGTCTTTTGCGGGCCTGTTGCGGTTGCGGCGGCTTGAGTTGTTACGGTTGTTCCTCCACCTCCGCCTGCTGCTGCCATGGGCACAAGTTCTTGGTCAAGGGCGATCCCATGGACTTTCACTTTTGTTCCGGTCACAAGCCCCTCCGGAGCATCTCCGTCAAAATGAAGGTGGAGGCGTGTATGTCCCGCGGCAGTCGCCGAGTCGGCATCAAGTTCGTAGAGTGTTCTTTCTGCGTAGCCGCCCTCGGCAGGAGGGTCCACGTGGATTACCGTCAACTCCCCCTCTACATTTACTTCTTCTTCAAGCAGCGATTGAACGACATCGGGCAGTTTCTCCTGCACATCTTCCGGCAGTACATTAAGCAAAAAGTCGTGAGGACTATTTTGTGCCGCATCAAGGAAGGCAGTTTTTCGCTCAACCGCGATGTCAGAAAGTGCCGCCCCATGGTTAGTGCGCTCCGCATCCGTTCGAGCATTGTTGTAGCGTTTTGATGCCGCAAAAAGTTGTGCGTTAAGTTGCGCAAGTGAAGATCGTCCTTGTCCGAAAGAAGCGGAGGAAGAAACAGCCGCTTGTTGTGCCGCTTGATCAAGCAGCGTCATCTGAAGCGAGAGCGCAATATAAGAGCCAACCCCTATGAGAATAACAAAATGAAAAAAGGAGATAAACGGAATCGAGTGCCAAAATTTATACAATCCGTTCCGAGCGAGCATCTCTTTGTGCATGTCATCCATAAAATGCATGGGTTTATTAAAAAACTAAATAGCAAATAATACTTACAGTATAAGGCCAAAAATAACTCTCGGCCGGCGCCCTGTGGACAGTAGGACTAATTTGTTTTCTTCTTTATCTTTTGCCCCCTCGAGCCGGTTAAGGCATAGATTTCGTCCCGCAACAGAGCCGCGGTTTCGAAATCCAGTTCTTTGACCGCATCGGTCATTTGCCTCCGGCGCGCGGCAATAAACTTGCGAGGATTCTTTTTGTAGAGCTCTTTATCTATCTCAAGTATCGAGATAACTGCTTTTGAGTGTTCGCTTCGCAATTCTTCAGTAATATCTTTGATCGCTTTTTTGATGGTCTTCGGGGTGATCCTGTGTTTTTTGTTGTAAGCAAGCTGCACGTCGCGGCGGCGGTTGGTCTCCCCTATCGCATACTCCAGCGACTTCGTCATCTGGTCGGCATAGAGGATGACGCGGCCGGAGACATTGCGCGCCGCCCGCCCGATTGTTTGTATAAGCGAGGTCTCGCTGCGCAAAAATCCTTCTTTGTCGGCGTCCAATATAGCTACCAGCTCCACCTCCGGTAAATCCAACCCCTCGCGCAAAAGGTTCACTCCAACGAGCACGTCATGCTCGCCCTTGCGGAAGTCCGTGAGTATCGTGATGCGATCCAAGGTTTGTATATCGCTGTGGATGTATGCGGCTTTGAACTTGCGGTCTTTGAGATATTCCGACAAATCCTCCGCCATTTTTTTGGTGAGAGTCGTTACCAAAATCCGCCCACCATGCTTTATTACTTTTTCCGCTTCTTCCAAAAAATCCTGCACCTGCCCAAGCTTCTTTTTGTCGCCTGTAATAGTGCGCACCTCGATTTCCGGATCCACGAGCCCTGTTGGGCGTATCACTTGCTCCACCACTCCCCCACTTTTCTCCTTTTCATATTCCGAGGGCGTTGCAGAAGTATAGATTATTTGTCCGACACGTTCATTAAATTCTTCAAAGGTGAGCGGCCGGTTATCTACCGCCGAGGGCAAGCGAAAGCCGTGCTCAATGAGCGTCAGTTTGCGCGAGCGATCACCCTCGTACATCCCGCCGATTTGTGGCACGGTCACATGACTTTCATCTATCACAGTCAAAAAGTCGGGTGTGCCATCTTTTTTATGAGGAAAATACGTCAGAAGTGAGTACGGCGGCTCTCCGGGTTTTCTCCCATCGAAGTGACGGGAATAATTTTCTATCCCGTTGCAGTAGCCGAGTTCGCGTATCATCGCCAAGTCGTAGTTAGTCCGACGCTTCAAACGTTCGGCCTCCAAGACCTTCCCAGCACGCTCAAGCTTCGCGAGACGCTCTTTGAGCTCAACTCTGATATCTTCAATCGCACGCTCGCGTTCGTCCTCCGGTGTTACATAATGTTTTGCGGGAAAGACAAATAGCGAACGTTTTTCTTTTTTTTCCGTACGGGTAATTGCGTCAATAACCCGGACTTTACCGACTTTCTCACCCTCAAACTCCACACGGTACAACACCCGCTCCCCTGTCGGCATTATTTCAACTGCGTTGCCGACCGCGCGGAACGTACCGGGAGTCAGGTCGGCGTTGGTGCGTTCAAAGTACAATCCGATGAGCTCGCGTATCAGCTCGGCGCGGTTTTTCTTACCCCCACCCGTCAATTCCAAATGCACCCGTACGTACTCCTCAGGACTTCCGAGTGCGTAAATGCATGACACCGAGGCAACAATAATCACGTCCTTTCGCGTTAAGAGCGCCTGGGTAGAAGCGTGTCGCAACCGTTCAATCTCTTCGTTAATTTGTGCCTCCTTTTCTATATAGGTGTCGCTGTGCGGAATATACGCCTCCGGCTGGTAGTAGTCGTAGTAAGAGACAAAGTAGTGCACGGCGTTCTCCGGGAAGAATTCACGATATTCTTGTGCCAACTGGGCCGCGAGCGTTTTGTTATGAGCAATAACAAGGGCGGGCTTTTGAATCTTCTCAATCACGTTTGCAACCGTGAATGTTTTGCCCGAGCCGGTGACCCCAAGGAGGGTTTGATGTCGCTTCTTCTCCTTTATTCCTTTGACAAGCACCTCGATTGCTTTCGGCTGGTCGCCCGCCGGCTTAAATGGTGCCTTGATTTTGAATTTCGTTGACATTAGAGAGAATTTATAACACATTTACTACTAGATGAGTAACGCGTAGGAGACCATCATGGCGCTACTGGGCGAGACAAGTGTCGCGAGCATCTTCAGTTCGCAGGAAAAACACATCGTCTTCCCCGTAAGCGACGAGGGAGCGATGGAAAAGGGGTCAGCAGGAATGGCGTTCAATAGATGGCCGGGTCTGCTCTCAAAAATCGGGAGAAGGTCTGGAGTGGCGATAGAAGAAGGTGGAAAATGGTTTTACCCCATCGAGTGCTATTTTCACCGCGATAAAATTGGTTGGGGCAGGGCACCTGAGATTTTCAAGGAATTTCTGACCAAAGGACTCCCAATCCCCCTGACAACTCCAACCGGGGTCATCGTGCCCTCCTCTGAGTATGACCTCATGTTGGGGGTAAAAATCGACATCCTGTACCCGGCAGTTAAGCAAGCAGCCGAACAACGAGAGATCATGGCCTACATAAACCTCTGGAAGGAGGAGGCCAAGTAACTTGGGCGACGCTGTGAACGCGTTGCCCACTATTTTTTATAAAAAAGTGCCGCCCCGAAGGACGGCACGAGTCGGTTCACAGCGGAACGGAGGGGGCTGGGGGGAAATCTCCAAACCGCCAGGAACCTGAGGAGTATAGCTTTAAGAAAAAACTTTTTCAATTCTTGTATTCACACATAAATTTTTCCTTAAAATCTTCAAAATTCCCATTCAAAATTGCCTCACGAATCTGCTCGGCAAGACGCGTCAAAAAGCGAATATTGTGAGTGGTCGCGAGTATTGGCCCCAGCATCTCGTTAGTGCGAAAAAGGTGACGCAGGTACGCGCGGGTGTGGTTTTTACATACACTGCAGCCACATTCTGAATCTGGAGGAGAAAAATCCTCCCTGTATTGTGCTCCTGAAATATTTATTTTCCCCGCACGTGTGTAGAGCGTCCCATTGCGACCATTGCGAGTCGGCAGGACACAGTCAAAAGTATCAATCCCCGCCGCAACGCCGATAAATAAATCCTCGGGCTCCCCTATTCCCAGCAAATGTCGTGGTTTTCCTTTTGGCAATTCTCGATTTACCTTATCCAAAATCCCCAAGATATCTTCTTTGCTGAAGGAGCCGCCGATGCCGTACCCATCAAAATCCATCCCGGCAAGTTCTTTTGCACTTTCTATACGCAAATCTTCAAAGCGCCCGCCTTGCACAATGCCGAAGATTCCTTGCGCCGCATTTTTTTCTACATTTTGTCTATGCGCTTTCAAACTCCGCCCTGCCCACCGGTGAGTGCGCTCCATCGCTTCTTTCTGATACTTGTAGTCGGCCGTAGGCGAAGTGCACTCATCAAATGCAAAAATAATATCCGCGCCGAGTTGGTGTTGGAGTTCTATCGAGCGCTCAGGGGTAAACCTATGAAGCGTACCGTCTAGGTGGCTGGTGAAGGAAACCCCCTCTTCATCTATGACGGCAAGTTTTCCATGAGAAGTAGCGAGTTCTTCGTCAAACACTGCAACTCCTTCTTCCACTGCTTTTTGTTCCGGCAAGAATTTTGAAACCTTTTTACCAAACCCAACGCCTAGTGAAAATACCTGGAAACCGCCGGAGTCGGTCATGGTGGGGAGGGAGGTGCCCATAAACTTTCCTACCCCGCCCGCTTTCTCCACTGTCTCCAAACCGGAGAGAAAAAGATGATAGGCATTCGCGATCACGCTTTGCACGCCAAGCGATTCAAAGCGATCGGGTAAAACTCCTTTAACCGTTGCCTTAGTTGCAACTGCAATAAATGTAGGGGTTTTAATTTCTCCGTGCGGAGTCGTCAAAACCCCGGCTCGTGCAAGCGAGCCGGGGTTTTCTTTTTCAATGCGAAACGAAACGGGACGAACCATTACTGCACGGGGGATGCCTTTTGTACACTCACGAGTTCAACTTCAAAAATCAACGTCGCGTTCGAAGGGATCGGTCCATAGCCCGCAGCCCCGTAGCCAAGCGAGGGCGGAATGACGAGCAGGCGTTTGCCACCGACTTTCATGCCAATGAGCCCTTGATCCCAACCTTGGATCACTGCGCCCGCGCCGAGCACAAATTTGTACGGCTCCCGGCCCACGGTTGAATCAAACACTGTGCCATCTTCAAGCTGGCCGGTGTAGTTGACCATGACCGTATCGCCTGGAGCAGCTTCAAGACCGCTCCCCGCCATAGTGTCTTGGGTAACAAGTCCACCTCCAAACGTATCTCCTCCTGATGATATTCCAAAAGGTAACATACCGATAAAAAAGAGTCCTACAACGGCAAGCCCCGCTACAACTCCAACACTAACCGCTGTTTGTCTTGTTGTCATAGCTACTACGATACCTTTGCGTCTGGGGCGGAGCAAGCCCTACCTGTGCACAGGACCAGCCCTTAATATTCTACCGTAAATCGCTCGGTTGTGGCACCCGAGTCGCCGATAATCACGCCACCGGTTACGTACCCGCCGTCAGAGCCGTTTGCGCCGAGTGCCGCGGCTTGATCATAATTTGCAGACGAGCTAAGCATCTGTCCGTTGACTGCGATAAGGAAAAGCGCAAAGACAGCAACAAGCGAACCCCGGAGCAGAAGGTCGACGGGTTGTACTTGAATATGAACAAGGAATGCGAGCGCAAGTGCGAGGACCAGAAGTACTGCAACACCACCAAGTATCCACGCGGTTGTCGCCCGCGGCTCCGTGACCACCCGCGCAAACGTGCGTAAAAGCGATTCTGAAAGTGATGGCGGGTGTGGCGCACTAAAGACCGGAGCGGCGGGAGTGGGAGCCGCGGCGACCGACTCTCCGGCTACCTCCGACACAGTGGCGGACGCAGTTGTGGTGACAGAAGGTTGCTCTTGGGGGGGCACGGGAGTCGGTGAAGATACCACTACCACCTTGCGCGGGGTGCCAAAAAATTGCACGACAAACGTCGCCGAAGACCCTTTATAAGAACCCTGGGCTATCCCGACGCCAATCTCTTCATAGACCGGCTTAACAATGTTGGCTTTGTGTGTCGGGGAATCCATCCAGGCCTCAACAACATCCGAGGAGTCGACAAAGCGTACGGCCAAGTTCTCCCCTGCCACCGTGTAGTCATAACCC
>Ga0209542_10021625_pt1 | contig 10068 bp, 10 predicted proteins | sample RifCSPhighO2_01_FD_184028 | JGI IMG/M metagenome (GOLD analysis project Ga0209542, IMG submission 184028) | Soil microbial communities from Rifle, Colorado - Rifle CSP2_plank highO2_0.1 (SPAdes) (version 2) | ecosystem: Environmental > Terrestrial > Deep subsurface > Rock core/Sediment ...
AATTGGAATACGTGCTGTGCGGGCGGGCGCGACAACGGGAGACGTCGGCAATGCGATAGAGAAGTATTTGAAAAAATCAAAATATGGAATTATTCGTGATCTTGCAGGGCACGGAGTTGGATACAAAGTTCATGAGGAACCGCTTATCCCTAATTACGGGAAAAAAGGAACCGGCTCCGAACTTCGCGAGGGCATGGTGATAGCCATTGAGCCCATGGCGACGCTTGGCGGGTGGAGAATTATTCTCGATGACGACGAATGGACATTTCGCACGGAGGATGGGAGTTTAGCGGCTCATTTTGAGCATACACTTGTGGTAACAAAAGATGGGGCGGAAATATTGACAAATTAGGGGCTTTATAAATATAATAGTGGCAGTTCTATGGTTTGATGATGGATTTTGCCGGAAAGCTTTTTGTGGTTGTTATAGTAACTCTAGTCATAACGAAAACAGCAATCTTGTTCGTTAGATATCGAGGTATATGTCCTGTTTGTAAGAAATCAATTTGGAGAAGACAAGAAGCTTATTATTTTACCCCCCCCTATTTTGAAGGACGGTATTTGTACATGAAATGCGCAGTAGAAACTAAAGTAGTGGATATGCGATCAACGCCAAGGTGATTATGAATTATAGCGACTTTATGCCGTTTTCTTTTTTTATTCGGTAGAGTATGATAGAGAAATGAAGTACATGGGCATTGACCACGGAGACAAGCGTATCGGTATTGCCGTGTCTGATACAAACGGTAGGATTGCGTTTCCCAAGCGCGTGGTCCCAAATCGAGGAAATCATACATTTGCCGAACTCAAGGAAATTATTGAAGAAGAAGCTGTTTCAAAAATTGTTGTAGGCCTTCCCCTGCTTCCGGGAAATCAGGAGACCGAACAAACCAAAAAGGTCAGGGTGTTCGCGGATCGACTTCACGAAGAAATTATGCTTTCCATTGAGTTTGAGAATGAACTTCTGACGACGCATATGGTTGTCGAGGCGGGGATAAAAAAAGAGCACGCAGACGAGGCGGCCGCGGCCCTAATCCTGCAATCATATCTGGACAAACTAAACAAAAAGTAAGAGTATTTCGCCGATAAGGCGCTGATAAGTACGCTCGTAGACCTCCGAAAGTCAGCGAGAAATCAGCGTTACAATCAGCGGATAATCAGCGGTACATGGATACAAAAACAATTTATACATCAACCGGAATCCAAATGGAGCAAGCTATTAATAAATCACAGCCTTATATAAGCTGGATAATTCCTACCTACAGGGAAGAGATGCATATTGAAAAGACATTGCGGGAGGTGGCTACCTATCTCTTGAGTAAGGGCTTCCCCGGAGGGTATGAAATTATCGTAGTTGATTCCTCGTCTCCCGATAAAACAGAAGAACTGGCAAAAAAACTTGCTTTGGCCAACCCCTCAATAAAAGTTATGCGCGTGCAAAATCGCGGCAAGGGATGGAGCGTTAAAAATGGCATGTTGTTGGCGAGGGGGAAAATTCGCATGTTTGCCGATGCCGACAATTCGGTTTCCGTGGATCAAGCAGATAACTTTATTCCCAAAGTTTGCACGGAAGGATCGTTTAATGACTGTGCTGATATTGTCATCGGCTCTATTGAAGTCTCTGGAGCAAAAATAGAAGAACACGCTCAGTGGTATCGGAGATGGTTGGGGAAGACGGCAAAATATGTGATTCGGGCGGTTTCCGGACTTTGGGAAGTACACGACAGTCAGCGCGGGTTTAAGTTTTTTTCGGCCAAGGCGGCGGAACGCGTTTTTTCCAGGCAGACGCTTGAGAGATGGGGGTTTGACTTTGAGGTTTTGCTGATAGGAAAACGGAATCAGTTTAAGATAAAAGAATTGCCGGTAGAATGGATCAATCCCGGTGGTTCTCGGGTGGGACTTGACGCGTACCTAACAACCTTTGTAGAGCTTCTGAAGATTAAATGGAATGATATAAAGGGATTGTATACAAGATAAATTCTATGAAATCCAAAGGTGGATCAATTTCCGAATTACGCCGTGATCTCGTATCCGGCGACTGGGTGGTAATCGCTACCGGCCGCGCCAAACGGCCGGATGATTTTGCCAAACTCGAAAAACCGATTTTTTTGCAACCCCGCGACAAATGCCCCTTTGAAGAGTTTTTTCCTTTGGCGTTGGCAGTGTATGGTGAAGATCACAAACCGGAAAAGGACTGGCTGGTGCAAGTCATTCCCAACAAATTCCCTGCTTTTGGCAAGGGTATATGCGCGGTAATGTTTAAAGAGGGGATTTATGAGTGGGGGGAAGGGGTCGGGTTTCATGAGATAGTTATAACTAGAGACCACACTAAATCTCTAGCGGCTATGAGTGATCAGGGGGTGGGACAGGTTATTCGGGCCTATCAAGACAGATATTTGGCCCTGCATAACAGCGGTTGCGTGGAATATATATCTATTTTTTATAATCACGGGCGCGAAGCGGGTGCCTCCATTTCGCATCCGCATTCACAATTGATCGCGATTCCGGTCATACCTCCCGATGTCGCACGTTCGCTTAGAGGATCAGCGGAATATTTTAAAAAAGAGAAAAAATGCGTGCATTGCGCGATCCTAAAATATGAAATTAAAGAAAAATCTCGTATCGTCTATGAAAACGACGATGCCGTAGTACTGACGCCATTCGCTTCCAAGACCGCCTTTGAGATGCGTATATTCCCGAAGAAGCACCAGCCGCAATTTGAACTCATTTCAGAAGAAGAAAGGTGGAGTATCGGAAATGCACTGCGAGTTTGTTTAGCAAAGCTTTACCGAGGACTTAAAAATCCGGATTTTAATTTCTTTTTGCATACAGCACCCACGCGCAATCTTAAAAAATACGGACACTATCATTGGCATTTTGAAGTTATCCCAAAGACCGCGATTTGGGCGGGATTTGAAATCGGCACGGGAATTGAAATTTCTACCATTGCACCGGAGAATGCAGCGGAATTTCTGCGCAAGGTTAAAATATAAACAAGTTTTCGCTTGTGGTTTTCTTGTAGATATAAAAAGCCGCCAGGCTAGGCGGATATCGTTTGACGGTTTTTATATTCCTTTTCTAGATTTTTCCACCAACGATTGAAGCAGACAAACATAAAAGATCTTCCCTCATTTTTCTGAACGAACTCCAGTGCTTCCCAGAATCTTTCATTATTCTGGGCTTTTAGTTCGCTGATTCGCTGCGGAATTGCAACACGAGTTTTCCTTGTAAGCAAAAAACCGATTGCCCAGGTACCAGTGATGCTAGCGGCTGTTCCGATAGGGGTTAATACGGGCTCGCGTCTTGTGAGGACGAGAAAGAATAGGCATCCTATAATCCCCGAGAAAAAGCAAGCTATGGCGATCTTCCAGACTAGCCGTTCGTATGTACTGATCAATTCGGAAAGCTCCTCGGCTATATCTAGTATTTGATCCGACGAGAGCCTTCGCGCCATGCGATAAGGGTCATATTCCATACGCTTGCAAAACGAACTATATCTAATATAATTCAACAGAATAAATATGTCAAAGTTACTCATTGTCGCCAATTGGAAAGCCAACCCCGATGCTCCCGGAAGAGCGGCTATTTTGGCATCCAAAGTTGAGAAAGAAATTAAATCAATACGCGGGGTGGATGTAGTGCTTGCCCCCGCGCATCTTCATCTAATTCCCGTAAAAAACGTTTTAAAAAAAGCAAAGCTCGGAGCCCAAAATATGTTTTGGGGAGGTTGTGGGCCGTATACGGGTGAAGTGTCGTGGCACCACCTGAAACACTTGAAAATAAAATATGTGATTATTGGGCATTCGGAACGAAGAGCAAATCTTGGCGAAACAGACGAAATGGTAAACAAAAAAATTAAAGCGGCTCTGGATAACGGCTTCACACCGATTCTTTGCGTGGGGGAGCGGCAAAGGCACGAAGAGGAAATTTCTCCTGAAATCGAAGAACAGCTACGATCCGCACTTTTCGGAGTAAAAAGTTCTCTGCTGAAAGGCCTAGTGGTCGCCTATGAGCCGGTTTGGGCAATCAGCACAAATCCGGGAGCAAAGCCGGATACGTCAGCCAACGCTTTTCGCGTTCAAATCCACATCCGCAAAATAATTTCTTCTCTTTATGGGGCAAAAGTCGCCCGCGCAGTGAGAGTTATATACGGAGGATCGGTAAACGCCAAAAATATCGCTGGGTTTTTGTCCGAGGGCAAAATGCAGGGGGCTCTTGTTGGGGGTGCGAGTTTAAGGCCGGAAGAATTTGGAGAGATTGTGCGGATAGCTGCTTCTCTGCGCTGAATAATTCAAAATGTAAATATCAAAATGATTAGAAATTTAACCATTTTGCATTGTCATTTTTCATTTTGATTTTTGCAGTTTACATGTAAGATTTAGCTTTCAGTCATTCGATGAATACACTCTCACCGCCCGCACCCAAGCGATAATTGCTTTTCGCGGCGAGAGAATAAAAAGAAGATAGCGCAGCTCAACGAGCTGTTTTATAATCCATCCAAGAATTCCTGAAATCCTAAAAAGAACAAGGTCAGCAATGGCATATTTTTCCCCGATGGCAAGCACAAAGGGGTATTCTTTTAAAGGGACAAACTTTTTAGGGGCCAGGTTCAATATCTGGAGGATGATATTTTTAGCCGTAATTCTGCCCTGGGATTCCGCGATTGGCACGGTCCAGGGGAGTAACTTATCGGTTTTGGGGTTTAGCATACTGGAGTTGTCCCCTATGGCATAGATCGTTTTTTCATTTCCGACACGCAGGTACTCGTTTATGGCTATGGCTCCTTTGGGGGTGAGCGGGAGGTTGAGTTTTTCTAATAACTCAGGTCCCCTAACGCCTCCGGTCCAGACTAAAATATCAAAAGTCTCTTTGGTTTTGTCTGCGTAAGTAATTTCTTGTGCGGATACGGAGGATATAGCGCTCCGAACTCTTATGGCCACGCCAAGTTTTTCAAGCCGCATTCTGCTAAGCGTAATGGCTTTTTTAGGAAGTCCGGCAAGAATTTCTGGGCCGGCTTCGATTAAGACATATTCAACATCGCAAATATTGTTTTTATCCTCCTTCTCCTTGATAGCGCATACGAAATTTACAAATTCTGCGATCAATTCTACCCCGCTTGCTCCAGCACCTCCAACGGCAATTTTTAGATGCCCACTTTTTTGTACGGAGCTCTCTATTTTGTTTCGCAGCCGAATTGCGTCGTCAAAGGTTTTCAGTGGGAAGCTGTAGTCTTTAAGTCCAGGGATATTAAAATAGTTGGTCTCCGACCCGAGGGCTAGCACCAGAAATTCAAATCCCAGAGAGCCGTCTTTTTTTAGGGTCAGCTCCTTCTTTGAAAAATTTATGTCTACTATTTCGTCGCACACAGTGGTAACGTCGCCTCTTTCAAATATTTCGCTAAAGGGAATAAGCATGAATGATTTTAATTCTCCGTCCCTGCCCATTTCTTTGGGTAGGGCGGCTATTTCGTACAGTGCCGGGGTAAAAAGCTGATGGTGATGCCGATCTATCAGAACAATTTCATAGCCATGCCGGGTTAGTAGTTTTTTCTCTCTCGCGAGGGTGAGAGCGGCAGTTATGCCGCCAAATCCACCGCCGGCGATTATGATGCGTTTCTTTGTCATATTTTTAATTTTAGCATAGAATGGAGTTCGTGGATATTAGAACGCTCAAAGAGGTGCTAATACGAAAAGGGACCCGGGTTATTGTCTGGGCAGACTTTGATGTGCCAATGGAGGACGGGAAAATTGCGAACGATTTCCGAATGCGGGCAGTATTACCCACCATGCGCTTTCTTCTGCAAAAAGGTGCTAAGATTCGCATAATCTCCAAACTGGGGCATGATAAGGCATTGCCAATGATAGGGATTTCACGCCATCTTGAAAAACTGCTTGCCAGAAAAGTTATTTTTATAAAAAACCCCTTTGAACCCTCGGCAATAAAGAACCTTTCGCACTCTAGTGAGATTATTTTTTTTGAAAATATAGATTTTCAGAAAGGGGAAAAAAAGAGGGATACCCATCTGGCGGAGAAGTTGGCGAAATGGGGAGAGGTATTTGTGAACGAGGCGTTTGCGAGTTCCCATCGCGATCGCACCTCGATGACAATACTTCCACGACTCCTGCCCTCCTACGCGGGGTTAACGACGGAGCGTGAGATAAAAAATCTTGCAGAGCCGTTAAAAAAACCAAGGCGTCCGTTTGTAGCGGTTTTTGGGGGGGTGAAGCTTGCAACCAAACTTCCGCTTATAAGATACTTTCTCAAAAAAGCGGATGTGGTTTTGGTGGGTGGAGCAATAGCCAATAGTCTCCTGGGGGCAAAGAAATTTGAAACCGGACTTTCGCGTATTGAGCCCTTTTTCGAAAAATTAGTTTTGCATAGCAAAAAACTCCACCTACCCATTGACGTATCTGTCGCGCGCCCGCCTTTGCGGATCGGAAAAGCGAGGGATGTTCCGGTCTCATCCGTCGCGAAAAAAGATATAATTGTGGATATTGGCCCACGGACGACTGAGGAGTATATGCGTATCTTAAAAAAGGCCCGCACGGTAGTATGGAATGGGCCCATGAGTATGACACCGACTTTTTTTATGGGGACCGGAAAAATTTTAAAATGTATTTCCCGGACAAAAGCCTTTACAATTATAGGTGGTGGTGACAGTCTTGCGGCACTGCATAGGACGAGAGTCTCTCCTTTGAAGTTTGATCATGTCTCCACCGGCGGAGGGGCGATGCTTGAATTTCTGGCGGGGAAAAAACTGCCGGGGATAGAAGCGTTAAAAAGGAAAAACAGAAAGTGAAAAAGTAAAAGCGGAAACATAAGATTTTAATTTTTAGTTTAGTTTAGTTTTTCAATTTCAACTTTTACTTTTTAGTTTAAAAAAATGAGGTACGCAAACGCTGAAGAATTTAAATCCCACAACGGCTATACCATTGGAGACATCTGGTACCCTCGGGTTACCAAGATTCTTGATATTAAAGCAAAACCTGGCTTGGATAATTTTTTTAAAGAGGTGGGAAGCTTTGAGGGCGCTGAAGACATAAAGATTAGATCGGCCGCGCACGGAACACTCGTGCATGCGGCGGTGCAGGGGATTGCGACGGGAGCCCAAGTTGCGATTTCCGAAGAAGTACGGCCGGCAGCCGAAGCGTTTGAGGTCTTTAATAAGGAGCGGAAAATATTTTTTTATCCGGAATTTATAGAGAAACAAGTTTGGTCTATTCGCTATCGCTACGCGGGAACGGTGGATGCGTTGGCGGAAGTAGATGGTAAATTTGGGGTTTTGGACATCAAAACCTCAACCGGATTCTACCCCGAATATAATTTGCAGACTGCCGCGTATGTCTCCGCGCTCCAGGAGTACCAAGTCAGAAAAGACCTTGGTCTTCCCAAAGAAATTCAGAGCCGCTGGATTTTGCGCGTGAATCAGCATAAACTCTGCAAAAACTGTAAGTCTACAATGCGCGAGAAAGGAGGCTGGTCTAAGATTAGAAATGGAAAGAATAAATCTTCGTGCGAGGAAGGACAGCACGTGTGGGGGGATACGGTTGGGGATATTGAGCTCAGAGAGTTTCCGTATTTTTTTAATGATATTAAAGCGTTTGTGGCAGCTAAAACTCTTTGGGAGTGGGACAATAATTATTGGTTAAGAAACATAGGATATTCGCGATAATTATGAAAGAAAGTGAAAAAGTCATAGTTTTTACCGATGGCGGGTCAAGAAATAACCCCGGCCCGGCGGCGATTGGGGTGGTTATTAAAGATGTCTCGGGAAACATAATCAAACAATACGGAGAGGCAATCGGAATTGCAACTAATAATGAAGCAGAATATCGCGCGGTGGTCTCGGCTTTTAAAAAAATAAAAGCCATGCTCGGAAAAGAAAAGTGCAAGAAGTTGGAGGTTGAAGTAAATATGGATTCGGAGCTTGTGGTGCGCCAACTCACGGGAAAGTATAAAATTGAAAATGAAAAGTTGTCCCCATTTTTTCTTGAAATTTGGAATTTAAAAATCGATTTCGGCAATATTTATTTTCATCATATTCCTCGTGAACAAAATAAAGAGGCAGATCTCATGGTGAACGAAGCGTTGGATAAGAGTCCATCCGCACAGCTGTTTTAATAATTCTGGTCTACTTGCGGGTTTGAGATTCATTTGTTCTAATATACAAAACCGCTCCGATTTTGGTCGGAGCGGTTTTGGTCTTTGATATACCTATAAGCCGAATTCTGTTTCCGGTAAAAACCGGAATGTGATCATCTGTCTAGGTTCCGGATTGCTCCGAGAACTCAAGCCTCCGTAAATTGGAGTTGCACCGGATAGGAGTTTTTCTTTTCCGGTAATTACTTACCGGAACTGTGAGCTCTTACCTCACTCTTTTCACCCTTGCCTCTTAGAATTAGTAACTAGTTACTAGTAACTAATAACCAATTCAAGATCGGCGGTATTGTTTCTGTGACACCTCCGACGTTCTATCAAAAATTGACAATAAAATCGGAGCTCCGACTTGCGTCGAAGTATCCCGTACACGAAGTATTTAAACATTTAAATATTTAAACCTCGTGATGGGCGGCTGTTAGCCGCTATCGCTAAGTTAGTAACTGGTAACTAGTAACTAGTTACTAATAACTAACATGGTGTTCGGACTTTCCTCCCCGCGCACGAAGTTTAAATATTTAAACCCTGAAACGTTTAAACTTCGTGCGTGGGGCGATCACGCAATATACCAAAGTACTCGGTTATTATAGCAAATTTTTCGCAAAATAGCAAGGCAAATCGGCCTTTTAGAGCGATTTTCTTGTGTTTCGTGTTATCCACAAGTAATTTCCCCTCCCTTTGCTATACTTATCCTATAGAAATAAAGGGATTTAAAGGTCTAAATGCCAGAAAAACGTGGATCTTTTTTGATGTTATTGGCGAGCCAAAGGAAAAACGAACTTATGGCCTTGTTTTTGATTTTCCTTGGGATTGTGGTACTGCACAATGTTTACGCCCAATCCGGAACCGGCGGAGATGTTAGTGGAATTGGGATTCCGGTTTCTGTTGATGATTCTGGCGCGGAGGATGGCGACATCATTTCGCTTATAGACGGAAGATTTCGTCTCAGTACAACTTCCTTTGACTCTAACATGATGGGAGTAATTGATAACGATGCCGTTCTTTCAATTGAAAACCCGGAGGCTAGCACCGGCCTTATTTTGGTAACCTCCGGAAGCCCCATAGTTCGGGTATCTACCATCAGCGGAAAAATTGCGCGAGGAGACCATCTTACTTCAACCGAAATTTCCGGAATAGCCGGAAAAGCAAACGGATATGGATATGTACTTGGCATAGCACTTGAGAATTACGATGAAGAGGATATAGAAAAAATCGGACGCATTCCGGTTGCGGTAAATATTCAACTATTCACACCGCTTACTGATTTTAAGGCAAACAGCATTTTAACCTTTCGCTACATTTTGGCCTTTATCATAGCGCTTGTCTCGGTTACCGCCGGGTTTATGTATTTTGGCAAAGTTACCAAAAGCGGCGTTGAGGCCCTGGGCAGAAATCCTCTGGCCGCGCGCATCATTCAGTTTGGAGTTTTATTAAACCTACTTTTAACCGCTGGTATCATTATTGTCGGTGTCGTCATTGCTTACGTTATTATCATTTTCTAATTTAATTTTGCGCTTATGGACTTTACTTTCCTTTTCGAATTCGCGGCCTTTATAACTTCAATTCGGCCCACCAATGTCTTGGCTCTAAACGCCCTAACCCTCTTTTTCTTTTTATTTGTAATACTCTACCTACTAAAACGCTTTATTGCGCTCTATCACGATTACGCCGAACGCAAGTGGAAGATGCAAAAAGACGTGGAGCGGGTTTTGGACCGGGCGCGGAAAGAAAGTATTTCCATTATTTCCGGTGCCGAAAAAGAGGCTGAACACATTCTCGGGAGTGCCGGTAAATTAAAAGTAAAAACCGAAAAAGAAGTAGAACGCACGTTGCGCGAATTTTCTATGGCAGAGGGGGCAAAACTCTCTGAAATTTCCCGAGAGTTTAACTTGGCGTATAGGGATATGTTGC
>Ga0209542_10021626_pt1 | contig 10066 bp, 11 predicted proteins | sample RifCSPhighO2_01_FD_184028 | JGI IMG/M metagenome (GOLD analysis project Ga0209542, IMG submission 184028) | Soil microbial communities from Rifle, Colorado - Rifle CSP2_plank highO2_0.1 (SPAdes) (version 2) | ecosystem: Environmental > Terrestrial > Deep subsurface > Rock core/Sediment ...
CCAACTCCCTGCGAGGGAAACGAGGCAGATGTATCGCAACCCGAAAATCGCTTGCCCATTGCTATGTGCATGAGACGCTCGTTTTGTTCGCCTATTCTCTCAACCATAAGCTTGTCCATTGTTTCGTGCGAGGAACCCATCATTTGACCCATATAATAATCACCGAGCAGATTAAAATCATTATCGGTCAAATTCGCGCAAACAACCTCTTTTCTTTGAAGTTTTTCCGAAATCGCCTTGCCCGCCATCTCATCTTCGGTAATCTGGCCATGCGCGCTTGATGTGGCAAACATGAACAAAAAAATATACACAAACAATAATACTGTTTTTTTCATATTAATTTAATACCCTATCTCTTTATACTATTGAATAAAGTCGCGAAAAGCCATGCCGCCAAAACCACAAGAACATTCCATATTATTAAGCCGGAAAAAAATGTTCCCCATGTGAGTATGTCCACTCCCGTAACTACGTTTGCGTGAAGCGCATACCACATGAAAGCCGGGCGGATATTTGGGAAGAGCGCGACTCCTCCAAAGCAAACGACATAAACAACGGAAATCCACGCCGCGGCAACTTTCAAAAGATGATTTGTGTTTATCATATATTTATTTATAAAAAATAATGTAAATTGATCTTTATAATTTTTTAGTTTTAAGGCGAAGCGAATTTCCAACCACGGACACGCTTGAGAGAGCCATGGCCATACCGGCAAATACAGGAGAAAGCATCCAGCCAAAAACAGGATAAAATATTCCGCTCGCGAGAGGAATACCGACTACATTATAAATAAAAGCCCAAAAAAGATTTTGTCTGATTCCGCGCATAGTCATTTTTGAAAGATTAATCGCTTTTACAAGTTTTGAAATATCTCCGTGTAGAAGCGTTATTCCCGCTGATTCAATCGCGACGTCTGTTCCAGTTGCCATCGCGATTCCCACGTCAGCTTGCGCAAGCGCTGGCGCGTCGTTTACGCCGTCCCCAGCCATGGCCACAATTTTCCCAAGCGCCTGCAATTCTTTTATTTTTTTCAGTTTATCCTGCGGCATTACTTCAGCAACAACTTCATCAATTCCCGCTTCGCTTGCGATAAATTTTGCGGTATTTTTGTTATCTCCGGTCAGCATCACGGTCTTTATACCCAATTTATGGAGCATTTTTAAAGCTTCTTTTGCTTCAGGTTTAATTGCGTCCGCTATCATTATTACCCCAAGAATTTTATTTTTTGACGAAAGAATGACCGGTGTCTTCCCTTCAAGCGTTTCTTTTTCAATCGCGCTCTCATCAAAAATTAGCTTTAATTCTTTCATTAATTTCACGTTGCCCGCATAATATTCCACGCCCTGAATAATTCCTTTAAGCCCCATGCCTTTAATTGCTTCAAAATTTATTACGTCAAGCAAATCCGTATTATTATTTTTTGCATATAATAATACGGCTTCGGCTATAGGATGTTCAGATTTTTTTTCAAGCGAAGCCAAAGCCGATAACAAATCTTTTTCGCTTCTATCAGATAAATTTTTTATTGAAATAAGTTCAGGCTTTCCTTTTGTGATCGTGCCTGTTTTATCAACCACCACTGTATTAACTTTATGGAGCTTCTCAAGTGTTGCCGCGTCCTTAATTAAAATTCCTTCTTTGGCTCCCTTGCCGACTCCAACAATAATCGCTGTTGGAGTCGCAAGGCCCAAAGCGCATGGGCAAGCAATAACAAGAACACCTACAAACGACACCAAGCCAAATGAAAGCGCCTCAGAAAATCCCATAAATCTGAATCCTATAAAAAGCCACGCCCCTAAAGACAAAAAGGCTATAATCAAAACAATAGGAACAAAAATTCCGGAAATTTTATCAGCAAGCGCCTGAATAGGTGCTTTTGAGCTCTGGGCCTCCTCAACCATTTTTATAATATGCGCGAGCAACGTTTCAGATCCGATTTTAGTTGCCTTAAATGTAAAAGATCCCGTTGTATTGATGGTACCTGCGACAACACCATCTCCGGCCTTTTTTTCAGCGGGCATTGGCTCGCCGGTTACCATTGATTCGTCAATGTACGAGAGACCTTCGACAATAACTCCATCAACAGGAATTTTCCCCGCCGGTTTTATTATTATTAAATCTCCGCGTTTTACTTCCTCAACTGGAATTTCCATTTCCTTGCCATCTTTTATTACAATCGCAGTTTTAGCCTGCAGATTTAAAAGTTTTTCAATCGCATCTCCGGTTTTTAATTTTGACCTTGCCTCCAGATATTTTCCGAGCGCGATGAAAGCAATGACAATAATGGTTACATCAAAATAGTTAGTCTCGACGTCAATAAACCCACGAAGTCTTTCTTCAAAAAAAATTACAATAAGACTGTAAAGATAGGCGACAGACGTTCCAATACCGATCAAAGTATCCATATTTGCCTTGCCATAACGGAGAAAACGGTAAAAACCAAGAAGATAAGGCTTCCCAATAACAAATAAAGAATAAGTAGCCATCAAAGGCAAAATAAATCTAAAAATATCTTCCAATAAAACCGGTACTGGAGAAACCCAATTTAATCTGGAAAAAATGTCCCAAGCCATCGAAAAAATGGAAATTATTGCAAGCGGAATTATTGACCAAACGCCTCTTTTCATTCGCTGAAGTTCATCAAGTTTTTCCTGTTTTGACTGATTTAATCCGAGATGCTGGGCATGCTCTTCTTCGTTCATCCCCATTTCTTTTGCTGTAGAAACTGAAGAAACAAGTGAATACCCCAGAGGCTCAATTTTTTTAGAAAGATCAGAAGAATTTATTTTTGACTCATCAAAAGAGATTTTAGCGGTTTCAGTTCCGTAATTAACTTCGACAGAATTTACTCCTTCAGTCTTCTTGAAGGTTTTTTCAATAATATTTGCGCACGATGCACAGTGCATACCCTTTATTTGAAAAGTTTTTATATCCGGCATATTAGCGGCGCTTTAACTTATAGACTTTTAAAATTTCGCCAATCGCGGTATTTTCTTTTCCCTTTTTCATTTGATGCACTACGCAAGTGCTTAAGTGATTTTGCATGAGCGCGTCTTCAATTCCCGCGAGCGCATGCTTCACGGCCGATATTTGCGTGATAATATCTATACAGTAAATGTCTTTTCTCAGCATTTCTTCAAGCCCCCGAACTTGTCCCTCAATTATTTTAAAGCGATGCCCAAGCTTTTGTTTTAATGCCTTATCCATATTAATAAAGCATATACCCCCACAGGGTATATGTCAAATAATAAGAATTTGAAGCATGAAGCCTATTGCGTCCCTTTAATAAACCTTCTTTTTAACAAGTGGATCAACAGAGCCGTTACGATCCCTAATAGAGCTCCCCCGATTATATCAGACGGCCAATGAATTCCCGCAACAACTCGAGAAAAACTCATTAAAAAGGCCATTGCTAAAAAAATAATCCCCCAACGCTTATTATAAATAAAAATTATTACTGCGAGCGCAAAAAAGAAAATTGCATGGCCCGAAGGAAAAGACTCTCCGGGAGCGTGATAAATCAGCTGGCGCACATTTTCCAAAATTTCAAACGGACGCGTCCTCGAATAAAAAAATATAATTAATTCCTTAAGTAAAAAACGCGCGACAACTCCCGCAATAAGAGCTTCTGAAACGATTTTTAGTCTTTCTCTAAAATTTAAAAAAAGAAAAACCGCCAAAATTCCTATGAATATCCAGTCTGAAAAATCCGCGACAAATGCAAAAATATAATCGGGGCCTATTTTATTTAAAAAATTAAAAAATATTATATCGAATTTCATCCCTTTTTCGAAAGCTCGATTAAATTTTTAAAAAGCATGGCGACTGTCAAAGGGCCGACGCCTCCGGGAACCGGTGAAAAAATTGAAGCTTTTTTAGCAACTTCCGGGTCGAAATCCCCTGAAATTTGGCCTTCTGATTCCGAAGTCCCGCAATCAATTGCCATTACGCCTTCTTTTACCATCTCTGGTTTTATTATTTTCGGCTTACCCGCACCGGATATAATCACATCAGCTTGAATTATAAAATTTGAAGCATCGGAAGTATTTTCATCAATTACCGAAATTGTGGCCTTTTGATTTAACAGCCACGTGGCAATCGGCTTACCAACAAGCCTGCCTTGTCCAACTACTAAAATATTTTTTCCCTTAAGATCAATTTTATTTTCATCCAAAATCACTTTCACCGCTCCAACAATAGGGGGCAAAATCCGAGATTTATCAGCCATAAAAACGCCCCAGCTTTTTGAAGAAAGCATATCTGGATCTTTTTCCGGAATTATCGCATCTAAAATATACTGCGTATTTATTTGCTTGGGCAAAGGAAGCTGAATAATCACACCATTATTTCCCTTAATATGAACTACCTCCGAAACTTTTTCGCGAAGTTTATTTGTCGAAATATCAACTGGAATTTCATAAACCCTCACATCAACCCCTATCGCATCCGCAAATTTCTTTTTTTGCTCCACGAATTTCTTCATAACAAGATCGCTTCCCGCCTCAATTACAGCAAGCCTGATTTTTTTCTTTGACCTTAAAATTTCCTCGCGAAGCGAAATTATAATTTTTTCCGCAATAGCTTTTCCGTCAATAATCATAAAAAATCTTTCTTAATAATTTCTTTTGCCAATCTCAAAGCTTTTCCGCGATGGCTTACTCGATTTTTTTCTCCCAAATTCATTTCAGCATTGGTTTTTCCGAGCGCTTCGTTATAAAAAATAGGATCATACCCAAAGCCATTTTCTCCACGTGGCTCAGTGGATATTTTTCCGCGATAAATAGAATTGCATGTCCTTACTTTATCATTTTCAGGATTATAAATTGCCATTACGCATTGAAACTGCGCCCCTCGCTCATCACCGGGAACTTCTTTTAATTCAGCAAACAATTTATAATACCTATCTGAATCAGAACCTGGCGCATAGCGAGCTGAGAAAACTCCCGGCCTACCATCAAGCGCATCCACTTCCAATCCCGAATCATCCGCCAATGTCATTATTCCGGCTTTCTTACCCAACATAATCGCTTTAATAATCGCATTTCCTTCAAAAGTCATCGCTGTCTCCTCCACTTCGAAGTCTTTGGGCAAATCTGAAATATCATTTAAATTCAAAAACTCAAAGGGAAGCTCTTTTAACTCGCTTACAATTTCAGGAAACTTGCCTTTATTTCTCGTAGCGATCAAAAGTTTTTTCATTATTTTTGAAAGAGGATATTATTTATCTTCTTCGCGATTTTTTTCATGTCTTTTTCGCGCATACCTTGCGTGGTCACGGCCGGTGTTCCTATGCGAATTCCCGAAGGATCGAACGGAGAGCGCGAATCAAACGGAATCGTATTTTTATTAACAATAATCCCATACTTTTCCAGCTTTTCCTGTGCTTCTTTTCCTGAAATTCCGCGGGACATCGTGTCAACTAAAAACAAGTGCGAATCTGTTCCCCCTGATATAATTCTCCAGCCCTTTTTTTGAAGTTCCGCCGCTAAAGTTCGCGCATTTTTTACAACCTGCTTCGCATATTTTTTAAATTGCGGACTCATCGCCTCTTTTAAAGCCACGGCAACAGCCGCAATATTATTCATATGCGGCCCTGACTGAATTCCCGGGAAAATTCCTTTTTCTATCTGGGAAGCGATTTCTTTTTTCGAAAAAATTAAAGCCGAGCGAGGGCCTCTTAATGTTTTATGCGTAGTTGTCATAAGAACGTCAGCAAGAGGAAATGGCGACGGATAGGCTTTCCCCGCAACAAGACCCGAAAAATGCGACATATCAACCATCAAAATTGCGCCAACTTCATCCGCCATTTGACGAAATTTTTTAAAATTGATAACGCGAGGATACGCCGAGAAACCGGCCACAATTAATTTTGGTTTTTCTTTTCTTGCGACAAAAAACGCGTCTTCATAATCAATGGTTTCTGTTTTTGCATCAAGCTTATAATGTATAAATTTCCACAGTTTTCCCGAGGCGCTTAAAGGATGGCCATGCGTAAGATGCCCGCCCATGCTTAAATTCAAACTCATAATTTTATCGCCGGGCTTTACGAGAGATAAATAAATAGCAAGATTTGCCGGCCCTCCTGATAATGGCTGAACGCTTACAAACCATTTTTTCTCAGATAAATTAAAAAGCTTTAAAGCTCTGAATTTGCAGAGATTTTCTACTTTATCGGCATTTATACACCCGCCGTAAAATCTTTTTCCAGGTGTTCCTTCCGCGTATTTATTGGTAAAAACAGAACCCAGCGCCTCACGCACATCCTTCGAAGTGTAATTTTCAGATGCAATCAGATTAATAACTTTTTTCTGTCGTTTTTCTTCAGCCTTTATTAATTTTTTTATTTCTTTATCTTTCATCTTATTAATCTAACTTTACCAGAAGCCCCTTATCTTTAGCTATTTTAAAAATATATCCAAACCATAAAGAAGCTAATATGAGATACATAATATTCAGGTAAATTCCCCACCAAAAATTTTGATGAGAAAAACCGCCACCCGCGATGATTTGTCTCATCCCTTCAAATGAGTGGGTCGTCGGCAAATACCAGGCGACAGCCTGAAGAAATTTCGGCAATGTCCGCAAAGGATAAAAAACGCAGGAAACCGGCTGTAGGAGTCCTGAAAAACTCCAAGCAAGCATCTGAATTTTCGTAGTATAGCGAACGATCAAGGCCGTAATGATCAATCCGATTGAAAATGCAAAAAAAATAAGATTAAAGAAAAACGGCAAAAATTTTATAATATAAGGGAAGATATTAAAAGAATAAAAAAGCATGGAAAAAAGCGAGGCCGCCAAAAAACCAAGAATCATTTTAATAAAATTTACAATAATAAGCCCGATTAAATATTCAGAAATTTTAAGCGGCGTTGAAAAAAGGTTTAACAGATTTCTCGCCCAGAGCTCATCCAAAAAACCTAGCGCCAAATCTCGCTGAAAAACAAAAAAAGTCCCCCATAAAATCGCCGCGCCAAGCAAGAAACTTACAAAAGTTAACTCCAAATTTTCCTCTCTCGCCAAATAAATTGTCAAAAAACCCCAAATTATTATATCTATAACCGGCCAATAGAAAATTTCAGAGATGCGGTCAAAATTCCGCCTCGCTTCGTATAAATGCCTTTTTATTACGGCTTTAATTCTATGCGCTTTCATTTTTTTACCTCATCAGCTACGCGGAAAAAGACCTCCTCTAAATCAGGCTCTTTTCGCTCTTCTTTTAAAATCGCATTGGTTATTTCAATTGGGGATCCTTCAGCAATAATTTTTCCGTGATTTAAAAAAATAACTCTGTCGCAAACTTTCTCTATTTCCGCCATATTATGGGAAGTCCAAAGTATAGACATGCCATTTTTTTTGTGCGCCTTCATTAAAATTTCCCTTGACTGACGAGACATGTGCGGATCAAGTGACGCTGTAGGCTCATCAAGTAATAAAAGACTAGGATCATTCAAAAGCGCCTTGCATAATCCAAGACGGCTTGACTCACCGGCAGATAACTTAACCACAGGTGTATTTTTTAAATGCTCAATCTCAAAAAGCTCCAAAAGTTCCTGGATTTTTTTCAAAGGATTCTTAACATTGTAAAGCCCGGCAAAAACCATCAGATTTTCACGAACCGACAATCTGTAAGGCAGGCCTACATAAGGAGAAGTGAAATTCATTTTTTGAAGAATTTCTTCAAGATGATTGCGCAGGTTTTTGCCAAGTGCAAAAATCTCTCCAAAATCCGGAGTTATTAAACCTAGAAGCATGTGGATGGTCGTGGTTTTCCCGGCGCCATTCGGCCCCAGAAAACCCAGTACTTCTCCTTCCTTTATATGAAAGGATATCCCATCGACGGCTTTTACTTTTCCAAACTTTTTTTCTATGTTTCTTGCTTCAAGAAGCATAGAAAATTTATAACATATTAAGCGTCTTTTGTAACTCTTTGGCTGAAAAAGCGCCCTCGCGGATAACCTTAGGCGGCCACTTTGTAAGATCAAGAACAGTTGAAGAAAGTCTTTCTGAATTGTCAAACTCGCCGTTCAAATCAATAATTATATCAGGCTTATATTCCGTATTTTCAAATTCTTCATAAACTTCGACAGCGTTTTTAAAAGGTAAATTTCCTGAAATATTCGCAGAGGTCTGCCAAAGAGGCCTTGAGATTTTTTTTAAAAGCTCCAATACAAAATCGCTTTTTGGAATTCTTAAGCCCTCCTCTCCTCCGTTCTTTTTTTTAAGAATACATGTAACTTTCCCCGGCCATACTTTTTTCAAAAACTTTTTTTGCAGATCATTTATCAGGACAATTTCAGAGGCCTTTTCAATTGAATCAACAAAAACCGGCAGGATTTTGTCTTGAGGCCTTTTTTTAATCAAAAAAATTTTCTCTTTGGCTCCCAAATTAAAATAGTCGGCCACTAAGCCGTATATCGTATCAGTGGGAACCGCAATAACCCCTCCTTTCTCAAGGCACAACAAAGAATCCGTAATAATTTCACTGCTATTTTTCTGATGAGATTGCTTTAAAATCAGCATTGATGCTCTCTAAATCTTCCGGAGTGGCCATAGAAATCCAAGATTTGGCGAGCTTTATAAAAACATCGTGGTCTTTGGCCAGTCTGGCTACTGAATCTGTTAAATAATATTCGCCATTTTTATGCTGGCGGGCCGGATAATTAAAAATTCGATAATCCAAAACCTGAACGCCCGTATTAGCCAGATTTGAAATCTGCTCCTCCGGCTTTTCTATAAAATCCAAAATTTTTCCATGCTCATTTGCTAGGACCACCCCGAATCTTCGCGGATCCTCCACTTCTTTAACAAGAACGGAAAAATCGTGCTCGAGGCAACTTTCAATGCTTTCTTTATCAAGAATGTCATCACCAAGCAAAACCAAAAATTTTTCTTTTCCTAAAAGATGTTTTGCTTCATTTAAAGCGATCCACGTTCCATAATCCTTACTTACCTGCGTAACATAATGGATTTTTTTCCCTAAAAATTCTTCCCCAAAATAATCCTGAATCTGTCCGGCAAGATACTTCACGACTAAAATAACCTCGTCGACTTGATCAGGAAGTTCATGAAAAATATGCTCAAGAACGGCCTTATCGCCGACCTTAAGCAGCTGTTTTGGAATAGTAAAAGTAAGAGGCCGCATTCTTGTCCCCTCACCGGCACAGAGAATAACCGCTTTCATTATTTTGTTGAGTTATAAGACAAAATTAATAAGTTTGTTCGGGACAAAAATCACCTTGCTGGGTTTTTTGCCATTAATATATTTTAACACATTTTCTTGTTTTTTGGCAAGCCTTTGTGCCTCGGTCTGGGAAATGCCCATCGGCGCCAAAAGACTCGCTCGCACTTTACCATCGACCTGCACGATCAGCTGGAAATTACTTTCTTTAATTTTTTTCGGATCGAATTTCGGCCAAGGCTGGAGATGAATTGATTTTTTTCTGCCAAAAGCCCTGTTCTTTTTAAACTTCTGATAAAGCTCCTCGGTAACAAAAGGCGCAAACGGGGCAAGTAATTTCAAAAAATTTTCATACGCATCAAGCGGCACTTCGTGGATTTCCTCCAATTTATTAAGAAGGATCATGAGCTGTGAGATCGCCGTATTATATCTTAAATTTTCTATGTCTTCAGTAATTTTTTTAATTGACTGATGGTAAGCTTTTTCAGTGTCTTCGAAAAATCCTGTTTTGGATGATTTTGCAATTCTATTAAAAAGTTTTCTAACTCTTTCTAAAAATCTGGTTACGCCTAAAATTCCTGAATCCCTAAAATCCCCTCCTTCAATAAAAGGCCCAATAAACATCAGATACATTCTTAAAGCGTCAGCGCCAAATTTCTTAATATATTCATCCGGATTTACAACATTTCCTTTGGATTTCGACATTTTTGCGCCGTCCTTAACAATAAGTCCGTGCGCCCGGAATATAGAGAACGGCTCGCCAAAATTAATAATTTTCCAATCCTGAAAAACCTTGGTGATAAAACGAACATAAAGAAGATGGAGAACCGAGTGCTCCGCCCCTCCGATGTACATATTAACGGGCAGCCATTTTTTTGCCCTATTTTT
>Ga0209542_10021632_pt1 | contig 10065 bp, 6 predicted proteins | sample RifCSPhighO2_01_FD_184028 | JGI IMG/M metagenome (GOLD analysis project Ga0209542, IMG submission 184028) | Soil microbial communities from Rifle, Colorado - Rifle CSP2_plank highO2_0.1 (SPAdes) (version 2) | ecosystem: Environmental > Terrestrial > Deep subsurface > Rock core/Sediment ...
TGGTCTTCGGTTAAACTAACATCCTCTAAATCCTTAATCAATTGCTCTGCAATCGTTTTATACAATTCAGTTAAAGTTTCCTTTGATTCATCTTCACCCATAACGGTCAAATAAGTTTTATTGTTATTGATTTCCAGCGCCACCTCTTTGGCAAGCCCGGGGTCTTTTTTAATGCTTTTGGTAATAGTCTTAGCAACAACTTTCACTTCTTGGACAGCGTGACTGATATCTCCTGGATTATTTACGGCAATTTGAGATAATGCCCTGGATTTTGTTTTCAGCATCTCAACATCACCTTTCACTGCCGATATTACTGCCGGAGACATCGCCATTTGACCGTCCTGTTTTGGAAAATATACAAAACCAAGCCCGCCCAAAAACACGAAAAACAGCATCGCGAACGCATAAGCCAATTTCCTTTGGAAAATAAATCCCCAAATATTAGAGACATTAAATTTATAGGTGGGCTGTAAAACCTCTCTTCTTGCAGGAATATCAGATCCTAAAATATTCATCTTAGTCAAAACCACCCAAGTTTTGTTGGGTTTAATTTTATTCAATTCCTTCAATTGATAGATAAGCTGTTCTTCTGTCATTATAGTTATGACGAAAAATTAGTTATTTTGTTACACTTCTAAGCCTCTTCTACGAATTCATTTTTAAGGGCGGCTAATCCTCTATGCACCATTACCCTCACTGTCCCAACTGGTTTTCCCATTATCTCAGATATTTCTTCAAAACTCATATCTTCTAAATAGCGGAAGATTAAAATATCTTGATAATCCTTTTTAAGGTTTCCCATAGCAGCTTTTACTGCGCCAATATCAAAATTTAAAGAAGCTTTTTCATGGATATTTGTTCTCGTATCGGCGATATCGGGGTATTGATCAGCAGAAACTGTCTTCGCTCCACCCTTTTCCCGATAATGATCAATTACATTATTCCTGGCAATTTGGTATAAAAATGCCCCTATATTTTTAATGTTTTTAGATTCCTTTTGGTATGATTCCCATCCTTTTAAAAATACTTTAGACGTTATATCCTGGGCTATTTCTTGGGAATTCACTTTAAGGTAAACAAATCGGTATATCTTTTCAATATATTGATCATAAATGAGGCTGAATTGTTCATTAAGACTATCCATGATTAAAAGTAGATAATACTATAAATTTAGGACAAAGTCAATAGACTTATCCGAGATAGATAGGACATCTAATTACAATGTTAGGACATAATATATGTCCTAACATATTTCTGATAAAAAACTTGATTGAATTCTCCAATTCTTACAATTTCACGATTTTTTAACAAAATATCTAAATCGCGTCGTATGGTTCTCTTTGTTACGCTCGGAATTTTTTTTATAATATCTGAAACTTGAACTTTTTCTTTTTCTTGTAGAATTTGTAGAATTTTTTTCTGTCTTTCTGAATAATTATTTATCGCTTTACTTCTCGTGGGCATCTTGGATAATAATGATGAAGATTTTAAATCATCATTTTGGCTTGTTTTCGTCTCGGTATTTTTTTTAGAAATTTGATCTCCTGCTATATTATCTTTTTGAATAAGTAACGGGGGCTCTTGCACGTTGGAAATAATTTCTAAATTTTGCCTGATCAGACCCCCTGGACGATGAATAGTACCCTTAAGCCTATCGTATTCTTTGATGATAATTAAAAAATTAACATTATTAATCCAGCCCTGACATTTACCCAATTCTAAATAATGTTCTAAAATATGAATATCATCCAATAATTCTGCTGCTGCTTTCTCTTTTTTTAAAGATACCCAACCTTTTGCATCCGAAATCAACGTTATATTTTCCAGTATTGCCAATGTTTTTTCCTTAGCTTTATTTTTTAAAGGTTCGTTATCAGGAAAAAAGTCAAGGAGACGGTATGTTGTGTTAATTATTTTAATAAAAGATTCCTCCATAATATTGTATGGGTTTATCAAAAATAACAAAAAATCGGCTCCAAGTCAATTGCCAGGACTACCTCCAGATGACTGACTTGTTTGCCAGTTATTTATTTCACTTCCCGACACTACAGAATCCTTTCGTTCCATGGTTTGTTTAGTAGTATTACTACCTGCAAACCAACCAAGAGAGCAATCAATTTCGTCTACTAATACTCCAAGTTTATCATAAAGATACAGGTGTTCTCCATTGTTTCCCAAAGCTCCTGTATAAATCTGATTAGCCACCACACCTGGCAATGTGTTATCATTTGTTCTTTCTAAAAGATAAAAATTATTTTCGTTGATAATACCGGTTAAGCCTATTGTTGGAGTATCATCGCCAGCTTTTATTGTCCACCCATCAAGATCAATACTATTTGCTGTATTATTTTTCAGTTCTATCCATTCATTATTAGAAGAATCAGCAGTACCCATCCAAGCAATTTCATTAATTACTACAGACATCTGATTATTCACAGTATTAACAGAAAAGGGTGTATTATCAATATCAACATTAAACGTTATTACAAAATCATCTTTATTTTTATTTTCCGCAATATCAGCACATCTTACATAATAATTGTAGGTAGTACCATCAGTTAAACCACCTACTACTGATGTATGATGTATATCATCAGTAGTCAAAAATGTATCCAGTATAGTATCATATTCTTGATTAGCAGTGCTTGCATATTTGCAGATAGCAGATTCGTCTGTTTGAAGACTTATACTTGTTTCAATAGTACCAGATTCTAAGGTTAAAAAGGGGGTCCCACCAGATCTCACCGGAGCTATATTATCAACAGTTATTTCTACAATTTTATTGTCTGCCCTAGGTGTTGAACTTTTTACTTCAAAGTCTAATGAATTATTGTCAGAGTCTTGTTCTCCATTACCTTCACTTGAACTAAAGTATTTTCTACTAATACTTTTGCCTGCCGGTGGATTTTGGGTTGGAGCAACTTCGAAATCACTAGCAACTCCAAACCCAATTTTATCAATGAGTACATTATTTTTACCATAGAGTAATACTGTAGAATCATCTGCCACAGAAAAACTCTTGCCAGAATACCGAACATCTGGAGCCACTAATCCCTGGTAATTTTCTGTACCATCATCATTTTTTTGCGGAGTAATTAAGAAGAATCCCAACGCTGGAATTATTCCCGAAAAAGCACTAGAACTTATCAGGTTACTTTCGTTTCCTGTAGAAGTTTTCTTTTTTAATGCAAAACCTGCAAGATTAATATCTTTAGTATTGGGATTATACAACTCTATAAATTCATCTTTTGTGGTTTTACCAGCTGTTTGGACTTCACTGATAAATACTTTTTCAGCTACATTATCCTCTGGGACAATTGGAGCATTTGAAGGATTATCTTGAATAGAATTACTATCAAAAATTACCGGTGGCGCTATAGAATTACTATTAAAGGTTACCGGTGACGCTATGGGATCTGATAAAATTACTGGAGTAACCGGAGTAGTTTCAACAGGGATAATATTATTTTCTACTGTAGAATTTGAGTCTTGAGTTTTATCAATCGTATCGCTATGAACAGTGCTTTTTAGTAACTCCTCTCTCTGTAAACTATCCAAATGTTTCTTTGAAGTATCAAGTTCTTTTAAAATTTTATTGATCAATTCTCGACGATCTTCGTTCATTGCAGATAGAGCTGTATTCTCCAATTCATTAGTTTCTTGTTCAGGTTCTGAATTCAAAGCATCTTGCACATTTCCTAATACCGAATCTAAGGGATTCTGAAACTTCTTTGGAGAAGAATTTTCAGCATGTAATTGACTTAAGGCAGCGCGAGAATATTGAGGAAAATGAGAAACAATGAATTCACCCACATAAGATACAAGAGAATACATTGCGTGTGTACCGAAACTGACAAATAGCACAAAAGAAATAACTCCCAATAAAATGAGTATTTTATATAACCCTTTCATAAAAATATTAAGGAATATGAAATTCGTGTTTGTATTCCATATTCCTATATTTATTATAACAACAAAGCTGAATATCGAAGGTGTGAATAACTTTTCACATAATAAAAACATCCCGATGTATATCGGGATGTTTTCAGCTCATAATCTACTTCTTTGAAGATACTTTTTCTAGCACCTTTCCTTTGAATAATTTTTCGTTTTTACCCTTTACAAAGGATAATCCAGGAATTTCAAAAGTAACTTTTCCATCTACTGCATCAATAAGAACTCGTGAACCTTCAGTAATCTCATTAGTAACAATCTTAATACTCAATGGATCTAATATCAATCTTTGAATTACTCTCTTTAATGGTCGAGCCCCCAAATTCTGATCAAATCCTTCTTTAAGTAAAACTTCTTTTGCTCTATCAGAAACCTTCATACTAATTTCTTTCGTTTCTAGGCGTTTCTCAACTTTTGAAAGCTCTAAATCAACAATGTGTTTAATTTGCTCATTTTTTAAGTAGTTAAAAATGACAATTTCATCAATTCTATTTAAAAACTCTGGCCTGAATTGATCTCTTAAAGAATCCATAATTTTATCTTTCATTGATTCACGCTCAGCAATATCCTGTTTACTGCTAAATCCAATAGCAGACATTTTATTAATATAATCTGATCCGACATTAGAGGTCATAATAATAATCGTATTCTTAAATGACACCAATCTGCCCTTAGAATCAGTTAATCTGCCATCTTCGAAAATCTGCAAGAGAATATTAAAAACTTCTGGATGAGCTTTTTCAATTTCATCAAGTAAAATAACTGAATATGGTCTTCTCCTGACTTTTTCGGTCAGCTGACCAGCTTCCTCATATCCTACATACCCTGGTGGAGAACCAATGATTTTAGAAACGGTATGTCGTTCCATGTATTCTGACATATCAAGCCGAATCATGGCTTTCTCGTCATCAAACAAAAACTCAGCTAAAGCACGGGCTGTTTCGGTTTTGCCGACACCTGTTGGGCCCAAAAACAGAAATGATCCCAATGGTTTATTTTCTTCTGAAATTCCAGCCCGAGCCCTACGAATAGCTCGCGAAATAGCACTGATTGCTTCTCCTTGTCCAATAACACGACGGTTCAGAATTGCTTCCATGGTTTCTAGTTTTTGAGCTTCTTCAGTAATTAAACGCATCACCGGAATCCCTGTCCATCGTGAAACCACGCTTGCAATATCTTCTTTTGTTACTTCTTCCTTTAAAAAATGGTGAGTTTTTTGTAACTTTATTAGTTTTTGCTCAATCTGCTTTTGCTCTTTTATAAGTTGTGGTATTTTTCCGTATTTTATTTCAGCTACTTTTTCTAAATCGGCTTCCCGTTGCGCAATTTCGGTTTGATAGTAAAGAATATCAAGCTGCTCACGTATCTTCTTAATTTTATCAATAAGTTCTTTTTCTGCTTTCCACTTAGCAGCTACTTCCTTAGATTTTTCCTTTATTTCAGATAATTCTTTGGTAATAAACTTTAATCTCTTTTCAGAATCCTTTTCTTTCTTTAAAGCTTGCTTTTCAATTTCCAACTTAGTAATTTCCTCTTCAAATTTTTCTAATTCCTGTGGTTCTGATTCAATTTCTAATCTGAGTGCTGAAGCCGCCTCATCCATGAGGTCAACTGCTTTATCGGGTAAAAATCGATCTGCGATATAGCGCGAAGAAAATTCAACAGCAGCTTTTATAGCTGAATCTTTAATTCTCACTCCATGATGAACCTCATACTTTTCCTTAATACCCCGCAAAATTGCAACAGCGTCATCAATGGAAGGCTCTTGCACATAAATTGGTTGAAAGCGCCTCTCAAAAGCGGAGTCTTTTTCAATGTATTTCTGGTATTCTTTTAACGTGGTAGCTCCCACGACCCGTAATTCTCCCCTAGCTAACGCTGGTTTTAATAGATTAGAAGCATCAATAGCGCCTTCAGCTGCCCCAGCTCCAACTAAGGTATGCAATTCATCAATGAATAAAATATACTTACCTGCAGCTCTATTAATTTCCTTTAGTAAAGCCTTAATCCGTGTTTCAAATTCTCCCCGATATTTTGTGCCAGCAATAATTGCTCCTAAATCCAAAGAAATAACTTCTCTATTTTTCAAAAATTCTGGCACATTTCCCCTGGCGATTCTTTGAGCAAAACCTTCAACAATGGCGGTTTTTCCAACACCAGCTTCACCAATTAATACTGGATTATTTTTTGTCCTACGAGAAATAATCTGCATTAACCTCCTGATTTCATTATCTCTCCCAATAATTGGGTCAATTTTACCAGCAGCTGCTAAATCAGTTAGATTCCTAGTATATTTTTCAATCACTTGGTACTTTGACTCGGGCTCTGGATCAGTAATTCTCTGACCTACACGTATCTGTGACAGAATTTTCGCAACAGAATCATAATCTAACTTTGAAGATTTGATCATTCCTGTACTATTAGCTGGTCCTAATAAGTTTATTTTTTCTAATATGTCTTTAGCGGTTGATTTTGTATCTAATAATGCCAAGAATAAATGCTCAACTGAAATAAATTCATCTTGCATTTTAATCGATTCTTGGCGAGCGCGGTCTAAAACCTTAGCCATATCTTGAGTTAAGTAAAATTGACCAAAAGCCGTTGGTGTTAATACCGTGAAAATTTTCTTAATTTCTGATTCAACTTTCTTTTTTAGACTCTCAATATCAACTCCTAATTTATTAAGCGTAGTCACCACCACCGAATTTTCTTGCATAAGTAACGCAAAAAGCAGGTGCAATGCATCAATTTGCTGTTGCCCTCGTTCCTGCGCAATAGATTGGGCTGATAAAATAGCGTCTTGCGCTTTATTAGTAAAATTTGCCCCTCCGTTCATTAAGATATAATAGTTAATTACTTTAGTATTATAATAATAAAATTAGCAAATTACAATAGAGACTGCTAATTTCCCTGTTTTTTATATTAATCGTACCTTTAGCTTGGGTAAAAAACAAGCAGAATGATAGACTTGACAAATTACTATATATTTTATATAATAAAGATATAGATCATTACCAATTAAACCACTAATACCAGGAGAGGAAGTTGGAACGATTTCTAGGAGAATTAAAAGAAGTGTTTAGTTTGTTACTAACACTCGCCATTATCATTTATGGCGGACTACTGGTTTTGGGAGGCCTAACCGGCTCCCCAAAACTCGCCAATCGGTACGCCCGTTGGCTGTACCAAACAGTAATCGCATTGATCATTTTAGTAGCTCTCCTACCCTTCCGAATAATCGGGAAATTCTTCCAAGGAATTTCCAAATCATTGTTCGGCAAAGGACAGAAGAAAAGAAAGAAAAAGAAACCGTAAGGTTTATAATTCCAAAACAATCACTCTCAAAAGCAAGTCTCGCCCACTTGCTTCTTTTTTTGTGTAAAATTGACGAATTTAAATTTTTATAATATAAAAGACCTTAGAGTTATCGACGTAACGTCTACCCAACTCAAGGAGACAGCGATGAACCAATCTGCAAAACAGCTCGAGATTGTACAACTTGCTCAAAAACTCGGTTTTGATGAAGCAATCAAATTACTCAGAGTAGCCTTAGAAACGAAACTACTAACTACTGTTCCTTCAAAAACAACTAGGCGTCTCATTGTGCCCAGCTCAATGAGTACCCGTCATTCGGCATTCGGGCCGGATCAATTCGGGAATTTTTAGTACTTTAGTCAGAAAATTTCGCCCCAGACGGTAAAACATGTCGGGGCTTTTTTATTTTTTATTCAAGAACTTTTTAATCTCTTTATAAAACTTTGGGTGTGAAAAATATGATGAGCTACAATGCCCCCCACTCTTTGAAAGAATTAAACGTGATTGAGTTTCTTTAGCAAAAATAACCGCTGGTTTCCAATCTACCGATTGATCATCTTTAGCATGAAACATAAGAATTTTTTTACCATCAATTTTTTCTGTATGAGCAATAGGGTTATAAAAATTTCCCGAAGATAGCTTTTCCCAATTTGATTTTGTAAGCCTATAGGCGTTACCATAGGCTTTTTGTATGTATGAAAAAAGCCAGTCTAAGGGTTCCGCTTTGCTCGGAGACTTCCAATCTATTACCGAAGATAGTGTCACTACTTTAGTAACTCGCTTATCAAAAGAAGTGAGTAATGCAGCTGGTCCACCAAAACTACATCCAAAAAGATAAAGGGCCGTAGGATTAACTTTTAACATTTTTTCAGTCGCGAAGTTGACAAATCCCTTTGGTAATTGATTTATAACATCAATAACATCTTTTTCTGGAGAATATTGTAAAAACGACCCATCGCTTTCCCAACTTCCACGATACCTAATATGAAAAACCCAAAAACCTTTTTTTGCATAAAACTGAAGGGTTTCTCTTAATTTTGGCACTGATGGCATACCGCTTAAAAAAATAATAACCTTTTTTGAAGGATTTTCAGGAGGTAAAAATTCGGCAACAATATCTTTTGCAAAACGAGTACGGAATGGTTTCATAAGGTTTATATTATAGTTTTTTATCATAAATTATGGAAAATAAAAAGGGTGGCTGAAGCTCGAAAGCTTACTACCACCCATATATCAAAACTCTAATTGCTGAGAAAGCCAGGCTGACTTCGGGCACTTACCCAGATCATCGTACTGACTATACACAAGACCATCCCACGTCAAAGGAGGATAGACATGGAATCGAATCTTCTCGCGATTAAAGTATTTACAAAGTAAAGTAAAGAGTCGATCATTGCGAATTTGATGCATCAGCGCATCTTCGTCATCAGAAACGAGGTAACGATACATTTCCCTCCCACTTAGAACACAGACATCATCCTTTTCAGCGGCAAGCGCCTCAATGACAATGTATGCGTGGGGATCCAGGACGATACGAGGCTTGCCCTGCTTGATGATATATCTGGAATCATATTGCAATGTTTCCAGTTCTTGAAAGGTACCAATAATATTCGCTGGGATATCGCTTCGGCGAAAATGATGATCTCCATAGTAGAGTACATCTCCCCGAACGTCAGTGAGACGATGGGTTGCCCCAGCACCATCAATTAACCTATAAAAACGCTCTGGTTCTACGTGAGCCATTTCCTCCAAGATAGCTCCCAGAAGATTTGTTCCTAATATATACAATAAGAAATTAGAATCCAACTGACATTTCTCAAATAGAGTCCTAGTAGCATGAAGATGAAAGGCAAACGGAGAACTGCACTCCTGTGCCAAGTTTTCCCACATACCAAGATTTCCATTGGTTCGAACAGAAGGAATCCAATTACAATAAGGGCCCCAGACTTTTGAATCCGCACCAATCTGGAGACCCATAAGTTCGCAGATATCTGCACCACCAGCCATTTTGAACTCATGGAGCCTAACCGGCATTCCGCAAACCGCAGGAATGAGTGTGGAATGACGTTTTTGCCATTCTCCCACGTGGGTACTACGTACACAACCCCTGCAAATAAGATCGTGCAACGTAGTTTTAGAACCCTTTGCTCCGTCAATAATCTGAAAGGCAAATTCGTCTTTATGGCCCCTACGATCATCTCCATAGGGCCGACGAATCAGTCTGCCATTTCGGTCCATCCAGTTATAACCATGAACAAGCCATGAAGCAACCAGCATGTTCGCAGAAGAAACAAATTGCGTTTCCGGACGCTTTCTACCTACTTCTAAAAAAGTTTTGATGGGCTTAAGGGAAAGCTTGACTCCATCCGTCTCTCGCAAGATAAGTCCATCCTCAACTCCAAGCTTAATGGTAAGAGGTCGTTCCCCTCCATGGAACTTAACAATCCCTGCCTTCATAATTCCTCCATTACCATCTGAGACCCATGTATCATCAAAACATCTTTGAATACGCATACCATTAGTGGCCTTGGCGGCTTCAGTTAAAATAGAGGCTGCAACCCCTTCTCTGCTTGCAGTAGAAATTACATTGCACGCTGCAGTACCAGGAGTAATCCATTTGCCAGAATTTAGATTACTTAGCCTTGACTTACTCAAGCCACACCTCCTTTAAAAGATATTCTGATCAATTTATTGACAAAGTGCTTTTTAGCACCAGGGCTGTTACTGATTACACAACCAGCAACAGGCTGGTGCTAAAATAAAACTGACCCTTTGTGGGGGTCAATTAACTTTTTG
>Ga0209542_10021633_pt1 | contig 10064 bp, 9 predicted proteins | sample RifCSPhighO2_01_FD_184028 | JGI IMG/M metagenome (GOLD analysis project Ga0209542, IMG submission 184028) | Soil microbial communities from Rifle, Colorado - Rifle CSP2_plank highO2_0.1 (SPAdes) (version 2) | ecosystem: Environmental > Terrestrial > Deep subsurface > Rock core/Sediment ...
AAAGGGTCAGAGCGGACTGGGCCATGATGAAAATGCCCAACAGGACCAGCAGCGACTGGTGATGGAGCAGTTTGGCCTTGTGGTTATTGTGCGCGTGCGGCAAAAAAAGATGCAGGGGATTGCTCGTCATCACTATCAGTTTACATTATTTACCGACGGCGGAAAAAGGCTTGGGGTTCAGCGGGATTATTGATGCGTGACCGTTACCTGGTAGACGACGACTTCACCGTAGTTATCACCGTTGCAAAGAGAAGGAGAGTCTTCTTTGCTACAATTTGACTGGGTGTAGGCTCCTATTTTGAAATAAGCGTCTGAATATTTTTTGTTAAGCGTATACACGGGAGCGGTACTGTTGTTGTAATAAACGTTGGTTCGACTGTCGCTTACCACAAACTTAACCTTAAATCTTTTTCCAAGCTTATAGTCAGGGTCCAACGTATAGACATTTTTCTTATCAACTCTAATGTGAAGGTTGGGATAGTCAAGTCGTATTACAATAATGTCCTTGTCGCTGTCATGGACCTGCCCCGCTACTATGCCTGGTTTGACTTTTGGCACAGTGGTGATTGCTTGGTCCAAAAACATGATATGTACTCCTTCTCTTGAAGACCAGCTTGCCTTTGTGTTGCCATTACCAACCATCTCTCTAAGTTCTGAACGGGGGTAGTCTGAACCGCTTGTTGTTGTGCCATTTACTGCTGCTCTGAAGCGCACCGCGTTGCCTTCTGGCACAACTATGAACCAGGGATTAATGTTGTAAGTAGTCAATTCCGGTTGTTTTATTTCTGTTGGATTTCCGGAAAATCCAGTGGGGAGTGTTATCTTCCAATTGGTGAGATTGAGCACCTGCGATGGGTAGATTACTTGAGCGAGTGGCAACAAAGATGCCGGTATTACGGTAGGATTTGCGTCGATCACGCCTGTTTGTTTTGTCTTCTCATTACTTACTTTCGGTGAGGCAAAACGAATAATTATGGCCATAAAAACAAGCAAAATAGATGCCTTTGCTATTAACGAAAGCGGGTTCAAATAGAAAGAACGCATTGAACTAATCTTATAACGCATTGGGGGGTCAGAGAACTGGCCTCGTACTTTCGAAGTTGAATTCATGAAGACCTAACTTGTTAGTCAGCTTATTGTTTACATCAATGACTGTTCTTAACAAAGACGCATCAAATCCCCAGGTTTGTGACCAATGAAAAAACGCCTGGGTGTCTTTCGGTAGGCAACTCCCATCAAATGGGCCCCTATCTCCTATGCCGTACTTTGGGTTCCACATGCCCTCAGCACTAATTGCAGCAAGCTTGAACATCTTTTCGGTGTCAGCACCGATCTCTTTTCCAATTCCTCTCATTTCATTGAAAAAGGTTATTTTTACAGCGTTGTAGAGATTGTGCACATATTTTTGCATTTCCGCCGTTTTAAGTTCGCACCTGTATATTGGGCAACCAAACTTATCTTTGTAAATTAAATCAAGCATGTCACCGGATTTTTTGTCGTATTCTCCAACTAAAATCATCCAAGGGTTTAGGGTGTCGTCATAGGCTGTTTTTTCTCGTAGATATTCAGGGTTCATACATGCGCCAAAATCTCTTCCTGCTTTTTTCCCTGAGTATTTCTCTATCGTTGGAATAACTAGATTTTCTGTCGTTCCAGGAGGAACGGTGCTTTTGACTACGACTAAATGATACTTCTTAAAAAGCCTAAGACGTTTCCCTAAATCCGCCGAGGCATGTTCAAGAATGCTTAGGTCGATAGTCCCATTTACCGTGGGGGTTGGGACGGTAAACATAGTTATGTCAAAATTATAGCTCCCATTTAGAAGCTCATCCTTCGTAAATGCAGTGTAACCTTCTTTTTTTAAATCTTCAATTTGTTCTCTTATTATTCCTAAAAATCCAACCTTTATTCCTTTTTTCACAAGAACTTTCCCTGTTGCTTGTCCAACAATTCCAGGACCGACGATGCAGATACTTGGTGTCATCATTATTTGTTTATAATTAATTTTGAGGCAGGATGAGTGATTGTGTTACAGTATGATACACCTCCTAAAACAATATTCAAGTGGCAATTTGATCTGATTTCACTACTGATTCTCTTCCACTCCCGCAACTCCCTTACGATTTCTATACAACTCGTTGACTCCCAGAATGTTGCTCACTTGTTTGACAACTTTTGTATAAATTCCATAAACACCACTTTGCTGAATTTGATTATCTATTAGTGTATTGTTCGAAGCATTGTCCTGAAAATAAACTCCGATCGAATTATTTATCAATGAATTATTACTGATTATATTTTCGTCTGATTTAATATAAGCGCCCACATCGTTGCTTTCAAGGGTATTGTCAATGATTGAATTGTTATTGGCTTTATCATAAAGATAAATTCCATACAATTCGTTGCTTGCGATCGTGTTATTTTCTATTACATTGCTGTTTGAGCTTGCATTTGCCCTTACTCCATGCCTATTATCGATTATTGTGTTGTTACGGATAATGTTGTTGCTGGAGAAATTGAGGGCGATTCCACTTGTGTTACCTGTTATCGTATTGTTTTCGACAATATTAAAGTCGGATTTTTCATGAAGCATTAACCCATGTAATTTATTATCATATGAGACATTGTTGCGTATCGTATTGAACATACAGCGTTTTGAAAAAATGATACCGTGTGTGCCATTATTGTGTGCAATATTATTTTCTACTAAAAAACCGTTGGAGTCATCGTGAGGATCAAGCCCATATCTAACATTTTCATAAAACTCATTTCCTCTCCACAACATTCCAGTCGCCCCATAAGTATATGCGCCAAAATAATTATGATGGAATTTACTATTTATAACCTCCCCGGTAAGAAGTACTTTTTTTAACTTCGACGTGCTTAACTTCCAGGAAACGCCGTAGGGAGACGCTGTAATATCGGACGAAGTTGGATAACCTAGATAGGAAAGCTCTGACGAAGAAATATCCATTCTTGCATTATCTTTTACCATAACAAAACTTCTACCATCAGTAAGATCTTTATCGTAATCATTGTTTTCGGTATTCCAGGAGGTTATTTTTACACCGTTAATGATAATGTCGCTATTTACCGAACGAAGCATCACAAATCCGTTCTTATTACTTTCGAGTCTGAGCCATTCTAATTCGTTATTATCAAGTCTTAAAGTGATACCATCCGAAAGGAAAATTGTAGCTTTTGCGTGCCAAACTTTCGGTGAAATTTCCTCTAAATATTCTTTTCCACCATTATTTACAATGTCCTTTAAGGTTATCTGCCGGCCTTTTCCCGTAACAAGAAGTGTATTTGTACTATTATCATATTTGACAGTTAATAGATTGGCCGATGAAGTTGGCTTAATAAGACTTGCCTCTGGATGTAGCTGAACATCCTTTCCTGGGATTGATAACACCGTCCCCCGTGTGATATTTCTGTTTGGTGTTTTGGCACTATTTGCATAGTACAATTGATCTGCGTTAACTCCTAATTTATTTGATATATCAGCAAAGGTTTCAGTTCCATCTGCTTCGTAACGACTAGTAAGTAACTCTTTTTGAACTGATGTGGATTCTCCTAAAACCGCGCCACCCGAAGCAGCAGCATCTGCCTGAATATGTCGCAAGGCGTTTGTCAGCAGTTGTTCCCTTTGTGTTTTTGGAATTAAATATACACGTTCTTTGAAAATATAAACTCCATACGTAAGCAGTAAGACAACGCCTACTGTAGCAACGTACGCGGGGGCTGCCGAAAGGTATCTAAACTGAGGTAGCCTTGATTTATCCCAGCGAGTTATCCAGCCTTGAGTATTGAGTGTGAAAAGTGCATAGATTTTTAGCAGACCTGCGAGAAATGAATACAGCACATATCCGGGCAAGATGATAATGTTTTCGGGTTTATGAGATAGGTGAGGATAATATAGTTTGACAGTTCTGCTGATAAACCACCAACAGGGAATTACTAGTACAGCCATCCACAGATGAAGATAGATCGATACGAAGAAAAAAATAGGGCTTATGATTACTACGAAACTCTGGAGGATTTTATCAATTTGAAAAAAAAGAAGTGCCGGGTGTCTAGCGGGCCATCCACTTAAGATTGCAGACAAATCAGCGCGAAGACTATTTCTTGTCCAGCGAAGTCTTTGCTTAAGATATGCACTTAAGCTACTCATTCCAGGCGTATAAACATGAGAAGTACTCTGATAAGCAACTTTCCACCCTGCTGCGAGTACAAGGTATGTTAATCTTTTATCATCACCACTAATAACAGGTCTACCTAGAAACTTCTCATTTACTAAATCAGGAAGCATGGGAGTAATGACTTCGCGTCTGTAAAAAGCTGTCCTTCCAGAAAGACAGACAAGGGCGTCGCCAGAAGCAGCTAAGAATGGATACTCATGTCTGTATCTCAAGTCCAACTGTATGTCGAAAATTTTCTGCGCGAACGTTTTCGGATGCAAAACGCTTTGGTAAGTTGCTACGCCAGCAACCTTAACATCACTGAAAGGGGGAAGGCCATTTCTCAAAACATCCTTATCCCAAATTGTATCACTATCAACCAACGCCACGATTTCGCTTTTTGCAATTTTGATACCGTCTGCTAAAGCAGATCGTTTCCCGGGAATTTCGGTAATAATAAGCACCGCCCCTGAAAAAGTTTTTTTAAATTTTTTGAAAATTTCGATACATGTTAAATCTGTATAGTCTATTACCGCGATTATTTCCGCTGGGTTATTTTCCTTCCAAGTACCAAGGGCTTGTGTAAATACTTTTGGATTTTCATTATAAACAGGGGTTACTATGGAAACCTTTGCATTATATTCCTTTGTTTTGGGATGATAATGAAGCCCTAAAATCTCTTTCATTATCCAGACAGACCATCGCCATATTCCGATTGCTCCAAGCGGGACTAAAAACGAGTATCTATCAAAATACTGTTGGGAATAAAAGGCAAAGTCGTTGGAAATAAACTGAAGGCTATTGATTATTGTATTTAACATATGTTATTTTTTCTTTCTTTCCTTATAACTTATTCTCTTGTAAACAATTACAATAACCATGAATATCATTATTTCAAGCGGGAGGAAGTATTTACAAGCGAATTCCTTTAGTGAACACTCCCTGTTAATTTCCCAAAACAAAATATACATTGCAGACGGAATTGCTATAGAAAAAATTGGCTTTAAAAAAGTAATCTTTTCTGCAAGATAGAAATACAAGATCAAAAGTATTGCCTCTACAATCAATAATTGCCAGCTTATACAGGTTGTGCATTTAGAAGATTCCTCCACAATTGTAGCTAAAGGAGCTGGTATTTCCATTTCCGCTTTTACTGGATATGTCGCTGATATACTTGCTCCCTGAACAGATTTATAAATGGATAAATTGGGTGTCTTCGTAACACCTTTCGAAATGCCGGGTGTTGCAGAAAGCTTGTTCGAGAACTTACCGGGCTTACATCCATTCACCGCACGAACCTTGAAGTAATACTTTACTCCCTGATCAAGTTTGCCAACTACATAGGAGGTGGTTCCTCTTCCTCCAACGTTAGGACTACCATATTCTATTTCTGTTTCTGTCCTCCCATAGGCAACAAGGTAATACGTTAGTGGATCTTGGGCTTCTGTCCAAATTAAAGTAACGCTATCTTTTTCAGCCACTGCAGAAGTAAGTACGGGTGCACTTGCCGGACTTTTGTCCTTGCAGCCCACAGCATTAATAGCATAAACATCACTTAATGCCTGTGGCACGAAAAAATACGAAAACAACAATATCGAAATAAATAATTTCTTACCCATAGGCCCCATAGTTCACAGGATTGTACCACAACTAATGAGGGATATTACCAGTTTTGTTAAAAAATGGTTAATCAATAGTAACGACTATTGACAAATCAAAAATCGTACAATAGAATGCCCCAGTTAATTACCTTTAAGGTAGTTTTATTTTTATACGTGGAAAGATTATTGACGGTTTTATTCTTAATAATAGTTTTTGCGGCAGGTTTCTTTTTTGTCGTAAAAATATCTCCTACCTCTGTAAATGCAGATGCGGGAGCGCCTGTAACAATTACAGCTACATACAATTCAAGTACGGGGCAATTAAATACTTTGGGTTCCTATTCTTGGGAGGAGTGCGAACCTGGTGAAGAAACAAATATTCTAGGATTTGCTCTTTTCATAAATGGCGGGACCCCCGCGGACAATAACAGTAATGCCTTAGACGGAGCGGGGATGCACCTCACAAACGGTGGAAGCCCTTGCACAATAACACCAGATAATTGGGTAGACAATAGTCATATTTTTTCGCCGGCTCCCACAAACGTCTGCGTCGTTGTTTATGACATAAGAGCTGACGACTCAGCGGATCCAGAAGGTGTTCATTCTTCGATCGGAGCGGGTGGGGAATACAACACAGATAATTCTTGGAATTTAAACGGCAACTCTTATCCGGAAGGGTCTTGTACTACTCCGGAAGTTATAACACCAACGCCAACCTCAAACCCGTCCGGGGAACCCACTTTGACTCCGACTGAAACGCCCACGCCTACGCCATCATCGAGCAATAATTCAAATGGTGGCTCAGGTGGAGGCGGGTCAACTCAATGTACCGATACTAAACCGGGGACCCCCGTTCTGCTTTCCGTAAATAGAAACGGTGGTTTTGCAGTTTTGACCTGGTCATTAGTTCCATCTGCCAATGACTACTCCATCCTATATGGCTTATCTTCGGGAAACTATATTTATGGAGTGCCAAGTACCGGGAACACCAATCACTATACTGTTGGCAGTTTGAATCCCAGCGCCAATTACTATTTTGCCATTAAGGCCGTAAATGGGTGTACCCCCGGAGATCTTTCAAATGAGCGGTCTACTGTCAGATCGGTGGGCGGACAGGTCCTAGGAGCTTCCACAATGGCTGGAACTGGAACATTTACCGAAAACATTTACTTAGCTATAATGATTTTAGGTGGAGTTCTTACTTTCAAAGGTCTTAAAAAAATCAGGGTCTAGTCTTCTAATCCCGCTGGGTCTCTTTCTCTTTTTCCTAGGTGCATCTCATTATTACCAACTTCGTGTTCTTTCTTTTACTAAAACTCCCGATCGGGCTAAAATTAGTCAAGGTGGTGAATTACCCGCTCAAATTACAATTCCTTCAATTAAAATAGATCATCCAATTGATATAGGAAGTATTATAGATGGAGTTTGGCAGATATCGTATTCTCATCCAACGTTCCTAGATTCTTCAGCCAGACCCCATACCGCTGGAAACATAGTAATCTACGGACACAACAAAAAGACAATATTCGGAAACCTTCCATATTTGAGTATCGGACAGAAGATTTTTATCAAAACTCAAGATGGAAAAATTTACACCTATGAAGTTTATAAAAAAGAGTTTGTAAAGCCCGATAGGGTTGATCTCGTTTCACCAACAGACTTTGAAGAGTTAACCCTCTATACATGCTGGGGACTTTTTGATTCCCAAAGGGTGGTAATTAAGGCTAAACCTATTTAACCCCTGGACGAAAAAAGATTTGTGGTTGTAGTCACCCCCCGGTTAATGGCGGGTTTCAAAGAGAATTCACGAGCAAGACGGATTCGGGACGATGTTCTGAGGGGTCGGTGTGGCCAAAGCCGGTGCCCTAGATTTGGTCATCTGAAGTTATTCTGCCCAGATGACGAAGGTGAAGACTTTGTCCCCGCCGCCAAAATTCCGCTCGTAGACGGCGACTTTACGGTCACCTTTGATACGCTTGCCCCACTCCTTGGAGTCATCAAGATTGGCCTGGTCAATTTCTTTGGCCAGGTTGCGGCTAATTGTTTGCCTAAGAGTGGTGAAACTATCAAGATGGGCATAAATGAGGCCCAATTCTTCGTAGTCATGAGCGTTGGGGTGCTGGTTAGTGTTTGGGTCACTGGTATAGTCCATGCAGGTGCCGAGATTGGTATTGTTAAAATTCTCATCCTGGTGATCGAGGCCGAAAGTGTGGCCGATTTCCTGGCAGATGACCATCTGCCGCCAGGCGGGAGTATTGTAAGAAGCGGTATTGAAATAAGTGTCATTCATCTTGGTAATGCCTTGGGTAATGTGCGAGCTGGAAACCCAGATTTGGGCGATGCCCAACCAGCCATTGTTGCCGTACTTTGAATTACAAACTTCGACCCGGCCGGAAGTGGGGCGGCAGTTTTTTGGATTGGCTTGTCCAGTGACACGAATGGTGTCGAGAACGGTTGATTGGCTCCAATCGGAGGCGGTAGTCAGCAAATATGAATCCCAGGTGGAGTTGACGTTATCACCCAGTTTCAGGGTAAAAGGGTTAGCGGTTCTGGCCCAATGATAGCCGCCCCAGGAATGGGTCGCGAAAGCAGGTGAAGCAGAAATGAGAAATAAGAAAGCAAACAAAGCGATGATCTTTTTGAGCATTACTTACACTTTAACAGTTAATGATGGGTCGGGTCAATGGTGTCTCGGGACATCCCTTTCCTTCTAACCCCGTATCCCTAATCTTTCCTGTGCCAGCCTCTTCGCCTCCGCTTCAAAAAAACTCTTAACCTGTTCCCAGGGAACCTCCTTAATCATCTCCGGTTTCCAGTCATCATTGTCGGCCTCGTCGAAGTAGCCCATACTCTTAATGATATGGAAAATCCGTTCCTCAAGAACTCCGTATTTTTTGTCGTAATATTCAAGCATCTGGTCGATCGAAAATTCTTTAGCCAAAAAAAACAGGTCGATGAAATCTCGTTTCACTCCGCGGTCTTCCATCGCGTGAATCTTCATCGCCGCGATATCTTGTTTACTCGCCAGCTTAATTCCTTCAAACTCCGTGGTTTCTGATAACAAAGGGTATTTGTAATAGAAAATACTAAATCTTGTCTTGTTGATTCTCCCAATGATTGTTCTCCAGGCCACCGATTCCTTTACCAAACCCACGCCCTCCAGCTCCACCAACAGCTGTTGTTCATCAAACTCCTCACTTGTAAAAAAGTCCAAGTCTTCCGAAACTCTATGCCCCAACTGCAAGGCCAAAGCGGTCCCCCCTGCCAGATATGACTTCTGAATTAGGGGCAGGTGGGAAACTAACTTGATACCGAGAACGGCATCCGAGAGTATGGCTTGTGTAAACATGGCACATTTTGTGGATCCAAATTCAGGATCATTGACCAAAATCTGGCTGACTTTCGGGAGATGTCGCGAGTGTGGGTCACCAGCTCTCTTATTTGATCCAAAGAATATCTCTCTCGGGCCCATTTCCATGCCTGAGTATTCCCGCGATCAATAATTCTCTTCAAAATAAAATTTGCGGCGGTTTCTCGATCTAAGGCGTCAAAATCTACGTCCCAAAAATACTGTCTCAAAAATTCTGGTAACCTCTCTCTCATGCTTAAATTTTACCACTATCAGTCCGTTTAGGGGGGGTGATGTTTGGGGGAGAGGCATAGATGGGAAGAATGGGTGGATTTTTACCGTTGACTTTTATCTTCAGGGCAAAAGCCAGGGCGTTGGCAATGGCAACGCCAACCCGGCTGCCGGTAAAAGAACCGGGGCCGGGGTTAACCTCGATTTCGCTGACATCGTTGAGGGACTTACTTTTCTTTTCCAGGAGAGTATTGAGAAAGAAAAGAACGTCCTGATCGCGGGGTGAGTCATATTCATTGACGAATTCCTCGCCGGCGAGACGGAGGATGACTTTCTTGTTATCGGTCGAATCAAGATAAAGTTTCATATCAGCTTGATATTAATTTCGCGGGCAGTGGCGCCGGCGTTTTTGAAGCGGATTTCGTAACGGTCTTTGGGCAGATAGTCCTCCAGGCGATCAGACCACTCGATGACGGTGAGGTTAGCCGGGTCAGACCAGATTTCGTCAAGGTCAAAGGCTTTTGTCTCCCAACGCGACTTCAGACGATACAAGTCGATGTGAATGAGGGTCGTGATGTGGTCGTGAGTAGTTTTGAGCGGGTACTCGGCAACGATGACATAGGTCGGGGAGGTCAGGCGGGTGATGCCAAAGTATTCCCCCAACCCTTGGGTGAAAGTGGTTTTCCCGGCGGCCAGTTCGCC
>Ga0209542_10021634_pt1 | contig 10064 bp, 9 predicted proteins | sample RifCSPhighO2_01_FD_184028 | JGI IMG/M metagenome (GOLD analysis project Ga0209542, IMG submission 184028) | Soil microbial communities from Rifle, Colorado - Rifle CSP2_plank highO2_0.1 (SPAdes) (version 2) | ecosystem: Environmental > Terrestrial > Deep subsurface > Rock core/Sediment ...
CGGATTCGTACCGCATGGGGGCGTGTGCCGTTGATACTGCCGTCCGGAATGTCATCGCGGCAGGGGCAAACCCCGACCACCTGGCGCTTCTTGATAACTTCTGCTGGTCAAGTTCCAATGACCCGAGGCGCCTCGCACAGCTCAAAGATGCCGTTAAAGCCTGCCACGATTACGCTGTCGCCTACGGAACACCTTTCATTTCAGGAAAAGACAGCATGTTCAACGATTTCAAAGGATTTGACGAAGAGGGCCGTCCGGTTGCGATTTCCGTCCCTCCTACACTTCTTATCTCGGCGTTGAGCGTTACGCCGGATGTCAGGAAAGCGGTCTCCATCGACTTTAAGTTTCCGGGCGACCTCATCTATCTTCTGGGCGAGACGCATGATGAACTTGGTGGGTCTGAATACTTCTCGATGCTGAAAGCGGGTGACGCTGGCGTTGTGCCTGCAGTAGACGCCGTCCGGAATAACAAACTGTATCGCGCACTGTCACATGCAATTGGGAGAGAACTTGTCGCGTCTGCCGCAAGTGTCCATCGCGGGGGCATTGGCGTCTCGCTTCTCAAATCGGCGATGGCGGGGAAGCTTGGCGTTACGGTTTCACTTGCACGGCTGCCCGGCTCGAAACTTCCGGACGACAGAGCGCTTTTTTCAGAAAGCCAGGGGCGCGTGCTCGTGAGCGTTGCTCCAGGAAATAGGAAAAAATTCGAGGCGCTCTTTCGCGGCCAGGCAATAAAACTTATCGGAAAGGTGATGCAGAAACCCGAAGTTGCCATCAAAGGCGCGCGCGGAAGGTCGGTTGCGGCAATTGGCGTTGACGCGGCGCTTCGCGCATATCGGGCGCCGCTTCAAGATTACTGATATGGCAAAACCAAGAGTCATAGTGCTTGCCGGCTACGGCCTCAACTGCGAGGACGAGACGAAATTCGCGTTTGAGCTTGCCGGAGCGTCTGCGGCAATCGTCCACATCAACGACTTGGTGAGCGGTGCGGCAAAACTTCGCCGTTTTCAAGTAATGGCTGTTCCGGGAGGGTTTTCATACGGAGACGACATTGGTTCCGGCAAGGCCTATGCCAACAAGTTAAGAAATCATCTTTCGAAAGAGCTTGAGGAGTTCGTAAGCCGCGACACGCTGACTGCCGGCATCTGCAACGGGTTTCAGGTTTTAACCAATCTCAACCTCCTCCCCGGCGCACTCACCTTCAATGACAATGCCCGCTACACCGACCGATGGGTCGATCTCAAAATTGAAGGCCTGCCTGCTGGCAGGCAGGGAAAGAGCCCGTGGCTTTCAGGAATTGAAACGCTCACCGTCCCGATAGCACACGGCGAAGGAAAGTTCATCGCCGATGAGGAAACGCTTAAAGCGATGTCCCGCGAGAACTCTGTTGCCGCACGTTACGTGAAAGACGAGATATGCCAACACCTTGACCTTCCCGCAAACCCAACCGGAACGACCGAGGGAATTGCCAGTGTTACCTCGCACAACGGGCGGGTAATCGGCATCATGCCGCACCCCGAGCGCGCGATGTTCTTCACACAGCTCCCGCACTGGACGTTTCTTAAAGAAAAATATCTTCGCGAAAAGAAGAAAATTCCAACGTACGGCCCAGGACTCAAGATTTTTAAAAACGCGGTTCGATACTTCGCATGATATTCACCACACCTCCTTCTGATTTCAATCCGCGTTTCCACGTTGTCAGCTGCGCGCTTGAGCATGACGGGGAAATTTTGCTTCTGAAGCGGACAGGAGACGATGACGAATGGGGCACAACGTGGTGTATGCCTGGCGGTGAGATAGAAGAGGGTGAGCGCGAGATTGAGGCGCTCCTTCGGGAGGTTCGCGAGGAAACGGGGCTGGAACTCTCGCCAGATGATGCAACATTCGTTGCAAAAACGTATATCCGACACGGCGGCTTCGACGTCGTGCACAACTTTTTCAACGTGCGTTTGGAGAAGCGGTTTGACGTTCGCATTAACAGTGAGCATACCGAGTTTTCATGGATGGCGCCGGAGGCGGCGCTTACGCTTGAGCTTTTGCCTGACACCGACGGGTATATTAAACTGCTGTATATTAACTGATATGAAAAAACCTTTCGTTGCGATTCTCATGGGCTCCGACTCCGACCTTTCCGTTATGAAGGATGCGGCAGAGGTGCTTGAGCGGTTTGGCGTGCTTCACGAGGTTGTAGTTGCTTCGGCGCACCGCACACCGGCACGCCTTTTTTCATACGTCCGAAAAGCTCCCGCGCGGGGCTGTAAGGTGTTTATCGGTGGTGCAGGCGGCGCAGCTCACTTGGCTGGCGTTGTCGCTGCGCTGACGACGCTCCCAGTTATAGGCGTTCCCATAAAGACCTCGACCGCGAAAGGCATCGACTCTCTTTTTGCGATGGCCCAGATGCCGCCCGGAGTTCCCGTTGCGACCGTTGCCATAAATGGCGCAAAAAACGCAGGACTGCTTGCCGTAGCAATGCTTGCGCTTTCCGACAAAAAGCTCGCCGCGAAACTTGCAAGCTATCGTCGCCGCCAGGCGAAAGAAGTGCTTGCGAAAGCGAAGCGCCTTGAAAAACAGGGGTTTAGGAAATACCTCGCGGGGAAGTAAAGCGTGCACGACAGCAACGCACATATGAACTCTAAAATCCGCACACAGTTTGCGGGGTTGACCACGTTACACTTTTTCAACGACGGCTTTGGCGCGAGCATTCTACTTTTCCTGCCTTTTATCGCGAACGAGTTTGGCCTTACGCTATCGCGCGTTGGAATCTTAGGAACCGGCTTGAACGTTCTGGGAATTTTCTTCGCGCTCATTGCTGGCTACGTTGCGGTGAGGTTCGGCGGCTTGCGAACGCTTGGCGTTGCCATGCTCCTTTATATCGTGGGATATGTAGCAGTGGGAGTGTCTCCGTCATTTCTTTTCGTGCTGGCGGCATTTGTCGTTGCGGGTATTGGATTTGGCTCCTTTCATTCCGTGGCGTTTGCACTTGTTGCTCAATGGTCTACTCCTCAAACGCGGGGCAGGCGGCTTGGCATCTTCGACTCATTCGGTGATTTGGGGAGGGTTATAACCTCGGCGGGAATTACCCTCATCGCAGTTATGCTTGGGTGGAGGGGAACTTCACTTCTGTACGCTGCGGTCGCGGCGGCGGCACTTTTTGTTTTATGGTTCTTTTTCTTTCCTTCCGGCGGCAAATCTTCCGACGAAGCAGTGTTCGACAATGTCGCCACTTCTAAATTTCCTCTACGGCGTTTTATGAAAGACACTTCTTTCGTATGCGCCACACTTGCCTGTTCGCTCGACTATATTGCCAGCTCATCACTTGTTGTGTTTCTGCCGTTTCTTTTCCTCGTGAAAGGAGTACCGCTTGCATCGGTAGGGTTTTTCGTGACTGCTTACTTTATAGGAAACCTTTTTGGCAAAGCACTCCTTGGACGATTAGTGGACACGTTTGGTAATGTTCGGGTGTTTGTGGTGGCCGAACTTTGCATGGCAGCGTTTATTACACTGTTTGTTTTGTCTCAATCGATTCTCATGATTATCACTGTTTCTGTTATACTCGGTGTGGTAACCAAAGGGACCACGCCAGTGACGCAGAGCATGGTATCGCAGTCACTTGAGAGCTATGGATATCCTAAGAAAGCATTTGGCTTGAATTTCGCTTTCATTAGCCTCGCGGCGGCGATTGCTCCCATAGCGCTCGGGTTCATCTCAGATGCGTTTGGAATACTGCGTGCGTTCAACGTAGCATCTCTTTTTGCCATTGTGGCTATTATTCCAGCTCTCTTTTTCGGGAAGTTCACAGCAAAAGTTAGAAGTTCTTTATGAGCAAAAACGAATATGCACAATCCGGCGTGGACTATACCCTCATGGAGCCCTTCAAGCGGGCGATGATCGAGGTTGGACGAAAGACGCTCTCATTCCCGAACCGGCGAGGTGTTTTCATCAATGAGGATGTCACGCATGCGCACGGTGCGGTGTTTGAATATCGTGGGAAGGAGCCGCACATCTGGTGCAAGACACAGGAAGACTTGGGCAACAAGAACTGGATTGCCGAGTGGATGTACCAATTTGCTCCGGCAGGAGCAAATGCGGATGAGACGCGCCTGCCTGCCGGCAGGCAGGGATTTAACGCGGATGAACGCGGAAAGCGGACGTACTACGATAGTATTGCCGTCGACACGGCGCTTATGGTGGTGAATGACGTCATCGCGCAGGGTGCGATGCCGGTTGTTTTCACCGACCAGGTTGAAGTAGGTGATAGCAGCTGGTTCGGGGACAAAAAACGCGCGCAGGATTTTGCCGCAGGAATGCTCAAAGTCTGTGAGGAGACGGGCATGGCCTTGCCGGCCGGAGAGTCTGCCACGTTGAAATATCTTATTAAGTCCGAGCCGCCCGTTGCAGTTGCACCGTCGTTGAGCGGAAGCGTCACGGGCATTATCGCCCCTTCGTCTCACCTTGTGACGGGCAAGAACCTTCGGTCGGGGGACAGTATTATAGGAGTGGCATCGTCGGGACTTCACGCAAACGGCATATCCCTTGTCATAAAGCGCGCGCTTGAGCTTCCAGAAAAGTTTCTGACCAAGCTCCCGAACGGCAAAACACTTGGGGAAGAAACGCTCATTCCGACGCGTTCCTACGTTTCGCTCGTCGAAGCTCTTCTTGAAGCGGGAGTTGAATTGCATGCACTTTTGCCGGGTACCGGAAGCGGTGTTGCAAAACTTGCCTTTGACTCGCGCCCGTTTACCTACCGCGTCCACTCGTGGCTTCCGGTGCCGCCGCTCTTTCTATACTTCCGTGAGCTTGGCGTATCGCTTGAAGACTGTCTCAAAACCTTTAATTGGGGTGTCGGTTACTATGTCTTCGCGCCGAAAGGGGAAGCCGACCGCATTCTTTCAATCGGCAAAAAAGCGGGATATGAACTTGCCGAAGTGGGAGTGGTCGAAGAAGGGAAGCGACAGGTCATTTTCGAGCCCGAAAAAATAACGCTTCCTCCGCCGGGGGAGTAGTCAAGCGATGCGAAAACTTATCCTTGCTTCAACTTCCGCCCGCCGGCGGGAGCTTATGAAAAAGCTCGGCGTGCCGTTCACTGTTGCGGCAAGCCGTTTCAATGAGCGGTCAGTACGGGCGGCAAACCCCCATTCGCTCGTCGCGGCAATTTCAAAAGGCAAGGCGCGGGCGGTTGCGAAGAAACATAAAAACGCGATTGTCATTGGAGCCGATACGATAGTCGTTCGCGGCACAACAGTCTTCGGGAAGCCGCGAAGCACCCGGGAAGCGTTGGCGATGCTCCGGGCCCTAAACGGCAAGGTTCACACGGTACTTACCGCCTTCACGGTTGTCGACGCGCACCGGAAGAGAGAGGTAACGAAGGTTATTGCAACGAAAGTATATTTCAGGAAGGCGACGGAGCGGGAGCTTCGCGCTTACGTTGCAACGGGCGAGCCGCTTGATAAAGCAGGAGCATATGCCCTGCAAGGATACGGCGCGCTTCTTATAAGAAAGATTGAAGGTGATTTTTGGGGTGCAGTGGGACTTCCTGTTGCGGCGCTTTCCGAGGAGTTGCTAAGTTTCGGCGTGCGAACGATTATATAAAGCATGGAAAAGGAATTCATAGCACAGCACATAGGCTCCGTTCTTGAGAAAACGGATTTTAAGAACTTAGGCGAGCGGTACCAGGGGAAAGTTCGCGACGTGTACGTCCAGCCCGAGCGCGTAATACTCGTTGCGACCGACCGCTACAGCGCCTTTGACCGCAATCTCGCGCTCATTCCTTTCAAAGGACAGACGCTCACCCAAATTTCGGCATTTTGGTTTGATAAGGTAAAAGACATCGTTGCGACGCATGTTCTTGCTACTCCTGACCCGAACGTTGTTGTCGGCAAGCGCTGCAGCGTTGTGCCGATTGAGGTTGTAGTTCGGGGATATATTACCGGCGTCACGGACACGGCGCTTTGGACGCTCTACCAAAAAGGAGAGCGAGATTTCGGGACATTCACGCTTCCGGAAGGGTTGAAGAAAAACCAGAAACTGCCAGTTGCCGTGCTTACTCCGACCACAAAGTCAAAAGACCACGATCGACCCGTCACGTCGAAGCAGATTGTCGAAGAAAAAAATGTTGAGGAGAAATTGTGGCACCAGATCGAGGACGCGGCACTCAAGCTTTTTGCACGCGGGCAGGAAATCGCCGCACAGAGGGGACTTATCTTAGTTGATACTAAATATGAGTTCGGAGTCGACAAGGATGGGGCGTTGACGCTTGTTGACGAGGTGCATACCCCCGACTCCTCGCGTTACTGGCAGTTCCCTAGTTACGGCGCGCGATTTGCGGCGGGTGAAGAGCCGGAGTATTTCGACAAGGAGTTCTTGCGGTTGTGGTTCAAAGCGAACTGCGATCCGTACAAAGATAAAGTGCTTCCCAAAGCGCCGGACGATATGATCGCGGAGCTTTCCTTCCGCTACATTTCACTCTACGAGCAATTAACTGGCCAGACGTTCACGTCATACCTCGATGAGCCGATCGAGAAGCGGATTACTCGCAACCTTGCGGGGTACTCACTTAAGTGAGCGGGCGAGGAGAATCCCCTCCTACGTATAAAGCTACGGAGGGCAGGCCTGCCTGCCGGCAGGGAACTCCCATCTGGCTGGTGACTTTTGAGCGGGTAACGGGAGTCGAACCCGTATCTTAACCTTGGCAAGGTTACATAATAGCCGCTATACGATACCCGCTTCTGGATGCGTCAAGTATCAAGTGTCACGTATCAAGTATCACGCGTCAAGTGAGATATAATTATCGTAACTAATTCCTAGTGGCTAATCGCTAACAACTGGCTCTTAGTATGGCGGCGGGCCGGAGGGTCCTTTGATGTGCGGGGGAGCGCTTGGGCCGTGGAAACCGGGCGGCGAGAAGGGAATACCAGGCGCGGGGGAAGAGGTGGGCTTTGCTTGAGATACTTTTGGGGGCGATGAAGAGAACGCAGGAGAAAATTCCGGCGGCGGCGTAAGTCCCAAAGGAACGGTGAGCAGTTCAGAGAGCGTGCCGGATGCAATGACGAGCGTAACGAGTACGATTGCGGTTCCAAAGAGGACTCCGAGCGCGAACAATCTCATATGTTATATCAGTCTATCGTCTTTTCACGGTGCGTGCCACTCTCACGAGCTTTTATTTGTAGCGCAGTCCGCTGTGCGTTAGAATAGGGATTACCAACTGTATGCATGAAGCCGATGCAATAAGTCCACTGGATGGAAGGTATGCGCGCCGCGTTGGGCCGCTTGCCGATTTTTTCAGCGAGAAAGCCCTTGCCCGCTATCGGGTGACGGTTGAGTGCGAGTATATTGTCGCGCTTTCGGAGCTGAAGGGAGTGAAACTTCGCCGGCTTTCGTACCGCGAGAAAGGCATTCTCGCGCGCTTAAGCCGCATAACGGAGGATGACTTTGAGGTGCTCAAGAAGTTTGAGTTCAAAGGGTACAAGGGAATTCCTGCGACGAACCATGACGTTAAGGCAATCGAGTACTTTATTAAGGACAAGCTTAAGCGGACCTCTTTAAAAGATGTTCGTGAGTGGGTGCATTTTGCGCTTACCTCTGAAGACGTAAATAGCGTTGCTTATGCGCTCATACTTCGCGATGCGCTGGGGCAGGTTATTGCCCCGTCGCTTGAGGAACTTCGACGCACGCTCACGCACCTTGCCCGTCGGTACCGCAATACGCCGATGCTTGCGAGGACCCACGGACAAGCCGCATCGCCAACGACATTTGGGAAAGAATGCAACGTGTTTGCGAGCAGACTTTCACGCCAACTCAATGCCCTTTCTCATTTCACCATTCTCGCAAAACTCAACGGAGCAAGCGGTAGCTACAATTCGTTCTATGCCGTCTACCCCCGCGTTGATTGGATTTCTTTCACCAAGCGTTTCATGGCGCGCTTCAACAAGAAAGTCGGGGTACGCATTGCGGCGAATCTTGTAACGACCCAAATAGAACCCCACGATACGTTTGCGGAGCTTTTCGACACACTGCGGCGGGTAAACGTTATCCTTGCTGACCTTTCACAGGATACGTGGCGGTATATAAGCGACGGTTGGCTGAAACAGAAGGCAGTTGCGGGAGAGGTTGGCTCCTCAACCATGCCGCACAAGGTAAACCCAATTGATTTTGAAAATGCGGAAGGGAACTTGGGGCTAGCAAACGCGCTCTTCACACACTTTTCTATGAAACTTCCGGTTTCACGGCTTCAGCGTGATCTTTCCGACTCGACAGTGCTTCGCAATGTCGGCGTCGCCTTTGGCCATAGCTTACTTGCCTACGTGTCACTTAAAAAGGGAATTGAGAAAATCGCGGTGGACGAGAAAAAAATGAGAGAGGAACTGCGGCGCCATCCGGAAGTTATTGCCGAGGCGATACAGGTCATCCTTCGCCGCGAAGGCGTTGCAGTGCCGTACGAGCTCTTGAGGGATTTAACGCGCGGTCGGAATGTAACGGATGCCGACTTGAAAAAGTTTATCGCAAAACTTCCCGTCCGGGACGAGGTGAAAAAGGAACTTGAGAAACTCACACCGGAGGGGTATACGGGACTTGCGGCGAAGATCGCGGCGCTTGGAGGGTAGAGGAATCGCTTCTCGCTTTGCTCGAGACGTACCGCTAGGCCTGTGAGCATATGTTCTTTGCCCCTCGTCGCTTCCGCCAGATGGCGGAAGCTCGCTCGGGTCGTTCAGACTCTGAAGAGTCTTCAGACTTGATGAGACAATAAGAACCGCTAAGCTCGCTAAGCGAGTTCTAATGTCGAGAGGAATCGCTTCTCGCTTCGCTCGAAGTGCACCATTTTTTATCCAGTCGCAAAGCTCCTGAGAAAAATGGGCACCATCGGTTCGATTCCTCCTGAAGAAACAATTTACAAAAGTACCGACATGAAGTCGGCTCTTTTGTAAAATTTGGTGCCCTCGAGAGGAATCGAACCTCTATTACAAGATCCGCAATCTTGCGTCCTATCCGTTGAACGACGAGGGCTTTCGCTCGCTGATATTAAATGAAGGAGGCAATCGGCGCAACCCTAATCTCAAAATCCCATAAACCGCTCAAAGGTGTCGATGAGAGATTCCTCGTGCTCAACGTGAGTGAGAATTAGCTCAAGCTTCTCCTGCAATTCTCCGGTTTTGTTTTTCGGCACTTGAACTTTAAGAAGCGGCTGCAGTCGTCCTTTCCGGTGGAATCCGATTTCATTCCATTCTCCCTCGCGGGGGATGACGCTGAAATATTCCAACTGCGGATAGGGGTAGAAAGTATTTTCTCCTACCCGAAGTCCGACCTCGTTGATCTTGAAGTCGATTTGTCGCGGCTGCCGCTCGCCCCACACGATGAGAAGCATTTCCGCGACGACGACGAAAAAACCGAAGAGAAAATTCCGCTGCCACACGGCAACTGCAAGAATTGCGACTGCTATAAAGACACTTTTCCAGTACCATCCGGTTTCTTTCGCCCGGTATTCGAACTCGGGCGCTTGCCAGATGACTTCGAATTTATCCATGAGTTTAAATTATACCGTAGCGGCACCCTAATTTCGAGCGGCTTCGTCGCATACGTTCCTTGTGTGGTGCAGAAAAACGCACTACGATGGGGGTATGAAATACCACGAAGGAGGTGATGATTTGATGAAGCGTGAAGTCATGACGCCCCCGCCTATTGAGAAGGTATTGGAGCATGGCTCCGAACGGCGCCGGAGCGTGAGTTCTATTTTTAAGGAGATGGTTGGCGTGGGCCTAGCATCCTTTGTGTTACTGGAGCAGAGCCATGAACGAGGGAGAGAAAGCGGGCGGCAGGAGGGGGCACAGGCAGGCTGGAGACAAGGATATAGCCAGGGAGTAGAAGCGGGACGGTGGGAGAAGGATGCGCGAAACTCTGCACCCTCTGTTTCAGAGTACAACGTGAGAGAGTTTGAAGGGGGAACAATGCTTGAAATAAAAGTAACACGTTTTATTCCTGGTACGGAATCAACTGTTTGCCGCGAACAATACGCCGGCACCATCCCTCTTCAGATTTCAGTAGGGGCAGCAACAAAATTCGGCGAGGGGAAG
>Ga0209542_10021635_pt1 | contig 10063 bp, 9 predicted proteins | sample RifCSPhighO2_01_FD_184028 | JGI IMG/M metagenome (GOLD analysis project Ga0209542, IMG submission 184028) | Soil microbial communities from Rifle, Colorado - Rifle CSP2_plank highO2_0.1 (SPAdes) (version 2) | ecosystem: Environmental > Terrestrial > Deep subsurface > Rock core/Sediment ...
CTAAGTTCTGCTTTCGCAACTGCGCGACATAGCCGTCTTGCAGTAAAGCTGGCTTATGGCTTTGCCCTATCGCTTCGATTTCCATCCGAAGCTAGCCAACCTTTAAACGCCTCCATTACTCTTTAGGCAATTCTGTTAACCTTAAAACTCAGAAATATTATCTGGCAGACGATCAATTCCCTCAAATTCTTTTACCACCACAGAATTAATTTTTCCTTTCAATTCTGATTTAATGTGAGGATATACCATTTCTTTTTCGCCACCAATACTTTCGCAATCATCTTCAATAAGAATATCGGGCATAATTTTTTCGCCCACATCTTTATATTCTTCGTTCTGTTCTCGATATTCTAATTTTCCCTTTGGAAAATTATTTTCATTGAGAAGGTTTTGAATATCTTGTATTTCTTTATATTCTTTTCTTGAAGTTACGTAGATAATTTCAGCGCCTTGATTAAACCATTTTTTCACTTTTTCATTGGCGTTTCCAATTACTACATAATGAGCATAATCTTTTACTGACGGTTCGCCACTGATAACTTGATCAATAATTGCTTTGCGTTCAAGCCCAACAGCATTTTTATGCATCAATAAAGTTCCTTCTGTAAAGATTGCGATTTTCATTAGAGTGTTAAGTTTTGGATTAGTTAATGGGCACTAATAAAAACCTCGCCAAAGGATTTTTAAACATTAACGTTACCAAATCTTTATGTCGCCATAAAGTTCAGACTATATCACTGCCCAGCAAATTACTGGGATTCGACGTGTAGTCGTTGAGGGTTCAAAGCGATGCATCGCATCGCTAACATTTAACCATTGACATTTGACATTTAACTTTTTGGTTAATTGTTAATTGTCGCAAATTAATTGTTCGCGCCCTTCGGGCGCGCCAATTCCCTGCTGATTGACCGTTGACTCGCCATAGCTTTTTCAAGCGACGGCGATCGCACCAACAGATTTTCACTTATTATACCAAAAATAAGTACCATTGGATACTCGGTGGTTCCAGCATATTAGTCGAATTTACATGTTAGATTGCTCCAACACGGCCCCATTGCAAACGCGTTTACAGTTTGCAAATAGTTAAGGCAAGTGCCCCACTTAAACTGCCCATTAAACACTGTCACCGGCCACACCTCGCTACGCTCGGGTGGAATTTTCAATTTCCAATTTATCCCGATAAATTTAATATCATTAAATTTATACGAGGATCCCGTATGCCGACAAATCGGCATCGGGACAATTTTCAATCAATTTCTAAATTCTTTAATTTTCAATTAACTATTGACATAATAATATTATTATGATAACGTGTATTTGGGTTTGATTTTCCACCACCCTCAGAAGGAGAATCTTCATGGCAGAGGCCCGTAAGCATCGATTCAGGATTTCAAGGCCTGAACTCGAGCCCGTCACCGATGAGTTTGTTCGAGAGTTAGTGAATCACCAACTCGGACACAATATCATCATCGCTGACTGGTACGAGGAAAAGAAGAAGGGTTACGATCATCTCGTGGCCGATTCTGATGGGCGTGCCCAAATGGTTCGCATTCAGAATATCGTATTGGTAGTTGAATACTACCCCAACCCTGAACTCGACTAAGAATAGTCGTTTCAAAAGGTTGCCGGCACCTTAAGCCGGTTTTTTTTGCACGAATTTGAGAATTTAGTAATTGAAACTTGATTGATAATTGATACTTGATAATTGGCCATTCCATCCTCAGCGCACTGAGGTGAGGCCGGATTAGAATATTAATTTTTAAAGATGGCTGTTTCATCGGCGCCTCCACCACATCCGAAAATGCGGTTTCAAAGGCTCACCACTACGCTACGCATTAAAAATTAAAACTCAATATCTAACTACAGTAAAGCTTCCGGGGTCTTTCCGTCTAGCCGCAGGTAACCAGCATCTTCACTGGTATTGCATTTTCACCGGGCGCCTCGTTGAGACAGTCTTCAACTCGTTAAGCCATTCATGCGGGCCGGAACTTCGATTATTGACACTTTTCAAAATAATATTTTCTACTGCAAATTGAATTTTTAAGCTACAAAACGATAAAATCTTCGTGGCTTACACTTTGTGTAAACCTTGTCGATTCTCTCGTTTTTCGCTTTGAAAAATTCAATTTTCGTTACGAAAAATTATTTCTCAAAGTGTCTGAAGTCAGACTATACCTTCAATAATGTTAGGATATTTTCTAACGATGTTATTCGTCGAGGATTTTTCGTCATTGATAATGCCAAGATAGTAATTTGTTTCAGGCCTTCTTTCTCTAAGTGCTTATTTACTTTCATGATTTCAATAACTCTTTTAAAAGTTTCGAAATCTTGCTTTTTTCTCCCTTCAAGTTGGTATTTTTCAAAATGTGGAACAATTTTACTTTGTAGATCTTCTAATGATCTGACTTCATATTTGAAAGTCTGATCACTTTTTGAATATCTAACAAAACCGCATCCGAAAAAATCAATGAGAGTTTCTATAAGCTCTTTATCTTTCTCATTTTGAGAAAGTGAAAAAGATGGTCTTACTTCAAAACCTTGATTCATTTTTCTTGGCAATATGCCAACGTAGAAACTTCCTTCTCCTTCCGTAAAACCAGTAATATAAAATGGGTTTAAATCATTCTTCATTACTCAATTTTACCACATTATTGGATAGCGTGTTATGGAGGCTTATGCCCCTCCATCTGAGGATTAATCCTCAAGTCGTTACGGGGTCAATCCTTGCGGACGACTTCCCACGGTATTCCCGAGAAAATATGTCCATACTTTCTCAGCTCCACCGTTATGAGCTATCTTTTTTTCGTAGGTTTACAAAATGTAAATCTATTTCGCCGGGCAATTCCGTTTTTTATACCCGGCAAGGGATTACGCTCAATTTTGTTACTACAAAATTCGCAGAATTACGCGGAAATTTACGCGGAATAACGCGGAATTTTGCTGGTGTGAACATTTCTGCCACACTCTGCATGTCGCCATGTCAAGACGCACTACTTAAAAAATAAATAGTGAAGTCAAAATCCCGATCGTATCGGGGCAGTTCGGACTATATCTTATTGATTAAAAAATTGGGCTACTTTGCTTTCGCATTTGGCCCCCCTTAATCAATCTCGGCGTATAGTCTCTGAAGGAAACTAAATTATTCTTTCTATGGTAAGTTTTAACAAACCTACCCATTCTGTTCGAAGATATCTATCTCTTTCTTCTTTTGTCATTGATGACCAGCCATTACCTATTCTCTGGATTATACGGAGTGCTCGAGATTTTGCATTTTCATCATTTTCTGCCTTGAATCGAATGGTTCTCTTTCGAGTTTCACCATCCATAAATTGGTCTTCTACTTCCATTTCATAATCAAATCTTTTGTTCGCCATCTCGCTCTCCTTTTTTAGTTCTTCCCTGCTGATTGACCGCAATCAGAAATTTTCACGCACCACGAGTGCGTATTCTGATATACACGGTTTTTCCAGCAAATAGCCAAGTTTTACAAAGGCATCGTAATACCTTTGGACGATTCATCTTTTTATTATCTCGCCCACCTTGGGTGGAAACCTTTATGTCGCCATAAAGACCGGACTATATCATATCGTCCCGATAAAAACCGGGACGATCTTCGCGTGTAGTCTCTGAGGACTCTCTTAATTAACTTAATTAAGGTTGCCTGCTGATTGTCTGCATCGACTAAAGATTTTTACCTTTCGGTACTTTAGTATTCGCAGGGTTTCCAGCAAATAGCGAAGTTTTGTAACTACAATCGTCAAATTTTATAGTTATCGCCGACGTTCACTGGGGCTTCATTCAGTGGGCCCGTACATCACGCTAAGCGCGATGCGTAAATTAACCTAATTATACTAATTGACCTAATTAACCTAATCAAATCCTAATGAGAAAATGTCAAAATCCTAAAACGTTTTAGAAATTAGTCATTCACATATTTAGATATTGATTAGAATAATTAGAGTAATTAGAACAATTAGAATAATTACACATCACACACAGTGTGATGCACGGACTCCCAAACTTAACCTTCCAGCACTGGTCAGGCTTCACCCCCTATACATCCTCTTGCGAGTTAGCAGGGAGCTGTGTTTTTGATAAACAGTCGGTTGAAGTACGGTTGTTGCAGCCACTACATCACGCTGAGCGTGATGAAATCCGAAATTCTAATCTCTAAATCCTAAACAAATACCAAATTCAAATTCCCAAAGTTCAAAATAAAAATACTGTCGCGAACTGCGGAATTCGCGACAGTTCTTGGATTAGTTCATGTCGGGATTGTGTTTGAGCATCATTTCATTGCGTTGTTCAATCGCGTACTTCATAGCTTCGTCATGAGTAGCGAAGAGAATTCCCACCGAAACCCTGGCTCCACATTCACAATCGACTTCTTTGCCACAGAAGTTTTTGTATTCTGACTCGCAGCCAGGCATTGTTACTCGAAGAGTAATTCCATGTTGGCCACGTACCAGAACTTTCCCACACTTATTACAGTCGCACAGAACTTCTTTCCCATAATTCCGTACACCGAAATTGAATACAAGAACTTTCTTTGCCATGACTCCTCCTTTCGTTTTGAATTTTGGTCGCCCATAAAATTGGGCGAACCTCGCCCCTTTTGGGGCGGGTAATTTAGCATTTGTTTAGGATTTAGGATTTCGTATTTAGGATTTCTCCATCATGCACACCATGATGTAGTGGCAGGACATATTGCGAACTTACGTCCACTTGTTTGCCTAGTTCCTTAACGAGGTCTCACCCGTTCACTTTAGCATACTTACGCTTGTCCACCTGTGTCGGTTTGCGGTACGGTTTGAATAAATTTAACGCAATGCGCCTTTTCTAGACACCGCGCTCACTTCAATTTATGACCTTGCGGCCACATTTTTTTTGTCCTCGCCTTACGGTTTAGACCAAAAACGGAAATCCGATAATCCGCTAAAATTACTACGATGTGCAACGCATTACAAAAGTATCCAAGTGTTGGAATATTAACCAACTGACCATCGGCTGCGCCCTTCGGCTTTTCCTTAGGACCGACTAACCCTTGGTTGAATACCATTGCCAAGGAAACCTTGGACTTTCAGTGTGTATGGCTTTCACATACATTGCGGTTACTCAGGCCAACATTCTCACTTCTTTACGCTCCACAGTCGGTTACCCTCCTGCTTCAATGCATAAAGAACGCTTCCCTACCACGCCACCCTACGGGGTGGCGAACAATTGACAATTAACAATTGACAATTAACTTCACGATGAAAAATTTTGCCGTTTAGCAAAATTTTTCATTAAGTCAAATGTCAAAGGTCAAATGTTAAATGTTCGCCATCCTGTAGGATGGCGCCCATGTCTTCGGTATTAAACTTTAGTCCCGGGAATCTTTGGCGCTAATCACCCCTCCAACCGCATCGCGTTGAACGCGATACGGGAAATCCAAAACTCTAAACTCTAAATTCTAAACGAACGCCGTTTTAGGATTTAGTATTTAGGATTTAGAATTTCCGCATCACATGCAATGTGATGCGGTCAGTTTGGGCAGTGAGTTGTTACACACTCTTTAAAAGATAGCTACCTCTAAGCTAACTTCCTGCCTGTCGAGGGCGAAAAACCTCCTTTATAACACTTAGTTTAATTTAGGGACCTTAGACGATGATCTGAGCTGTTACTCTTTTGACAATGGAGCTTAGCCCCCACTGTCTAACTGCCTTGGCTTAAAATTATGGTATTCGGAGTTTAATTCGAAGTCCTGCCTTGCGGCAAGGAATTCGATTTAGTGCTCTACCCCCACAATTCGCCCAAGACGCCAGCCCCAAAGCTGTTTCGGGAAGAACCAGCTATTACGTAACTCGATTAGCTTTTCACTCCTTACCACAAGTCATCCCAGAGGATTGCACGACTCACGGGTTCGGACCTCCAGACGCATTTCTGCATCCTTCATCCTGCTCATGGTAAGCTCGTCACGCTTCGGGTCTTGAACATTCCATCATATTTCGCGCTTTTAACACTCGCTTTCGCTGTGCCTCCACCCCGGAAGGGCTTAGGCGACGGAATAGTCAAACTCGTTGGCTCGTTCTGCAAAAAGCACGCAGTCACCATGCGCATCGCACTATTTGCGATGCGCTAAATTCAAAATGTAAATATCAAAAATCAAAATTTTTGCATTTTGATTTTTGATTTTTGAATTTAGCATCACACCCAGTGTGATGCGCACAGCTCCTACTCTTTGTAAGCAAATGGTTTCAGGTTCTATTTCACCGGGGTCAACCCCCTACTTTTCACCTTTCCCTCACGGTACTGGTTCACTATCGGTGATATTAAATATTTAGTCTTGGCCGATAGTTCGGCCTGCTTCCTGCCAGGTTATCATGCCCGACAGTACTTAAGAAATCCAGCAAGGAGCGTAAAATTATTTTAGAATACGGGGCTATTACCCTCTATGGCGCCCCTTTCCAGGGTGCTTCTTTTAACAACTTACTGTTCTCCCTCGGCAAACAATATTTATTTTTCCAGCATTGGAAAAATAAATAATGCTCCCGACGCTAAACCCTTACAACCCGGAATCGTTTTAAAGATTCCGTTTAGACTGTTCCCTTTTCGCTCGCCACTACTGGGGGAATGTGCCGCGCCCTGCGCGGAATTTTTAATTCTTCAATTTCGAATTTCGAATAAATGATTGAATGACCGAATGTTTTAAACATTCGGTCATTCTAAATTTATTCAAAATTCAAAATTAGAAATTCAAAATTCTGTGCAGAGCACAGCATTGTTTTCTTTTCCTCCGCTTACTGAGATGTTTCACTTCAGCGGGTTAGCCACGACGCTTCGCTGTAAACTCAAAATGTAAATATCAAAGTTCAAAATGATAATATAAAATTAATCGACGGCGCGAAGCGCCATGCCAAAATTTTGCATTTTGATTTTTGATTTTTGAATTCACGGTGAAACGTCGTTTACGACGTTTTACCATCGTAGAGTTTCCTCATTCGGACATCGCCGGATCAAAGCTTGCTAGCCAGCTCCCCGACGCTTATCGCAGGCACGCCACGTCCTTCATCACTTTAATATCCCAAGGCATCCACCATTCGCCTATAACCTATTTTCTTGCGTAAGTAATCCTTCTGCCTTGCGGCATCAGGATGAATAGATACAGATTTTATGTATCTTTATTGTTGTAGATTTTTTAATCCAGTTGCAGCTGGAAGAAATCCACAACAATCGCCAAACAACAAAGTGATTGTTGTTTGATGAACTTTATGTATGCTATTTTTTTACCTGTTACTTTGCCCAATAAGACCCATCTTAAAATGGGCAAAGCGCCCTATTGCATTGCGTTTTGAAAACAATGAGTATATGCCTTTTGGACATATTTTAATAAGGGTAAAGTTGTCAACGTACCTGATAAAAAATAAAAAACCGCTTAAAGCGGATTCCAACTGCTAACACAAAAATTCAGATTCTATCCGCTTCGTTTTTTGATAGTAGTTTCTAAATTATTTATCATGTGATTATTATCCTATTCTATTTTAAAATCCATGTCAATAGGTCTCATGACAAATCAGAGTAATGCGATGACTATATCCTATTTTCACTGCCAAACAGCTTGATTTTTTCTGCCACAATTTCTCGCACCGCGTCAATTACCGCGGGCAGATATTTGTAGGGAGTTATTTCGCTGCCTTCCAGCGCCATTTTTAAATTTTTAGCGAAAGCCAGACGCAAATCGGTGTTGATATTTATTTTGACAATGCCCATGGATATGGCTTTTTTTATGTCTTCTGCGGGCGTGCCGCTGCCTCCGTGCAAGGTTAAGGGGATGCGTGTTTTGGCGGCAATTTCCTGCAACCTATCCAATCGTAAGTTTGGCGAAACGCCAGTTACGTCCACGCCGTGAAAAGTTCCAATACTAACCGCTAAAATATTTACTCCGGTTTTTTTAATATATTCTAATGCCTCTTCTGGCCTTGTCAAATCCTCTTCTTTTATTTCAAATTTTTCCGCATAGAGTTTTGAAGTGTCAGTGCCAAACCTGCCAACCTCTCCTTCCACGACCACTCCTTTTTTCTTGGCAAAAGCCACCACTTTTTTACTAATTTCAATGTTTTCATTCAGTGATAATTTTGATCCATCAAAATGCACCATATCATAGCCGGCGGCAATTGCTTCTTTTAAATACTCAAAGGATTTGCCGTGGTCTAAATTTAAAAAAATCGGCAAGCCGGCCCGCCATGAGCCGCGCCGAAGGGTTTTTTTTCTAAGCACATTTCGCATTGCCGCCGCTTCTTCTAATCCCACGAATTTACTTTCGCCTTCAGAGGTGCCCAAAATAATCGGTGAATTTAAATTTTGCGCCGCCTCCACAATGCCCCTCACCTGCGACCAATCAGAAAAGTTAAATTGCCCCAAAGCCCAATGTTCTTGACGCGCCTTTTTTAAATAGTATGTTAAATTTTTCATAATGCTCCAAGAATTTCTTAATTAAGTTCTGAATCCATATACAATACCCGCACCCATTAACATTATAGAATAAATAATAATAATTAATATTATCCATAAATAACCAAATGCTATTCCACCTATATATCTTTTATTTCTCAAAATTATTAAGGCAATAGAATTTAATATCAAAAAAAGTACGACTGTAAAAAATCCTGTTATAAAAATACTATTAAAAAAAGATTCGACGCTTGATGAATTATTAATCCAAGAAGGAGTAATTAGGATTCCTAAAAAACCAGCACATGGGATGATGAGAAAAGAATAAAATAATCCAATCATTAAATTCTTAAAATTAGTATTACTTTGAACCACAGCTAATTTATCCATTTTCTCAGTTTCTTTTGCACTATGTGAAATTAACAATTTCATAGTAAAAAGCAAGAAAAATAATATTAATATAAGTAAAAGTACTACAAATAAGGAAAGATTTCCAGAAAATGAAATAAAAACAGATATGATCGCGACCACTAATATAAAATATAAAATATTTTTAAATTCCATAAATTTATTCAATCAACGATTTCCCGTTTTTTAACTTCCACTTTTTCAAACTCCTGACCCTTTTTAAGTAATCCGTTTTTGGCGCCAACTTCCGACAAGCATCCCAGCGCGTTTGCCATCCCAAGCTGTATGGACTTTTCAATGTCGCCGTTGGTTCTTATATAATCCGATAAAAACCCTGAAGCAAACGAGTCGCCGGCTCCCGTGGTATCTATGATACTTCTGTCTTTGGGCGGCACAGCCGAGTAAATAAATTTCCCGTCAGAAACCACTACCCCATCACCCCCTCGCGTCATCACGGTAATTCCCGGATGTAATTGGCCAATCTTAGTAAAAATTTCTTTTTCATGTTCATAGGGAATTTTTGACAAAAAACTGGCTTCCTCTTGATTTAAAATCAACACCGCAACTTTTTGAAAAACAGCTCGCAGTTTTTCAACCGGCAGCGACAACTGGGCAATAGAAGGATTTACCGCCACCTTCATGTTTTTGGCGGCGGCAAAATCCACCAAATCGCCGAAGCTGTCGCATAATAAACCCGTGAGCGGCGCCAGATACAACCACTTGGTTTTTAATTTTTGCCAGGGAATAGAAACCCTGCCCATGAGCCCGCCTGCGCCCCGGTATGCCAATATGGTTTTATCCTGACTGTCGCCGGTAATAATAATGGAATGATTAGTTAACGCATCGGCGGTTTTTACCACAAGACCAACATCCACCTTAAGTTGTTGCAACTCATCAATGATTCGCTGGCCAGAAATATCTTTGCCAATCATTCCGCAAAACGCCGCGGCAAATCCTTGCAAGGCAAACGTGACGGCGGTATTGGTGCCTCCTCCGCCGGTGGTAAATTGTATTTGGTCAATATCAATTTTTGAACCCAAGGGAAAACATACGCCCTCGCCCGAATTAAAACTTTTCCCGTATTTTAAGACGGTTAAATTTTTTGGCCTTACCATGATGTCCTGCGTGGCAGAACCAAGGGTGATGATGTCAAACATATTATTTTTCAATAATTTTACCTTCAATTTCAATATTACTAAAATCTAATTTTGAATTTTTATCAACT
>Ga0209542_10021636_pt1 | contig 10063 bp, 10 predicted proteins | sample RifCSPhighO2_01_FD_184028 | JGI IMG/M metagenome (GOLD analysis project Ga0209542, IMG submission 184028) | Soil microbial communities from Rifle, Colorado - Rifle CSP2_plank highO2_0.1 (SPAdes) (version 2) | ecosystem: Environmental > Terrestrial > Deep subsurface > Rock core/Sediment ...
GAAAATGAAATGGGAACTAATCGCTGTAGCATTATTTTGGCTGGTGTATGGCCCAGTGAGCTTCGCTATCTGGGGTTATACTAGTAATCATCTGAGCAGCTTAGTCGCGATCTTAACCGCAGGAATTGTGTTTACCGCAACATTCCTAGGTGGGCGTTTGCTGATGCAACATATCCAAGCAAAGAAGTACAAAGCATTGATTGAGGAGAAAATGGACATCCTTGACCAACTTCAAGAAGAAGAGACAGAGCTGGAAGTGGAAGAACTTGAAGAAGTTTCTGAAGCTTCTGCTCCTCAAATTACAGAAAGCTTAGACTAAGGGGGTGCAAAAATGAAACACAAAAAAATGCAAAACATTTTTGGTGCCCAGAAAAGGTCGTTGCCTTTTCCCGGGAAGATATACTTTGTGTTACTGTTGCTGGCATTGTTCATCGCTCCGAATGTGCTGGCAGTAGACCAACAGGCAAGCATAGACACGCAGATTACCCAAGATGAGAAAGACCAGTTTGACGCCATTTTGGCGCCCGTGCTAAAGATATACAACTTTGTGAAATACGTTGCTACAGTTGTAGCAGCACTCTTTCTGGTGTATGCCGGGATTAACTACATGACTTCTGGCAATGATCCCAAGAAGAGAGACCAGGCCAAGAACATCGTAACGTATGTTGTGATAGGAATGGTGGTAATCTGGGCGGCTCCACTGTTGGTGAACTTGCTAATATGAGATTAGCAGTTTTTTTTCTTTTTTTAGTACTTTTACCAAGCCTTCACGCTTTAGATTGTAATTCAATAGCTAATAAGCAGTGGTGCAATGATATTCAGAAGAGTAACATCTCTCAGATAGAGAAGGATTATTTGTTATCGGACATCATCAGCGACAGCAAACATTATCCAGATCATCAACTAGTGAGGCAATGGAACAGTAAATTTTCAACTACCGCTGCTCCAGTAAACACCATCAAGAAGAATTCTGACTACGTCAAAGATTCATGGGTGAAAATACTGGCAGTGATGCCTTCGGTTATTTTCAATGATACTTTGTACATCAGTAATAGCGGAGAAATTCAGGTAGGATATAATCACAATGTCTACATCCCTTCCTATACAGACTCAGGTGACTGTAAGACAGTACGTAGTCTTGTAAAGAATACTGGAACTGCGCGGCTTTACATCAACAACCAATATGTTGGTACTGGACATTCTGTAAACTATTTCGCTTCTCTTCCTCATAATGCTGATGCTCTTATCAAAGCAGTCTATACCGCAGAAGTACAAGTAAAAATTAAACATTATACCAAGCAGAAAGAATATTACTGGAGGAATGGAGTTAAGAAATATCGCTGGGTTTGTGAGTATGATAATACTGAATATAAAACTGATACTGTAACCACGCAAGACATAATCAAAGCTAAAATCCATAACCACCAGCCAACAGCTAGTTTTATTGTAAAAGACAAATATCTTGATTCAGTCAAAGGAGAATTTATTTCTACAAATGCGGTCAATACGGAACTAACCTTCTTTGATTCTTATTACAAAGAGCATAATTACGTCTTTTCGGAAATTGTAACACCTCTCAATGTCCTAACCATTAAAGCAGAAAAGCAGCCAAGTACAGAGCAGAAGAATCTAGCGTATGCTGGCAATGTAATTACTGTTCCAAAGTTAGATGGCTGTGCAATAGTAGTATATGATTTCTTTTCCAAGAAAGTGCTTCCCTGTAACGTGAATTATGAAAATCAAGAATTTACTGTGACTACAGATAAAACAGTCTATGCTGAAAATGAGAATATTACTCTCAAAATAGAACCAGCAGAAAAAGAGTACGTTGTTACTTACGCTGGACAAGAATACAAAACTAACGGAGAATTACAGCTAAAGGCAATTTATCCCTACAACAAAATAGAAGTGCAGTACAAAGACAGAATTATTCCTGTAATCATCCACATCAAGAATGAAAAGCCATTAAACACGGCCTTTGCCTTAGTTATCTTTGGTCTGGGAAATTATACCTTAGTCGGCTTTATCCGAAAATACTGGGGTGTTGTACTTGGTTGAATGTGGCTTAACCAACCTGGCAACCTGTTTGCCGGAGAAATTCTTTGAATTTATCATTAGTTTACTGAACACCGCAATCCAGCCACTTCTAAAATTAGTTCAAACATTATTAACAGAACCAGCCAACGTCAATACCTTCCAGCCGCTCTGGGCAGTGATTGTGTACATTATCTCTATGTTTTATGGGTTATTCTTTCTCTTTGCAGGATTTAATCTGATGATCTCCGGCTACGATTCAGCCAAGCGAGAGAAAGCGAAATACTGGCTTCGGAATGTAGTTTTAATGATTATCTTTGTGCAGGCAAGTTTTCTGATTTATTCCTTGATACTAGAATTATCCAGCTTGATGACTGCGGGAGTTATCAACATCATTGATCCAAAATTCTTCTTGATGACACTTGATAATGGGCTTAATTTCGGATTGCAGCTATCATTACTAAGTTTTTACATTATAACTATGATAACCACAATTATCTTGCTTGGATTACGCTATTTATTTGCCATAATCGGCGTAGTTTTCTTCCCCATTGCTATGTTCTTCTATTTTATTCCACCTTTGCAGAGCTATGGAAAGCTTATTATCAATTTATCGTTAGTGATTATTTTCGTTCCTTTCTTTGATGCAGTTATGCTCTTCGGTGCGTCCGCATTGCTGAAAATCCCAGTCTTTGCTAATTTCAAAATTGTGCTTACCATAGTTGCTTTTACTGCCGTCAATCTGCTGATGATTTTACTTACTATTTTTGCTATTATCAAAGCCGCAACGAGTGTACTTGATTCAGATGTAGGCAGAGGAATCAAGAAAGCTGTCAAATACTTGTAATAATCCTGAGGGAAGACTTAGGGTTAGGGAGAAACAGGAGAGTAACGATCTCTTCAAAAATTCATTCTGGATTGGACTTATAGATAACTAGAGCAAGAATGAGCTCAGAATCTTCAAAAGTAAAGATCTCTTTCTCACGAAAGTGTAGAAAATTCCTAGCTAATCTTTCAGATCCATTTTTACCAAACAAAACCGGAACTATTCCCCAGTAATTTTCTTCATATTGCTCAGCTTTGATTTCGATAACTTCGTCAAAATCTTTAGGTTTGAAAGACTTTTTGCGAGGTTTCAATGATTGTGGAGCAAAATTATGAGACTCAATTATTTGGAAATAACTGGAGCTTTTTTCTATAGGTAAATACTTTGGTAAGTCATAATGAAATTCATCTTTTCTCTTATCAGATGTCCAATGATACTTTCCATCAACATGCAAACTGGTATGTTTACCAACAGGAAGAATATTATTCAATTGTTTATTAATTATGACTAATGCTGGTTCGTTAGTAATTTTTACTTTTAATAAATCAAAAATATCACCTTTTTGATTCTTTGCTATCACACCTATTGTAATCATGACTGTTAAGAAAGATATTTCATTTAAAAAATGACTTACGAAATCCCACAAGAACTGGAATATAAGGAGAGGATTATCTTCGGGCTGACCTTTGAACAGCTCTTGTATGCGGTAATCTTCTCGCCTGTAGCAATAGCTCTGCTTTTCAAAACGCCCTTTCCTTTGTACATCAGAATCTCTCTTGCCCTCATTCCATCCGGCTTAGCTGGAATTTTCATGTTCACCAATATTCCTAAACAGCTCAAGAACTGGGCTAAATGGCTGCAATGGCAGAAACTGGACATCAATCACCCTAAGATGAAGCAGTTTCTAGAAGTAGAAAAAATAGAAGGAGATACAATACTACTAAAATGAGAAAAGTGGCTATCCTCAAAGTTGAACCGATTAACTTCACGCTTAGAAATAACCAAGAGAAAGAGATCATCATTAGAACCTTTCAGAAATTCCTCAACAGCTTAGATTTTCCTATCCAGATAGTCATAGCTACAGATACGCTGAACCTAGATACATACCTTTCCAAGCTGGAAGAACGAAGCGACAAGCTAGAGCAAAAGGATTATGCCAAAATCCTTGAAGATTTCAGGAAGCATTTACAGAAGATGATTCTCTCCGAGAGATTGCTCAACCGTTCCTTCTATCTAGTTATTCCAGAAAAAGAAAATATTATCCTAGAAGTAGGAGTTTGTGAAGAATTGCTCAAGAACATGAACCTTAAATTTACCAAGCTCAAAGATAGCGAGCTTATGTTTACCCTCAGCAGATTCTTCAATGATCTGTATGAAGATGGTAAAGAAATCAAGCAGGGAGAATATCTCTATTCTTCCATAGCACCAAAAGAACTCATCAACAAGCCCAACGAATTACAATTTAACGATACTTTCGCTAGAACCATAGCCGTGAAAGGTTATCCCAGAACTGTAGAAGAAGGATTTCTAGACAAAATCATTACCTTAAATGGCAATTTTGACATCTCTATCCATATTGAGCCTTACGATATTGAAACCATGATGGTAATGCTGAACAAAGAACTCCAGAAGCAACGAGGAGACTTATGGTCAATGGAGAATAAAGGAATTATCAATCCTTCCTTAGAAATTAAATATCAAGATACTAGAAAAGTGCTGGAGGAGTTACAGAAAGGAAATCAGAAAATGTTCAATGTCTCTCTATACATTACCTGTAAGGGTAAAACCATCGAAGAATTAAATCTGTTAAGCAAGAAAATAGAATCAGAATTAAATGCTCTCCTGATGATTCCTACCACGCCCAGATACCAACAGCATATCGCTCTGAAATCAGTTCTTCCTTTAGGGAAGAATGAATTAAACATTAAGAGAAATATTACCACAACTGGACTTTCCACCTTCTTTCCGTTTACGTCACAATTCTTACAGCTAGATGAATCTGGAATTCTTCTAGGCCTGAACAAGAATAATATTCCTATCATCAAAGATATTTTCAAGCTCTATAATGCCAATGGGGTTGTTCTGGCTTCCTCTGGTGGCGGAAAGTCGTATTTTACCAAGCTGATGATTTCCAGATTACTGTTAAACGGCACCAAAGTGATGGTGATTGATCCGCAGGCGGAGTATGTTGATTTAGTGCAACGCTTCAGCGGACAATTAATCACTATTTCCAGAGATTCAGAAACCATCATCAACCCCTTAGATTTGATGGGGCATGATTATGATGAAAAGAAGCTCACTCTCTTGGAACTTTTCCCGATAATGATAGGACAAACCTCTGAAATCCAAAAAGCAGTGCTGGACAGAGCTTTAACTGCTATTTACAATGCTAAAGGAATTACCAATGATAAGACTACATGGCGGAAAGAACCGCCTCTGATGGCAGATTTACTGCAACAGCTCAAGGAGATGTCCAAATATGCCACTATTGTAGAAAAAGAAACGTACAGAAGCCTGATTAATAGAATCGAAATGTATGTAACTGGTGTATTCTCTTTCTTGAACAAGCAGACCAACCTCAATTTCCAGAATAGATTTGTGGTGTTCAACGTGGGCGATATGCCCAATCAAGTCAAGCCGACAGTGATGTTTCTGATTCTAGATTATGTCTACATGAAGATGAAAAAAGACATAGAAAGAAAAATCCTTGTAGTAGATGAAGCATGGTCATTACTGCAAAGAACGGAAGATGAAGGCTACATTTTCAAGATAGTTAAGACCTGCCGGAAATTTAACTTAGGGTTACTGTTGATAACGCAGGATGTCGCAGACCTGATTAAAAGCGACGCTGGGAAAGCTTTGCTCAACAATTCTGAATATACGCTGTTGCTGAGACAGAAGCCTTCCATCATCGACCAAGTAGAGAAAACGTTTCATCTTTCGCTACAAGAGAGGGAAAGGCTACTAACAGCTTCAACAGGCGAAGGCATTATCATTATTTCTAATGAACATTCAGAAATAAAAGTTATCGCTTCTCCTGAAGAGCATCAATTCATAACCACTAATGCAGATGAGCGATTGGCAAAAGAGCGAGAAAAGGCAAATGACGTAATTACAGAATTTGAACCAGCCTTTGATTACAGCAAAGGAATCTTCCGCAGGAAAGAACTTACTAAGGAACAAGTTGAGGATTTGTTGAAGCATGGGTATCACCTCTCTGCTCAGATAGGATTATTTGGCGGAAGGCAGGAAGAATATGTCTTGAAGCCACGAAGTAACGAAAGTCTTGAACATTTCTTCCTCATCAAAATGATTGAGGAATATTTGAAGAAATATACCCCAAAAGTAGAACTGTTTGAAACTAAAGATGCTGATATTGTCTTTGAATACAAAGGCAAGAAAATTGCTATCGAAGTAGAAACTGGAGCAAAACTTCGGGCGAAAAATCCACGAATTGAACAAAAAGTAAAACAGCTTACAGAACTGTATGGAAGCAATTGGTTCTTTGTAGTAACGGACTGGACAGTTAAGGAAAAATATCAAAAATATGGTGAAACAGTGGGCAGAAAAGAAGTCCCCGCTATTCTCAAGAAACGTTACTTTTTGTCTGGTTCAAATTTTGAGGTTATAAGCTCTCAAACCTCAAAAAAGCGCAGTTTCGAGGTTCAAACTGCGCCCGGTATTAACGACGAAATAGTTGAAACATTGAAACAAACGGAGGCAAACGAAAAATGGAACACGACAACAAACCAATAGTGGAAACACAAGTAACTATGAGTAAAGACGGAAAGTATCTGTTACATGTAACCAAGATAACGGATATTAAACCGATAGGATATTATAAGAAAGTTATGGAAAGTACGGGGCAGTAATTGCCCCTTCTATTTAGCAAAAGATTTCAACTGATCTTTAAAATATACTGCAAATGCAGTAAGCAATCCGCCGGTAATTAAAAAATACCTAAAAAACGTATTTGGGATAAATGCTTTTACAAACTCACTAACCAAAAAAATTCCTAAAATTGCACAAACAGGCACATAAATAAACTTGTAGTATGCCGGATCCATTCCTCTTGGTCGCCCCATAGTGTACTGGCACGCGACTGTAGTATATAAAGTTTAGGATTAAAAATATGCCTCATCCGAGCTAAGTTAAGTCACATTTCCACTCTTCAACTACCTTGATTCCAAATTCACTAAGAATCAAATCTTTATAACCCCAAAAGTGTTCATCATGCGAAATAAAATACTTTGTTTCTGAACTTTCATATTCAGTGTACGCCTTTATAATCGTTAAATCATCATCCTCTGGAATATTCCGTTCTTTTATCAAATTTCTTTCATTATCTACAAAAAATCTCTTTATATCATCGATATTTTTATTTTTTTCAATTTTAATAAAACTATTCTCAATCCAATCGCCAAATTCTTGTAATTGGCTCATCATTTGCGCTCTAAAATTAGCTTTAAGCATTTGAACATTTAAACCTTGCAACAATTGATTCCCTACCGTAACAATGTTTTCTTCATTGAAAGGAACAAAGCGATATCTTGGAACGTTAGAGTTGTTAAGTCGCTGAAACAGAGCAATAATTTTTGTAAAATTTTTAGAAGTTATAGTATCATTCTTAAAGAAAATTTTGTATGCTCCTGGTATTTTCAGTTCACACGAGTTCAAAATAGTGCAATCATCAAATGCATACATTGTTTCCTCCCTTACGCAGTCAATCTATTTAGGTTATTATTGTCTAAAGAAAACGGATATTTTCCCCACGCTGAATTAATAAAATACTGGTAATATTTATTAATTAGAATTTGGTCTTTCTTTTCTTCTTTCAACTGTCCTCTGAGTACAGGTATGACTATCTCAAGGCCATATAAGAAATAATAATCTAACATATAAGCATCAAATTCGTATCCTGCATTCTCAATATCTTTGAATCTCTTTTCTTTCAAATATTTTGATAGATAGAAACAGTATTCAATAAGAGCAGCTAAGTTAATCTCTTCAAGTTTATTTTGATCTATTTTATCCATCTCCCTATATAAATCATACAAATTCACATGGACGGTGTTAATTCTTTCTATTAATTTATAGCGATCATCAACATCCACGAATAATTTTTTATGCTCCTCATCTGAAATCTGACTTGCTTGAAGTTCACTTAAAGAATTAATCTCCTCTTGAAGTTCTTCGATTTCTATAGACTTAAGGATTCTTTTTATCTTATGAGTTGCATTTTCAGCTAACTTTCTTCCTTCTTCTTTTAAAATGAATTTAGAAACTTCTCTGCCTTTATATTCATAAGTCTCTCTTTGATAAAATGGTGTGGTTTCCAAAGCACCCAAATTGGCATTAAATGAACCATATTTATTTAGAGAAAAATCAATATCAATCGGTATGAAATGAAGATTAAGCCTTGCAAGAAGCTTATTTAACTTAGTAGGAGAACTAATCTCTTGTTTTTTCGAAAAACTTAGTACTAGTGCTATCGCTTCGTCTTTAGTTAATCTCATATTCTAAGAAACCTCGAGAAGTATTTATAAAATTTTCTAGCACAAAGTAGTGAAAACATATCATCAAACACACCTCTTTTCTAACCCTAAAGAAAGTTAAAATGGTATTTAAGCATTTCTATCTTCGCCAAAAAACCTCTGCACATTCTCATTTTGCTTTCTATTTCGTATCCTTATTTTTTCATCATCCTTGCATCGGGGTTCCAACTTAAGGCTTTTGTTTTGGCAAACCCACCTCGTTCAAACCCATAAGAGAACCCCTCGCTCTCTCCGGAATATGAAAAAATTTCGGAGGTACGAAAAACATGAAAGCAAAACAACATTTCTGTGAGTACGAAGTGCTCTCAGAAGAACATAACTTAATCGCCTGCAACTTCTGCGGGCAGGAACCAGGGGTGAGAATATGAACCCCGCTTCTGTAGTTCTTGTAACTAAACCAGAAACTAAAGTAAGCATAAAGTCTGCGCAAGATGTCTACAACAACGTTCAGTTTCCTACCACAGAACAGGAATGCTTTATTGTATTGCTTCTGAATACAAAAAATGTCATTATAGAGCAACAGCTGGCCTTTATAGGAACTGTCAACAGCTCTCTTGTCCATCCTCGGGAAGTCTTTAAGGAAGCTATACGCAAGAACGCTACTAATATCATTATTGTTCACAATCATCCTTCCGGCAACCCTGAACCCAGTGATGAAGATCACCAAATAACGGAAACCATGAAAAAAGCCGGAAAACTGCTTGGGATTCCGGTGTTAGATCATGTGATTATTGGAGATAAGCGGTATTATTCGTTTAACGATAAGGCCGTATCTGAGAGTTCTTATTAACTACTTAATAGGGGTTAAAATAACAAAAGATTTATAAATAAACGGGCTTCTGGCTATAGTAGAGTTATAACTTTAGGATACAATGGGATTTACAATAACCAAAAAACTAGCACAGCAAGGCGACAATGTAGTACTTATTATTCCTAAAGATTTAAAACCATATTTGAAACGAGGAGACCTAATAGAGGTAAAGATAAGCAAAATCGCTGACGGAGAACCAAGAAAATGAACCCCACCGAATTACGAAAAAATTTCATAGAATCATTGTACGAAACCCTAGATACTGTAGTTTCACCCACCCCCTATATGGAAATAGTACGAGGGGACAAAGTTGACGTTACCTTCCTAGACGGGAAAGGACGACTTCCTAAGCCTAATAGTACTGAAATAACCAGTTTAGATGTAGATATTGCTTCTCTTTTCTTTGATGACTTTAACATTCTGAGGGAAGGAGTTACTGGTATTGGAAAGACCTATACCACGAATGCCTTATTCCATGCGGTATTTGGCTCAGATGGCCATTATACTATCCGCTTAGGCGGAGGCTTGTTAGGAGCATCAGCCTTAGAACCCTTTACCGTCACAAAACTGGAAAACGGCGTTCCAAAAACTCATATTGACCAAGAAAAATGTATCAAGTATGGTGCTTTGTTTATAGACGAAATCAACCGAGGAGACACTCAAGAAGTGTTCCAGGTTGTTGATGGAGAAATCCACGTCAATGGAGATACCGGCTACTTACGCCTACCTATTCCTCATACTGACAGATACAAGAAATTAGCTATTATTGCAGCTATGAACCCTGCTGATGCGCAACACAGCTCTGCCTTAGAACTAGACCTAGCCGGGGAAAACAGA
>Ga0209542_10021637_pt1 | contig 10063 bp, 20 predicted proteins | sample RifCSPhighO2_01_FD_184028 | JGI IMG/M metagenome (GOLD analysis project Ga0209542, IMG submission 184028) | Soil microbial communities from Rifle, Colorado - Rifle CSP2_plank highO2_0.1 (SPAdes) (version 2) | ecosystem: Environmental > Terrestrial > Deep subsurface > Rock core/Sediment ...
CGCGGCAAGCTTTATCCGATTACATCTGCTGTAGCTATGAATGCCGTTGATCATCCATATGGTTCAGGTAGAGGAAGACATCACTCAAAGATTAAACCGGCCCCAAGATTTGCTCCACCAGGAAGAAAGGTTGGTTCAATAAGACCTAAGAGATCAGGAAGGAAAAATTAATGGCAAAAGAATTTATATATAAAGGAAAGATATTGGCAGATTTGCAAAATATGGATATAAAAGAATTTGCCAAATTAATTCCCTCAAGGCAAAGAAGATCATTATTAAGAGGATTAACAGACCAACAAAAAAAATTACTTGCAAAAATAAAGAAGTTTAAAGACTCAAAAAAACAAATCAAAACACAGGTTAGAGATATGATTGTCTTGCCAGAAATGATCGGTTCACAATTATTAGTATACACGGGAAAAGATTGGACTCCGGTTTTTGTAAATGAGGAAATGTTGGGTCGTTATTTAGGTGAGTTTACATTAACAAGAAAGAAAGTTCAACACTCTGCGCCGGGTATAGGTGCTACAAAATCAAGTTCAGCATTATCGCAAAAATAAAATGGATAAGGAAAATATTGCTAAAGTTAAAGGAATGGATTTGCCTATTTCAACCAAGCACTCAATCGAAATATGTGATTATATTAGATATAAGTCTCTTACAAAGATAAAGAGATATTTAGAGTTAGTAATGGAAGAAAAAGAGGCAATACCATTAAAAAGATTTCACAAAGACAGGGGACATAGAAAAGGCAACATTGGCCCGGGCTTTTATCCAAGAAAAGCAGCAAAAGAATTCATACTATTGCTAAATGGCTTAGAAGCAAACGCAAAGAATCAAGGATTAAATATAAATGATTTAATTATAAGTAAGGCCCTGGCAAATAAAGCCAGCACACCACATAAATATGGAAGAAAGAGAGGATTAAAGACGAAAAGAACGCATATTGAATTAATGGCAGAAGGCAAAAAGGAAATTAAAAAATGATTGAAAGACAATTTGTAAAACAGAAATTAAAGGAGTTTTTAATACAGGAATATATCGCTTCAAAGCTTGCTAAAACTGGTTATTCACATACTGAAGTTAAAAGAACACCTTTAGGCGAGAAAGTAATAGTTTATACTACTCGTCCTGGTTTAGTAGTAGGTAAAAAAGGAGAGACAATTCAAAAGTTAACTTCAGTCTTAAAGAAGAAATTTAGGATGGAAAATCCACAGATAGAAATAGGTGAAGTTGAGAGCCCTTATCTGGATGTTAATTTTGTTTCTGATAAAATTGTATCTACCTTAGAAAGATTTGGTTCAAAAGGGTTTAAATCTGTCGGTTATAAAACCCTACAAATGATGATCGATGCTGGGGCAATGGGTGCTGAAATAGTTATTTCAGGTAAAGTTCCTAGCGCGAGAGCAAGATCATGGAGATTTTCTGCGGGATATCTAAAAAAATCAGGAGACACGGCTCTTACAAAAGTAAAAAGAGCAGAGGGTAATGCGAATCTTAAATCAGGAGTTGTAGGTGTTAAAGTTAGCTTAATGCTTCCCAATACAAGATTGCCAGATCACATAGAAATTAAAGTTCAAGAACAAAAAAAAGTGGAGATTGAAGAAGAAAAGAAAACTATAGAACTTAAAGAAGAAAAAATAGAAGAAATAAAACAAGAAGAAAAAAAAGATGAAAAGCCAAAAGAAAAAAAGAAAAAAACAGGAGTAAAAAAGGAAAATGTCATTAATAAAGAAGAATGAACTAAAAAATATAACTGTTTCATCTATCAATGAGAAAATATCTGAATTTAATAAAGAATTAATGAAACTTAATACTCAAAGGGCAGTCGGTACAGCAATAGAAAATCCGGGCAGAATAAGACTACTTAAGAGAACAATAGCAAGATTATTGACTGTTCAGAACATAAAATCAAAAATAAGCGAAAAAAATACCAAGGAGGCCAAAACTAAATAATGGGCGAAATAGACCCACTAACAGGCTTACCTAAAGAGTTAGGTGTATGGGAGAATCTAGCCAAAAGCGAACAGAGAATAAAAGTTAAGGAAGAAAAACGAAAATTCGGAAAGATGATAACAGTGATAGAAGGAATCAACAGTAAGGAAGTTGATATTAAAGAAGTTGCAAAAAATCTGAAATCGAAGTTTGCTTGTGGCGGTACAGTGAAAGGCAACGCCATCGAACTGCAAGGAACCCATGGTGCCAAGGTCAAAACAGAACTTATAAAATTAGGTTTCGATCCAAGCTTAATAGAATTAAAATAAATGATAAGACACGAGCTAATAGGATCTGAGATTAAAGTAATAAGTTCAAAAAACCAGAACCTTGAAAATGTAGAAGGTAGAATTATAGACGAGACAAGGAATATGATCATAATAGATACGAAAAACGGAATTAAAAAAATAATAAAAAGTCAAGCAAAAATGGAAATAAATCTCAAAGGAAGAAAAATAGAAATTGACGGAAAAGAATTAGTTGGCAGACCAGAAGAGAGGATCAAAAAATGAAGTTAAGAAATATAGGTATCAAAGTAAAAGCACCGACAGTAACACAGAGTAATGATATTCACGACCCGTTTTTTAGTAGCCTTAGCTTAAGGGGACGGGTTTTCATAGCCAAAGTTATATCGACGAATTCAACTAAGACTGCCAAAGTAGAGTTTTCAAGACTTTATCCGCTTCCAAAATATGAAAGATTTGAAAAAAGAAGAACAAGACTACAAGTCCACAATCCAGAATCAATTAATGCAAAAGTGGGGGACAAAGTAAAGATAATAGAATGTAGGCCAATTTCAAAAACAAAAAATTTTGTTATAATCGAGAAGATAGAAAATGAAAGCACTAAGAGCAAGAATAACTAAGGGACTATGTCACGGGTCTGTTTTGGAAACCTGTGATAATTCAGGAGCTAAACTAGTTAGGTTAATATCAATAAAAGGCTCAAAGACAGTCAAAAGAAGAAAGCCTACAGCCGGCATTGGAGACCTAATTTTTGTTTCAGTTATAAAAGGAGATAAAGAAATGAGAAAACAGGTAGTTCCTGCAGTGATAGTAAGACAAAGAAGAGAATACAGAAGACCAGATGGGACTAGAATAAGATTTTCAGATAATGCCGTTGCAATTTTAAAAGATGATAAAGGTAACCCAAAGGGAACTATTTTTAAAGGCCCAATAGCCAAAGAAGTTACAGAAAGATGGCCAGGAATAGCTAAACTGGCGGGGATAGTTGTATAAAATGAAAAAATTTTCAAAAAGTTGGAAGTCTAGCAAAAAGCCAAAGAAGCAGAGAAAGTATCTAGCTAATGCTCCTTTGCATATAAGAAGAAGATTTTTATCGGCTCATTTATCAAAAGAATTAAGAGTGAAATATAAGAAAAGAGCTTTTCCAGTTAGGAAAGATGATAAAGTAATTGTATCAAAGGGGCAGTTTAAGAAAACAAAAGGCAAAGTAGTAAGTGTTAATTTAAAAAAATCCAGAGTATACATAGATTCAGTTCAATTAATTAAAAAAGATGGCTCAAAAGTTTTTTACCCTGTACATCCTTCAAACTTGATAATAACTGATCTAAATCTAGAAGATAATGAGAGAATAAAAGCATTAACGAGGTCTAATAAAGATGTCACATCTGAAAAGAATAAGAATTCCTAGATCCTTACCAATAAAGATTAGGAAAGAAAGAAAATATATAGCTAGGCCATTGCCCGGTACACATAGATTACTTGATTCAATAACACTAAACACACTCTTGAAGGATGTTATTAATCACGCAACAACTACAAAAGAAGTTAAAAATATTTTAAATGAAAACAAAATTCTAGTTGACGGTATAGTAAGAAAAGACTACAGATTCCCAATAGGTTTGATGGATATAATTTCCATTCCCAATTTTAATGAATATTACATAGTATTGTATAGAAACGGAAAGTTGTCTGCAGTTCCCATAAGCAAAAGTGACTCAGATTCAAAGACATGTAAAATAATTGGTAAGAAGATATTAAAGAAAGGCAGGCTACAATTGAATTTATATGATGGTAAAAATATTTCAGTAGACAAAAATATTTACCACGTAGGGGATTCTATTGTATTATCAAATAAAACAATTAAAAAACATCTAAAATTAGAAAAAGGAGCGCTAGTCTATCTAACAGAGGGTAAACATCAAGGAACCGTCGGTACACTACAAGAACTGCAACATTTTCACGGTTTGGCTAAAGACAGAGTTATATTAAATGTCAATTCTAAAAAAATAGTTACTAGGAAAGATTATACTTTCGTTATAGACAAGGAGTTCAAATGAATCCAATAATGAAAGAAATAAAGGTGGAAAAATTGACAGTTAACATAGGAACCGGTGGACCAGGAGACAAATTAGACAAAGCACTAAAACTTTTAAAGAATATAACCAAAGAAAAACCAGTTACAACCACGACAAAAAAAAGAATCCCTACGTGGGATATAAGGCCAGGCCTACAAATAGGTTGTAAAGTGACACTCAGAGGAAAAAAAGCAGAAGCTTTACTTAAAAGATTAATTGAAGCGAAAGGAAATAAACTAAAAGAATCATATTTTGATAATCAAGGCAATTTTTCGTTTGGTATAGCAGAATATTTAGATGTTCCAGGTGCAGAATATGATCCATCAATCGGTATAATTGGATTTGAAACCGCGGTTTCTCTTACCAGGCCGGGTTTTAGGATAAAAGAAAGAAAAATAATGAAGAGAAAAATATCAAAGAAGCACAAAATAACAAAAGAAGAAGCAAAAGAATTTATGAAAAATAAGTATTCAGTAAGGATTGGTGAAGAATGACAACAAGCAGCTATAAGAAAGCATATACTCAACTAAAGGTAAAACAGACTAAATGGAGGAAATTCATTAAACATAATGCTCCTAAAAAAAGAACAACTGGAGCCTCATTAAAAAAATGTACTCGGTGCGGCAGAACACATGCACACATACAAAAATATGGTTTAAATTTATGTAGGACGTGCTTCAGGGAATGTGCTCCATCTTTAGGATTCAAAAAATATAATTAGGGAGAGAAAATGACGCTAAACGATCCATTATCAAATGCATTATCAAAAATAAATAATGCCCAAAAAGTAGGCAAACTATCCTGTACAATTTACCCAGGTTCAAAGATTATAAAGGAGGTTTTAGCTATTTTGAAAAGGCTAGGATACATATTAGATTATAAGGAGAACAAGACCTCAAAAGGCACAGTTTTGGAAATAACTTTAGCTAACAAAATTAATGATTGCTGTGTTGTAAAACCAAGATATCAAGTTAAGTTGCAAGACATAGAGAAATTTGAAAAAAGGTTCTTGCCTGCAAAAGGTTTTGGTGTACTAATACTTTCAACATCCAAGGGCATTTTAACGCATCATGAAATAAAAGAGAAAAATATTGGCGGGAGATTAATAGCCTATTGTTACTAAAATGGAAAAAAAGTCGATTGATAGAACATTGATAATACCAAAGGGAGTATCAATTAATTTAGATGGAAATCTAATGAAAGTTAAAGGACCCAAAGGAGAGATAGAAAGAAGATTTGCCTTTAAAAATGTTAATTTTAATCTGAGTGAAAATAAGATAATAATAACGTCAAAAAAGAATTCAAGAAAATTTAAAAAAATTGTCAACTCTTTTTATTCTCATATCACGAATATGCTCTGGGGTATCCAGAATTCATATACCTATAAATTAAAGGTGTGCTCAGGTCATTTTCCAATGAAAGTAACACAAGATAAAGATAATATCCTAATTTCAAATTTTCTAGGAGAAAAAATTCCAAGAAAAGCAGCAATCTTACAAGGGGTTTCAGTTAAATTGGATTCAGATACTATCACTCTAACAGGAGCAGACAAAGAAGCAACTGCCCAGTCAGCAGCAAACATAGAAATGGCAACAAAAATTACTAAAAGGGACAGAAGAGTTTTTCAAGACGGAATATTTTTGATGAAATAATAAGATGGAACAGTCAACTAAGCCAAGAAAAAAGAAGCCGAGATTCATTAGGCAGCAAGCTCGCATATTTAAAAAAATAGCTAACACTGGATGGAGAGCGCCAAAAGGAATGCACTCTAAGCTAAGAAGAAAAAGAAAAGGTAAAGGTCTTCTACCTTCAATAGGTTATGCCGCACCAAAAAAGTTTAGGGGACTATCAAGAGAAGGCTTAATACAAGTGACAATTTCAAAAATAACACAATTAGAAAATTTAACAAAAAAACACGGAATAATATTATCCAGATCACTGGGCATTAAAAAAAGATTGGAATTATTAAAAAAAATTAAAGAAATGGGATTAAGAGTTATTAACATCCACCATAGTGATGAATACATAAAGAATATAGAAGAAGGAAGAAAGATTAAAGAAGAAGAAAAGAAAAAAGAAGAAGAAAAGAAGAAAAAATCAAAAGAGCAAGCAATAAAACAAGCACAAGAAAAGCAACAAAAGGAAGAGACCCAAGAAGAAAAAGAAAAGAGAGAAAAAGAAGAGAAAAGAAAAGTACTGGAGCAACAAAGATGAATGTAAGAAACCAAAGAAGAATAGTTGCAAAGCTGTTTAACGTAGGAATTGGTAGGGTTAAACTAGATCCAACCAAATTAGCCGAAATTAAAGAAGCCATTACAAAGGCAGACCTAAAATCATTAATTTCCACAGGAGCAATTTCTATAGATAAGAAAAAAGGACATTCTAAAGCACGTTCAAGAAAGATAAAAATACAAAAAGCAAAAGGAAGAAGAAAAGGTATAGGTTCAAAAAAAGGTAGAAAAACAGCAAGATTGCCTCAAAAAAAGTTTTGGATGGCAAGTATCAGAGCACAAAGAAAGTTTATAAAACAGTTAAAAAGCCAAGGTATACTTACAAAATCAGTTTATCGCGATATATATCACAAAATAAAAAGTAATCGTTTCAGAAGTATCCGTTTAATTAAATTGTACTTGGAGGATAATAATCTCACAAATAAAAATGCAACTAAAAAGAAAAAGTGAAGGTAGGACAAATTATAGGAAGAGGCTTAGACTATTGTTATCAAATAAGCCGCGCTTAGTTATACGTAAATCACTAACTAAAATTAGTTCACAGATAATTGAATATTCTCCCAAAGGCGATAAGACTATAGTATCATGCAACTCTAAAGAATTAGAAAAATATGGTTGGAAGGGTGGTTTAAAAAATACACCCGCGGCATATTTAACTGGAGTTTTGATAGGAAAGAAAGCAATTGAAAAAGGTGTTAAAGAAGCTACACCCGACATTGGTTTCAATACTCCAAATAAGGGGGCGGTTATATTTGCTTTATTAAAGGGGGCCAAAGATAAAGGCTTAAAAATAAACCTAAACGATAATGTACTGCCAGGAGAATCAAGAATTAAAGGACAACATATAGCAGAGTATTCAAAGATAAATAATCGTGTTTTTAAAAGCTATAAAATAAATCCCATAGAATTGCCTAAAAACTTTGATGAAGTAAAAACAAAAATTTTGATGAAAAATGAAGAAAAATAAAAAAACTCAACGGATGGAAGAAACAGGGATACGCAGAATTAAAGAGTTTGATAAAGAAAAATGGACTCCAAAAACAGAACTAGGTAGAAAAGTAAAATCTGGCGAGATAAAAACAATAGACGAGATTTTGTCTAAAGGATTAAAGATACTTGAGGCAGAAATAACTGATATTTTATTGCCTGGCTTAGAAACAGACTTAATCTCAGTAGGTCAAAGTAAAGGTAAATTTGGTGGCGGAAAAAGAAGCATATGGAGACAAACACAAAAAAAGACACAAGAAGGAAACAAACCAAAGTTCTCAGCCACAGCAATAGTTGGAAATAAAAATGGGCTTATAGGTTTAGGGTTTGGTAAATCTAAAGAAACTGTACCAGCAAGAGAAAAGGCCATTAGAAATGCCAAACTAAATTTGATTAAAATAAAATTCGGTTGTGGTTCTTGGGAAGGCGACCCCAAAGGTAATAATTCAATTCCATTTGCAGTAAAAGGAAAATGTGGTTCAGTAGAAATTAAACTTATGCCCGCCCCTCGTGGAGCATCATTAGTAGTAGAAAAAGAATGTGCTAAGATGTTAAGATTAGCAGGAATACAAGATATATATTCAAGAACATCAAGAAATACTAAGACGAAACTAAATCTAATAAGGGCCTGTTTTAATGCCCTAAAACAGCTATCCGAGATAAAGGTGTAAAATGGATAAAAGAAGACTTGCAGCGATTAGGATCCAAGGGAAATCTGGTCTTAGAAAAGGAATAAAAGACACATTAAATATGTTAAGGTTATATAAAAAACATAACTGCGTCATAGTTCAAAATGAAAATGATGTATTAGGAATGATAAAGAAAGTCAACAATTATATTACTTGGGGTGAGATAGATCAAGAAACCCTAAATATCTTGATTAAGAAAAGAGGAAAACTAGCAAGAAAAAAAAGCCTAACTGAGGAATATGTAAAAGAAAAATTAAAAATATCTATAGACACCTTAGCTAAAGAGGTATTTGAATTTAAAAGAGAACTAAAAGAGGTTCCAGGCCTAAAATTATTTTTTAAACTTCTACCGCCGCGCGGAGGATTTGAAACAGGCGGAATTAAAGAACAGTTCTCAAAAGGCGGAGTCCTAGGTTACAGAAAAGACAAGATAAATGATCTAATCAAAAGGATGGTTTAATATGGCAGTTAATAAGAGAAAGAAAAACTCAAGACAACGCGGTTCAAAGACCCATGGTTGGGGAGCAATGAAAAAACATAGGGGGGCAGGTAATCGCGGCGGTCGTGGCCTAGCGGGATCAGGTAAAAAATCAGATCAATTAAAACCAACTATAATAAAAAAATTTGGATTAAGTAATTATTTTGGTAAATCTGGTTTCAAAAGACCACAAAAACTTATCAATAGAAAAATAAACGCAATAAATGTAGGAGACTTAGTAAAGTTCAATAAAACAGAAATAAACTTAACTGAACTAGGTTTTAACAAACTTTTAGGAGATGGAAAAGTAACAAAAAAATACACAATAAAAGTTGAATCTTGTTCTAAATTAGCAAAAGAAAAAATAGAGGCCGCCGGAGGATCTATAACTCTCGCCAAATGAAACTTACTGCAATACTAGATTTTCTACCAGAAGTTAGAAAACCAACTGAAAAAAGATTGCCGTTTAAAACAAAATTAAAGTGGTCTTTGTTAATACTATTTGCTTTTTATATACTCAGTGTAATACCTTTATATGGTTTAAGCAGCAATTCTCTGTCGTTCTTAGAACAGCTTTCAGTTATTTTAGGTGCAAAATTTGGAACTATAGCATCTTTAGGTATAGGACCAATTGTAACTGCTTCAATTGTAATTCAACTTTTAGTTGGCTCAGGATTATTAAAAATAGATACAACCAGCCCGGAAGGAAGATCCTTCTTTCAAGGCATACAAAAAATATTGATTTTATTCTTCATAATATTTGAAGCAATGATATACGTGTTGATGGGCGGTTTATCACCATCACCAAATTTATCACCATCAACATTTAGATTTGCTCAATTTATATTAATATTTCAGTTATTTGTCGGCGGGTTATTAATAATGTATATGGATGATGTAATCAATAAATGGGGTTTTGGTTCAGGAGTATCATTATTCATAGCAGCAGGTGTAGCTTCCAGTTTGTTTGTTAGGGCTTTTTCGCCATTGAGTTCATTAGGTACCTGGGCATTAGGTAAGGGAGAAGCAGCTGTCGGCCAAGTTTGGGTTTTGTTTACCTCATTAGCAAGCGGACACCCCGTACAAGCATTGCTCGCTATTTCAGGGATAGCGGCAACAATCTTAGTTTTTCTATTCTCAGTTTATGCTCAAGCTATGAAAGTAGAGATTCCTTTATCTTTTGGCAGAGTAAGAGGCCACGGAATAAGATGGCCATTAAAGTTTTTGTATACATCTAACATCCCAGTTATATTAATTGCTGCTTTATTAGCCAATACCCAGTTATTAGCAAGATTATTGCAATCAGCAGCTGAAAATACAGGAAACAAGATTATAGCTTTTTTATCCGTTTATATCCTTGGGC
>Ga0209542_10021638_pt1 | contig 10062 bp, 8 predicted proteins | sample RifCSPhighO2_01_FD_184028 | JGI IMG/M metagenome (GOLD analysis project Ga0209542, IMG submission 184028) | Soil microbial communities from Rifle, Colorado - Rifle CSP2_plank highO2_0.1 (SPAdes) (version 2) | ecosystem: Environmental > Terrestrial > Deep subsurface > Rock core/Sediment ...
CCATCACCAGGAGACCGGCGATAATCAGTTCCCGCTCGCCGAGCCAGGTGTCGGCCAACCAGCCGAGGAAGAAGTCCAAGACGACGAAGGGGACGAGGGCCATCGTCATCACCAAACCGATTTGATTCCAAGCTAAACCAATGTGCTCGTGGAGATAAATCGGCGTGTAGACGAGCATCACGGCGTAGAAAAAGTTGAGCAGAAAATCAAGCATAATGGTGTGGCGCAAATCGCGGTCGCGGGCTTCTTTGCCCCGCCAGAGTTTGCGGAGCGTCGGATAAATGCCGGCCCGTTCAAAACGGGCTTGCTCGTGGGGAATGTCGGTCAAAATAAATTTGACCAAGAGCGCGAGGGGCAAAAAGGCGAGGCCGGAAACGAGGTAGACCGCGGCGAGGCCGCGCGCTTCCACCAGGAGACCGGCGAGGAGCGGCGAGGCGAGCCAGGCGAGATTAATCAGAGTGAGGAAGAGACCGCGAATCCGGCCGGTCGTCCGGTCATCGGAAATTTCTTCCAGATAAAGGTCCAAGTTAATCGCCGTCAAAAAGTTGAGCACCGAGTAGACGATAAAGAAGAGGAGGGCAAAAGGCGTGGCGCGGTACCAAAGCAGGAGAGCGATAACGAAAAGGTTGGTCAGGGTGAGGAAGACCAGCGCCCGCCGGTTGCCGATTTTTTTAATCAAACTGTCGGCGTTGAAAGAAATGAGAATGGAAAGGAGCGCGATGATGACATAAATCAGACCGACCGAACGCTCGCCGACAAATTGCTCGACGAAAGAAGAGTTGACATAGGCGGCGAAGGCGACACCGAGATTCAACAAAAAACCGCCGAGATAACAATAGAGTCGTAGTCGGTGCTTGTTCATAATTTACACCTCAATCAGGACGGGGAGGATAATCGGCCGTTGCATCGTCTTCTGGAAAAGGAATTTGGCCACCTCCTCGCGAACGACATTTTTAACGTAATCAAAGTTAATCGGATGCATTTGGGCGGTCGCCTCTTCAATCTTCTTTTTGGCCAGCATCCGGACGGTTCGGAGCAAATCCTGCGATTCTTTGAGATAAACGAAGCCGCGCGAGATAATGTCGGGCGATTTGCGGACGCGGCCGGTCCGGATGTCAATGATGGCGATAATCACGAACATCCCGTCTTGAGCCAAAAGTTGCCGATCGCGGACCACCACTTCTTTAACATCATTGGTGCCGGTTTGATCAACCATCACTTGTTTGTTCGGCGCCATTTCTTTGAGCGGCACGATTTTGTTGCCGCCGTCCTGAATCTCAATAATCATCCCGTTGTCGGGGACGACGATGTTTGATTCCGCCATCCCCACCTCGAGCGCCAATTCCTCGTGTTGGCGCAACTTGTGGTGCGAGCCGTGAATCGGGATGAAGAATTTGGGTTTGATTTTCCGGTGCAACCACTCAATCTCGCCGCGGTTGCCGTGGCCGGAGGAATGGATGTAGACCTCGGAGGTGCGATAACTGATAATCTTGGCACCCTGACGGGCGATATTATCCTTGAGTTTTTGGACGGTGATTTCATTGCCCGGAATAATTGAGGAGGAGAGGAGAACCGTATCGCCCTTTTTGAAGCGGAGATACTTGTGGGTTTTGGTCGCCATCCGCATCAGAGCGGCAAATTCCTCGCCTTGGGCGCCGGTGGCCAGAACCACCACCTTGTCGTCGGGATAATTGCCGATTTCTTGAGCCGAGATAATCGTTCCCTTTTTGACCGTCAACATTCCGGCCAAGGTGGCGACATCGATGTTCGTCTTCATGCTCCGGCCTTCCACCACCAGCTTGCGGCCGTATTTCTCGACGAAGCCGATAATTTTAATCATCCGTTCCAATTGCGAAGCGAAGGTGCCGATGAAAAGTCGGCCTTTGACATTCTTGATTATCTCGCCCAAATTTTTAATCGTCTCGCGCTCAGGGATGGAAAAACCCGGATTCTCAATATTGGTGGAATCGCTCATTAAGAGCAAAGTTTTTTCCCGGTCAAAAATGGCGTAGCGCGCTTCTTCCTCGGCTGTCGGTTTGCCGTTGACTTCGTCCAAATCCAACTTAAAGTCGCCCGGGGTGACAATCGGGCCGTAGGGCGTTTCGATAATGACGCCGAAGGAGTCGGGGATGGTGTGAGTGACGCCGAAGAAGCGGACCGGAATCTCGCCCAATTTTATTTTCGACTCGTTCTCGACGACAATCAGATTAAGCGCCGGCAAGTGGGGAAATTCCTCCATTCGTTTTTTGATAAAGAGCGAAGTCAGGTTGCGGGTGTAGAGCGGCGGATTGCCGATACGATTCATCACATAAGGAATGCCGCCGGTGTGATCCAAGTGGCCGTGAGTGATAATCACGCCGCGGACGCGGGCCTTGTTTTGTTCCAGATAAGTAGTGTCGGGGATGATGTAGTCAATGCCCGGCGCTTCTTCACCCGGGAAGGCCAGGCCGATGTCAATGACGATAATGTCGTTGCCGATTTCCACCACCGTGCAGTTCTTGCCGATTTCTTCCACGCCGCCGAGCGGGATGATTCGGATATTGCCCGGCGCGAGCGGCGGCACCTGGACATTAACCGCGGCCGGCCGCGCCGGGCGCGGTCCGAGCGGCCGACGCGGCGGTGGCCGACGGTGAGGACGAGAGGGAGTCATAAATTGATTTAAATTGGCTTAGCTTGGTTGATAAAAATTTTCCAAACGCGGTCGGTGTTGATGTACCAACGATGAATGGCGAGCAAGCGGTCGGAAGGAGTGTTGAGCGGCGGCAGAACGGCGTGACGCACTCGTTCCGGCAGCAAATAAAGAAAATCGGGCGCGTAGACGAAGGCGGCCGGTTGGTCGGCAATAATCATCGCTTGGATTTCCCCGTAATTTTTTTGCCGGGCGGCGGCGTCAGCCAGAGTCCGGGTTTTTTCCAGCAACTTGTCCACCTCGGCGTTGGTGTATTGGGCGACATTGAGGCCCGGATCCAAGCGTTGTTGCGAGTGCCAGAAGGAGAAAAGGTCGGGCGTCCGGCCCAAGATTTCGCCAAAGAAAAGTGTTTCAAATTGGCGCGGTCGGATGACGTTCAAATCCAAATCGCCGATTTCATAAACCTTGAGGGCGGTCGGGATACCCAATTTTTCCCAAGCCGCCTTGATTAACTCGGCCGAGTGGCGCAGTTCCGGCAAGTCGGAAGTGGCGATGGAGAGGGCGAGGGTTTCGGTACTTTTTTTGTTTTCGCGAGTCCAACTTTTTTTCGCCTCGTCCCAATCCCAGCCGGCCTTTTCCAATAATTCTCGCGCGGCGCTCAAGTTGGCAAGAGTGGCAGTGGCCTTGCCGTTCAAAAAGAGCGGCGGCAGGGGACCGCCGGCCGGCGTGCCGTAACCTTTGAGGACTTCGTCAATCAAGGCGTTGCGATTAATCGCCAAATTAAGCGCTTGGCGCAAGTCGCGGCTGGCCAGCGCCGGCGCCCGGTTTTGGTTGAAGAAAACGGCGAAGACCCGCGGCAAGGGCGCCCGGAGAATCCGGGCGCCTTCGGCGGCGAGCTTCGCCGCCGCCTCGGCGGAGACGGCGCTCAAACTTTCAATCTCGCCGTGACGATAAGCGGCCACCAATTCCTCCTCGCTTCGGTAAAAACGGAATCGGAGTAAATCAATTTTCGGCCGGCCGAGAGCGAAGTGGCGGAAGGCGGACAATTCGTAACTCTCGGCAATTCCCAAATCGTTCTTTTTAATCGCGGTCACTCGGTACGGTCCGGAGCCGATGGGTTCGACGTTAAATTGATTGAGAGCGAAGGTCTCGGCGTCCAGCTGGCTCCAGATGTGTTTGGGCAAAATGCCGAGCGTCGCGTTTTCCAAAAATTGCGGATAGGCCTGTTTGAGCTGGAAGCGAATTTCTCGCGGGCCGACTTTTTCCACTCGGACGCCGTCCCAAGCGCCGCGTCGCGGGCTTTTGAGCAATGGGTCCTGGGCTTTGAGAATTGTCCACTCCACATCGTCGGTGGTCAGCGGTTCGCCGTCGTGCCAACTCAAGTCGTCGCGGAGGGAAAAAGTGTAAGTCAGACCGTCGGTGCTGACCTCGTATTTTTCCGCCAAGTCCGGTTCGGGTGCGCCGTTCTCGCCGATTCGCAAAAGACCGGAGTAGACCAGAGCGGTGAGATCGCGATCGGCATCGGAGGCGGCGAGCAAGGGATTGATAAAGCGCGGCGTGCCGATAATCCCTTCGGTCAATTCGCCGCCTTGGGTGGCGACTTCGGCCGAGGCCAGTCGGTCGGCCTGCCAGAGCAGGCCGATCAAACCGATAACAAGGAGACCGCCCAAACCGAAAAGCAGTCCGCGCTGGCGAAGCGAAAGCGAACGCAAAGTCAGAGCCAATTCATGACCGCTGGGTAAGTTCACAATTGAAGCAAAGGAAAAATTAGAAAAACAAATTGAGCAAATTGGTAATGACGAAAAGAATGCCGAGAACGATGGTGGCGACGAAGACCTTTTTCTCCAATCCTCGTTTGACCCGCCAGTTGCCGCCGCTCGCCCCGCCGCCGAAAGCGCTGCCCAGACCCTCTTCGCTTTGTTGGAAGAGAATCGCCGCGACCAGTAGCGTCGCCAAAACCACTTGGAGCCAAGGCATCAAACCAGTGAGGATTTGCATCGTTGGCGAGTAGTATAGCAGGCGGCAAAAATAAAGCAAGCCGGTTGGCAAGAAAAAAGCCCCAGCGCGTGAGCGCGCGGGGCGGGGTGGTGGCGAGGGACGCGAGCGGTGGCCGGATGTTGGGTTTATGGTAGAACCAACTCAACCTCTTGCCAGAAATCTGGATCATTGAGAGTTTCGTCTAGCCAGTTCAGCAATTCTTCCGCGGAAACTCCGATGTCCGATGATAAGGTGACTAATTCCGGAAAGTCCGTTGCGGGGAATCTCAATTCTTCACCCCGCCGGTCTTTCAATTGGCCATAACATTGCAGGGCAAGAAGGCCAAGGGCCGCTTCTTCTCGGAACTTTTCCAAGTAGGCCCATACCTTTTTTCCGGTTTCTTCTGTTTGGGTCATCACGCCCATTCTCCTTTCTCCGGCTTAGCCGGTGTTGGGTCTGCCTACATAACTACACCCGCCCGCTGGCGGTGTCAAGTTGACAGGGGGATTTCTTTGGCTATAATTGGTTCCGCTATGACGAAAATCAACATCAAACCCTTGGGGGATCGGGTTCTAGTAGAGCCCCTCGCGGCCGATGAGGCCAAGAAAAGTAAGAGCGGGATTATTATTCCCGAGACGGTCAGCAAGGAGCGCGGCGAGCGGGGGACGGTGCTCAGCGTCGGTCCGGGCAAGCGCGATGAGAACGGCAAGTTGGTGCCAGTGGCGGTCAAGAAGGGTGACAAAATTATTTTCGCCAAATACGGCCCGGATGAAATCAAAGTGGACGACAAGGAGTATTTTATTATCAGCGAGTCAAACATTTTAGCGATTTATGAGTAAACAAATTCTTTTTAGTGACGCAGCGCGCCAGGCCTTGAAGCGGGGCGTGGACAAAGTGGCCGACGCCGTCCGGATTACCATCGGTCCGAAAGGCCGGAATGTCATTTTGGATAAGGGCTACGGCACGCCGACGATTACCAACGACGGCGTGACGATTGCCAAAGAAATTTCACTCAAGGATAAGGTGGAAAATATGGGGGCGGAAATCGTTAAAGATGTCGCCGCCAAAACCAACGACATCGCCGGCGACGGCACGACCACGGCGGTGATTTTGACCCAGGCGTTGGTGGAAGAGGGCTTCAAAAAAACGACGCTCGGCGTCAACGCCATGGGCGTCAAACTGGGGATTGAAGCGGCGGCGCGCGAGGCGGTGGAGGCCCTGCGCAAACTGGCCAAGCCGATTAAAAGTCAGGAGGAAATCAAACAGGTGGCGACGATTGCCGCCGAGAGTCAGGAGTACGGCGCGATTATCGCCGACGCCATTCACAAAGTTGGCAAGGACGGCGTGGTAACGGTGGAGGAGTCGCAATCCTTCGGCGTGGAAACCGAGTTGGTGGAGGGGATGCAGTTTGATAAAGGTTATGTTTCCGCTTACATGATTACCGACGCCGAGCGGATGGAGGCCGAGTATCACGACTCGCTGATTTTGCTGACCGACAAAAAGATTTCTTCGGTCAAGGAGATTTTGCCGCTCTTGGAAAAATTGGCCCAAAGCGGCAAGAAGGAGTTGGTGATTATCGCCGAGGATTTGGACGGCGAGGCGCTGGCGACTCTGGTGGTCAACAAACTCCGCGGCACCTTCAACGCTTTGGCGATTAAGGCACCGGGCTTTGGCGATCGGCGCAAAGAGATGTTGCAAGACATCGCCACCCTGACCGGCGGTCAGGTGATTAGCGAGGAGGTCGGCTTGAAATTGGAAAATGTGGAAGTGAAGATGCTCGGCCGGGCGCGCCGGGTGGTGGCGAGCAAGGACAACACGACGATTGTCGGCGGCGGCGGCAAGAAAGCGGAAATTGAAGCGCGGATTAGCCAAATCCGGAGTCAGTTGGAGCAAGCCGATTCATCCTACGACAAAGACAAACTCAAAGAGCGTTTGGGCAAACTGGCCGGCGGCGTGGCGGTGATTAAAGTCGGCGCCACCACCGAAGCCGAGATGAAATATTTGAAAATGAAAGTGGAGGACGCGGTGGAAGCGACCAAAGCGGCGGTGGCCGAGGGTGTGGTTTCCGGTGGCGGCACGGCCCTGATCCGGGTCGGCGTCCAAGTGGCCGGCAAGACGATTAAGTCGCCGTCGGCCGACATTGCCGAGGAGTTCCAAGTCGGCGTTAGGGTGCTTTTGAAGTCGCTCGAGGCGCCGCTCCGTCAAATCGCGATTAACGCCGGCAAGGACGATGGGCAGGTGATTGTGGAAAAAATCCGGACCGGCAAAGGCGCCGAGGGCTACGACGCCAACGCCGACAAATTGGTGACTGATATGTTCGCCGCCGGCATCATTGACCCGGTCAAAGTAACGCGCACCGGCTTGGAGCGCGCCGCGAGCGCCGCCGCCATTCTCCTAACCACCGAAGCGGCGGTTAGCGATGAACCGAAGGAAGAAAAAGGCGGCGCGCCGATGGGCGGCGGTATGCCCGGTGGGATGGGGATGGACTATTAAGTCGCGGTGTGGTAGTTATAAAGGTGGAGTCCGAGTCAAAATAAAACCCTAACGCTTCAGAAAGGAGGCACTGGTTTGAAAATCGAGAAAGAGAAAGTCGGTGAGAGTACCTTGAAAGTGAGTAAATTCACCCAAATCTTAATGGAATTTGCGAAGAAGGAGAAAATTACCCAAGTGGAGATTGCGGGACGACTGGGGGTAAGCCAGAACGGAGTAAGTGCTTGGATAAGAATTGTGAACGTGGTTAGCCTTGGTCTCATTCAGCCACTTTCTGAGTTACTGGGTTTGCCGGTGGATTTTGTCCACCGTTGCAATGATGCGCAGAGAGATCTCGTTCGCGCCCGTGGCTCGAAGTCTCGCTCGAACGAGTTTTTATCGGTCGAGGTTAAGATTAGTCTAGCCGACCTCGATTTGATGAAGCCAGTATTATCAGCAACCGGGCCAATGTCCGTTTCCCTTTTTGTTCGGATTCTGAGGGAACTTAAAGAAAAGAAAGAAGGAGGTTTATGAACCGGTTCAAGTACTTGCGCCGATTTTCCCAGAAGGAAAATCGGCGCCTTTTTGTTGTGGATAAGTTTGGCTGTGGTAAAATCAATCCAATGAAAGTCAAAACCGGCGACAAAAAACTCAGTCGATCTGAATATCAAAAGCTGAACACTTTGATTAAAAACCAAAGTGAGGAAACGCGGCGTTATGTTGGCGCCATCAGCGAGAATTTTACCGACAATGTTCGGGGGATTGCGGAAATGGTTATTGACACCAAAAAAGATATCAAGACGATTAAGCAAACGCTTGATTCTCACACTGAGATGATTGGTCAGTTAATGGTTGATGTTACCGAACTCAAGACCGATGTCTCGGTTCTGAAATCCGATGTCTCGATCATAAAGACCGGCATTTCAGTTTTGAAAACCGATGTGGCGACGCTAAAATCCGATGTTTCCGAGCTTAAAACCGATATGAAAGAAGTCAAGCGTGACCTCAAACAAAAAGTAGCAGTGGGCGAATTCCGAGAACTCAAACAGCGGGTCGCTTTAGTTTAAGATGGTTACAATCCCTTGGCGGCGCTGACGACGATGCTTGGTTCGCCGTTGCGGAGCGAGAGGCGGCCTTTGACGGCAATCACCGCGCCCGGTGCCAGGAGCGTTTGGTTGGCGGTGAAGGCGTCGGTGAAAAAAACCAATTCAATCGCGCCGGTGTAGTCGGCGAGGCGAGCGAAGGCCATTTGGCTGCCGCTCTTGGTGTAAATCGGTTTGACTTCCTCCAAAAGACCAGCGGCGATGACTGTGGCGCCCTCGCCCGCGCCGCGGGCTCGGGCGATGGTTCGCTCACTTTTTTCAAACTTTTCCCGGTGCTCATCCAGCGGGTGGCCGGAAACATAAACGCCGAGCAAGTCGCGTTCCCAAGCCAATTTTTGAGCGCGCGTCGCCGGCGGACACTCGCCCAGTTTCAAACGCGGCGCGCCGGCTGGATCGGCGAGGAGACCGAAGAGCGACGATTGATTGTCGCCCATTTTCACCAATTCTTGATGGTAAGCGACCAGTTGATCAAGATTGTAAAGCAGGCGGCCGCGCTCCTCGCCTAAACCGTCCAAGGCCCCGGCTTGACCGAGCGCTTCCAGCGATTTTTTGTTCAAATTGCGGTGCTTGATGCGCTCCAAAAAGTTGGCGAGATTCCCGAAGTGGCCGCCGCTTTCTCGCTCGGCGACAATCGCCTCGGCGATTTCCAAACCGAGATTTTTTATCGTCGCCAAACCGAAGCGAACCTTATCGTTGTTAGACGTCAGACGTTTAACATTATCCTTGACGACGGTGAAGTCACTGTAACTTTCGTTCACATCCGGCGGCAAAACTTGGAGACCCATTCGCCGACATTCGCCGATCGCTTCCGTCACCGTCTCGGTGTTGCCGCTCTCGGCCGAGAGGACGGCGGTCATATATTCGGCCGGGAAGTTGGCTTTGAGGTAAGCGGTCTGATAAGCGACGCGACCGTAAGAAGCGGCGTGGGCCTTGTTGAAGCCGTAGGCGGCGAAGGGTTCAATCCAGGCCCAAATCTCGGTTGCCTTTTTTTCCGACCAGCCGGAATTGGCGATACAACCCTTGATAAACTTTTCCCGTTGGGCGGCCATCTCGGCCGGAATTTTTTTGCCGACGGCTTTGCGGAATTTGTCCACCTCGCCCCAAGTGTAGCCGGCCAAATCGTGAGCCATAATCAAAAGGTCGTCCTGATAAACCAAGACACCATAGGTCGGCGCCAAAATTTTTTCCAGCGCCGGATCCAAATACTTAATCGTTTTCGGCTGATGCTTGCGCTTGATGTAATCGGGGATGAACTGCATCGGCCCCGGCCGGTAAAGCGCCACCATGGCGTTGATGTCGTGAATGTCGGTCGGCTTCAACTCTTTGAGCCAGCGCGTCATACCGGCGCCGTTTAATTGGAAGAGGCCAATCGTTTCGCCGCGGGCGAGCATTTGGAAAGTTTTCAAATCGTCGAGCGGCAGATTTTCCAAATCAACTTTTTGCTTTTGGATTTTGGCAATCAGTTTGACGGCGCCGGCGAGAATGGCCAAGTTGCGTAAGCCGAGGAAGTCAAACTTGGTCAGACCGATGCCGTCCTCGCCGACGGCGTACATATCATATTGAGTAATCATTTTGCCGCCCTTCGGGTCAAACTGGAGCGGCACGTAATCGGCGAGCGGCCCCGGGGCAATGACCACGCCGGCGGCGTGGACAGAGATGTGGCGGGGGTTGCCTTCCAGTCGCTGGGACAAATCAATAATTTCTTTGGTTGGCGCGTCGCTCTGGTAAAGTTCGGCCAATTCCGGCGACATTTCCAAAGCCCGGGCAATGGTCATCGGGAAGCCCTGCGAGCCGAGCGGAATCAGGCGCGAGATTTTGTCGCCGACGCCGTAAGGATGACCGAGAGCCCGGGCGACATCGCGGACGGCGCCGCGGGCGAGCATT
>Ga0209542_10021640_pt1 | contig 10062 bp, 13 predicted proteins | sample RifCSPhighO2_01_FD_184028 | JGI IMG/M metagenome (GOLD analysis project Ga0209542, IMG submission 184028) | Soil microbial communities from Rifle, Colorado - Rifle CSP2_plank highO2_0.1 (SPAdes) (version 2) | ecosystem: Environmental > Terrestrial > Deep subsurface > Rock core/Sediment ...
GGGGTGAGAGATTGGGCTTAAATGCCACAGAAATATACCGGTATTTTGAAGACCGTGCAGAGATTTTGCGCAAGCAAAGAATTGGGGTAATCAGAGCTTCTGACGAGAGTAGAAAGTATCAATTGGAGCCCAAAGCTGTTGGAAAATCGATTAGCCCTGAAAAATTGGAAGAAATTTTTGGCGAAAGAGGTCGAGTAAGGATCCAAACCTTTGCTAATGACTTAAAAATGAGAAGAAGGTGGCATAAATTTGCGGTTTCTGAAGCTCCATTTAGATTTTCGAGAAATCCTAATATGATGTTTTTTGAAATTGGCAGAATGCAAGAAGGGGAAAAGGGTGCAGAAATTCTCTATCTTGGCACCGGCAAAACAAGAGAAACCCCTGAAATTGGAAATGAGTTTGCAGCCGATTCTTGGGGTTTTGCGGTATTGAATTTAAAAAGAGATCGGATGGGTGACAGTTTGTCTTCTGCATGAGTTTAATAATAAAAAATTTAACAGTAAGCGTTAATGGCAAAGAGATTTTGAAAGGTGTGGACCTTGAGGTTAAACGGGGTCAGTTTCATGTGATCATGGGGCCAAATGGCAGTGGGAAGAGCACCTTAGCAAAAGTGCTGGCTGGTAGTCCTGAGTTCATAGTTCAGAGTGGAGAGATGAGATTCAATGGTAATGATTTAAATAAATTGACTCCGGATAAAAGGGCGAAATTGGGAATATTCTTGGGATTTCAGCATCCGGTAGAGATTCCGGGAGTATCGGTGTTTAGCTTTCTGCGGAAAGCTAAACAGGTGACTAGGAAACTGGGTGACTGGGAAACTGGGAAGAAAAAAAATCCAAGTAACCGAGTAGCCGAGCAACCAAGTAACCTGAGCAAATTCAGGGAGAATTTGCTCGAATATGCTTCCTCTCTCAAACTTTCTGGCGATTTCTTGCGTCGATCTTTAAACGAAGGTTTTTCCGGTGGCGAGAAAAAGAGAAGCGAGATTTTGCAAATGCTGGCCTTAAAACCAAAACTGGTGATTTTGGATGAGATTGATAGTGGTCTTGATGTTGATGGATTAAAAATCGTTGCTATGGCGATCAAAAAATTTACAATAGACAATCCACGATCGTCGATAGTCCTGATCACCCATTATGCGCGGATTTTAAAATATCTAAAGCCGGATTTTGTGCATGTGATGGTGGAGGGAAATATTGTGAAATCAGGTGGTTTGAAGTTAGCGAAAGAGATTGAAGAAAAAGGGTATCAATTGCTGAACGCAAAACGGCTAACGACTAAAGCAAAAGATAGTTCTCGACAAGCTCGAACAATAGGTTGAAGTTATTCTTCGAGTGTAATCGAGAAGTTTTAACATTGTCATCCTGAGCGATAAGCGAAGGATCTCTTTTAGATTCTTCATTTCATTCAGAATGACATGTTCACATATTCCACACCGGGTGTGTGTTAGGTAGACACGTAAGGAGAGTGTATGTCAAACGGATTACCGATAGCACAAACTGATTACAAATACGGCTTTTCGAAGCCGGAAAATTATGTTTTTAAGTCTCGTAAAGGCTTGGATGCTGATGTAGTGAAGCAAATATCAGGCTTTAAGAATGAGCCGGAGTGGATGAGGGAGAAAAGGCTCAAAGCTCTTGAGATTTTTGAGGCTAAGAAGATGCCGACGTGGGGCGCGGATTTATCTACCATCAATTTTGATGACATTTATTACTATATAAGACCGACCGACCGCCAGGCCAAATCATGGAAAGATTTGCCCAAAGAGATTCTAGATACTTATGACGCAATCGGAATTCCAGAAGCAGAAAAGAAATATCTGGGAGGAGTGACTGCTCAATACGAAAGTGAATCTGTCTATCACTCCTTCCAAAAAAAGTGGGAAGACAAAGGCGTGATATTCACTGACATGGACACCGGCCTTCGCAAATATGGCGATATTGTCAAATCATATTTTGGAAGATCGATTCCGGCTGCCGACAATAAATTTGCAGCACTTAATTCGGCAGTCTGGTCGGGCGGATCTTTTATTTACGTGCCGCCAAACGTTTCTGTTGATATTCCCTTGCAAGCTTACTTTCGCATTAATGCTGCTAACATGGGGCAGTTTGAAAGGACTTTGATAATTGTGGACGAAGGCGCTTACGTTCACTATGTCGAAGGTTGTACGGCACCGGTTTATTCAACGGATTCTTTGCATGCTGCGGTTGTGGAGATTTTTGTTAAAAAAGGAGGCAGATGCCGCTATACGACAATTCAGAATTGGTCCAGCAACGTTTACAACTTGGTAACTAAACGGGCTTTTGTAGAGGAAGAGGGAATTATGGAATGGATTGACGGCAATTTGGGAAGCAAAATTACTATGAAATACCCTTCTTGTTATCTTGTTGGACGCGGAGCGCGCGGGGAAATTTTGTCCCTCGCCTTGGCAGGATCGGGACAGCATCAGGATGCAGGCGGAAAACTGATGTTTCTGGCGCCGGATACGAGCGGGGAGATCATCTCAAAGAGTGTTTCTGTTGGAACGGGAAGGACAAGTTATCGGGGATTGGTCAAAGTTATCAAAGGAGCAGAACGCGTTAAGTGTAATGTGCGTTGCGATGCCTTGATTATTGACGAAGAAAGTAGGAGCGACACATATCCAACAATGCAGGTAGATGAGGACAATGTGCAGATTGGCCACGAAGCGAGCGTTTCCAGAATCGGGGAGCAGCAGTTGTTTTATTTGATGAGCCGGGGGTTAACAGAAATTGAAGCGACTTCCTTAATAGTAAATGGTTTTATTGAGCCGATTGTAAAAGAACTGCCGTTGGAATATGCAGTGGAGCTGAATCGGTTGATTCAATTAAACATGGAAGGGAGCGTTGGGTAAATGATCGAGTTACCGGTCGAGATGCGGCAATACGCACTGCGTGAGGGTTTGCATGAAGAACAAATGATTCAGAAATATGGCACACGTTATGTTCATTATCAGGGATGTTTTGCTCCTATCGAGATGAGTAAAGAGACAAGAGTCCCTGTTTTAAAATTTAAAGGGGGCACTAAAGAACCAACAATAAGGGAAGTGGTTGATTGGGTTGGTGACTTGGTTCCATTGGGTATCAGCAGTCAAGAGGAGGCTTGGGCAAGAGATAGGTTTTTACTTCACCCTTCGGATTACTTAATGCTTCTATCTCATCTACGAGATGAGCAATTGATTCATGAAGGAGATTATATGTTTCCATTCGTGCACAAAATCCAAGAGAATATTTTTTATTGGGACGATATAGATGATGATGAGACGCACACTTTTTTAATTTATGTGAACGGCGAATATTCGGTTAGCGCTAATGAGGAATTATGGGCAAAACTTGAGGGTGATCACCGAGAAATCTTCCAAAACGGTTGGTTAATTGACGGACAATTCAAGACTCGAAACGGGAGAGTTAGTAAATTTTTGCGAAGATTTAAAAATCTAATATAAATGAAAATTATTAAGCAGGAAGTACGTTATTAATTTAAAAATAAAAATGCAAAATTCAAAATTTATCTTTAGCCGGAGGGAGGGAAGTGTTTGATGAGTTTAAATACGGAACCAATGTCAGAATCTAGAGGCCTTGAAAAAACCGAGGGGTTTGTGGAGGTTTTTGGGTCAAAAATTCACTATGAAAGAGGAGGCGTTGGTGATCCATTACTATTGATCGATGGATGGCTTGGTTCAATACATGCATTTGACAGAATAATTTCAAATCTTTCTAGTACTCACAGGTGTACGGCCATAGACTATCCTGGGTATGGGGTATCATCGGAATTTACTGGAAAAAGACACACTATAAATAATTATGCTGAGGCTTTTTTTGGAGTAATGGATGATTTGGCAATCGCAAAAACGGGAATTATTGGAGACTCTCTTGGAGCGCTAGTTGCTCTTAAGATGGCAGAAATGAAGCCTGACAGAATCAACTTTCTTGTTTTGCAGGGTGTACCAACATTTCCGCCGAGGGTTAAAAAAATTGTAAGAAGTTTAGACAGAAATATCGTTGGAAAATTGGCAACAGACATTTTTAACTCGCCAGTCGCCGAAGTTATAAGATGGGCGAATCCAGAGTTCACGGGACTGAGTTTTAAGGAGCGGGATGCAGCAAAAGAAAGATTGAAGAAAACCTCGGGTCACGCGGCAATCGAATCGTTTAAGGACATGGTTGAATTCGATCTAACCCAAGCAGCTTCAAAGGTTTCTGTTCCAGCGCTTATTGTGGAAGGTGAGCTTGCTGCGAAAACCCCATTCGCTGCGGGTTCCATTTTAAGAAAAAATATTGAAGAGGGTTTATTTACCGAGAAAGTAGTTGGAAAAGGAACTCATACAGTGATGCTTAAACAACCGGAAGTTTTTGCGCAGGCAGTTAATGAGTTTACTCAACGTTTAGAAGGAGCAGTGGGATGATGGTAGAACAAAACGTTGTTATTCCAAGATTTTCGGATTTTTTTGGATTAAGCTTGGAGCAAGCTGATCAGTATAATCCGCTGATTCCCATTGAATTAGGGTTTGCTGATGTTCTTCTATCTTCTAGCCAAAGAGGTTTTAGAGTATTAGTGAGAGAAATTGAAGGTTTCGATAGTCGCAGGTTGATAACTGTGGATCCCGGTGTTGATTATCCAAGGAATCGCTTCGGCGCGATTTGTTTTTTCGTAGAAAATGGCAGAGTTTATATTAATGGTAATGAGAGGGGTTATATAGCTAATTTGTACGCTCTAAATAAACCAAGTTCTGTCTGAAAATTGGGATAAATCAATAACATGAAGACAATTAAGCAAGAAGTACATATTGATGCAACTCCGGAAGAAGTTTATGAAGCGTATACGGATGCTAAAAAGCACGGGGAAATTACGGGCAGTAAAGTTGTATTTGAAAAAAAGGTCGGGGGAAGGTTTAGTGCGTGGGATGATGGATTGGAAGGGGAGAATTTGGAGTTGGTAAGCGGTAAAAAAATCGTCCAAAAGTGGCGGTCAGAAGATTGGCCCAAAGGACATTATTCGACATTGACGATCGAGCTCTTTGCCGCAAGCCCTTCGTCTGTCATTCTGGGGAGTGAAACGACTCCAGAATCTGATTATAAAAGAGATTCCGGTCAAGCCGGAATGACAAAAAGTAATGAGGCTACTAGACTTGTCCTAACTCAAGAAAATGTACCGGATGACAAAGCTAGTGATATTGACGACGGCTGGCACCAGTATTATTGGGAGCCGATGAAGGAGTATTTTAAAAAATGATAATAGTTAATAAAAATCAAAATATGTTGATTCCGGTGATGCTGGGTACCATTTCGAGTCATCCTCGCCCTTCTGTCATTCCTGCGAAAGCGGGAATCGGGATAAACTCCAGCGAGGATCTGATTCTCGATCAGGTCGAGAATGACAGAAGGATTGATGTGGTTTTGGCTGGGGAAAACGCGAGTGTGGAGGTTGTGGGGTTGGTAATCGGTAAAGGAACGGATGAAAAAGTAATTGAAGCTAATATTGTACATGCTGCGCCGAATACTAAATCGAACGTAAATGTGCGGGCGGTATTGAGAGGAAAATCACAATTTTCTTTCCGCGGCAATGTCAAAATCGAAAAAGGCGCAAAAGGCGCAGATGCTTATTTAAGATCCGACGCGCTTTTATTTGACGATGCCAAGATGGGTGACGATACGCCGGCGCTGGAGATTCTGGAAAAAGATGTTAAAGCGGGGCACGCAGCAACAGTTGGTAAAGTTGACGAGCAAATGCTTTTTTATTTGATGAGCAGAGGATTGAGCAGAGTTCAGGCAGAGAAGTTATTGATAGTGGGTTTTACTAGACCCATTCTAGATAGAATTAAAGGCGGATTCTCCTTCGCATGAAGCTTCGGAGGACAGGGAAAATGTTGATTGAAGGGTTTGTGAAGCCGATTAGAGAAAAGCTTAACGCTGAACGACTAAAGCCTAAAGCAAAAATATAAATTATAAGCGTTAGTCGTTAGACATTAGTCTTTCGACGACCGATTGAAAGGAGGTCGATAACCTTGGCCAAAATAAAAGTTGCCGACTTTAGCGAAATTCCGGAAGGTGGAATAAGAGCTTATAAAGTTGGTGAGAAAAAAATTGCTATTTATAAAATAGGCGGCAAAATCTATGCAACATCCAACGAGTGCTCGCACGAGCAGTGCACATTGGATGAGCATGGTGCAATTCATTTTGACCTTGTCGAGTGCACTTGCCACGGTTCGCAGTTTGAAATCAAAACCGGACACGTGATCATGCCTCCGGCAACGGAAAAAATTGCAACTTACAGAGTAGAAGTTAACGGTAACGATATTATGGTGGATATTTAGGGATGAACGTTCAAAAGGTTAGGAAAGACTTTCCAATTTTGGCGCGAAAAATTAACGGTAAACCGTTGGTCTATTTGGATAGTGCAGCGACGAGCCAGAAGCCAAAGCAGGTGATTGATGCTGTCGAAAACTTCCTGAAAACTTCCAATGCTAATGTTCACAGAGGCATTCATACGTTGACTGTTGAAGCAACTGAAGCATTAGATCATGCCAGAGAAAAAATAGCAGATTTCGTTGGGGTTAAAGATGTGGGCGAAATCATTTTTGTGCGCAATGCTACAGAGGCTATAAATTTAGTTGCGTATAGTTGGGGCAGATTAAATATTTCAAAAGGTGACGAGATTGTTTTGACTATTGCCGAGCACCATTCGAATTTTGTGCCTTGGCAGCAGTTGGCGGCTGAGAATGGCGCAATTTTAAAAATAGTGTCAGTTGACGGTAATGGCGAGATTGATCTGGAGGCGTTCGAAAAAGCTTTAGCTAAAAAAACCAAACTGGTGACGTTTTTCCATGTTTCCAATATTTTAGGAACAATTGCACCGGTTCGGCGTCTAGCGTCAAGCGTTAAGCGTTTAGCACCCCAAGCCAAGATCTTGATCGATGGCGCCCAAGCTGTGCCTCACTTGCCCGTTAATATTTCTAAAATTGGCTGCGACTTTTATGCGTTTTCCGGCCATAAAATGCTGGCGCCGGCAGGAATTGGGGTTTTGTGGGGAAAGCGGGAAATTTTAGAGGCGATGCCGCCATTTATGTTTGGGGGAGACATGATTTCAACAGTTAAGATTGAGAAAACACAATGGGCAGAGTTGCCTTTGAAGTTTGAGGCCGGGACACCTAATATTGAGGGAGCAATTGGTTTGGGAGCGGCCGTTGATTATCTTCAAAAGATTGGTATGGAGAATGTTCGAAAACATGAAGTTGGGTTGACTCATTATGCTCTTGAGAAACTCTCAAAAATAGAAGAAGTGGAGGTTTTTGGCCCGAAAGAAGTTTCCAAACGCTGTGGAGTAATCTCATTTAAAATTGGATCTGTTCCTGCCCATGATGTTGCCAGTATTTTAGATTCAGAAGGAGTTGAAATTAGATCCGGCTTTAACTGCGCAGAACCACTAGCTGATTTTTTAGGGACAGGACCTTTGGCCAGAGCGAGTTTCTATGTTTATAACACGAAAGAAGAAATACGGAAATTTATTGAGGCAATAGAAAAGGTTAAGGAAGTATTTCATTTAAGTCCGAAGCACGAAGCACGAAATCCGAAACAAAATCAAAATCACAAAAAAATAAATTTCCAAACAGTTTCTAATTTATGAAATTAAAATTTAGATATTGTTTCGAGCTTCGATATTTGAATTTCGAATTTTAATCCAGATGGATCTATACCGTGAAGAAATTTTGGAGCACTGGCAAAACCCAAATAATTTTGGGAAGGTTGCTGATGCTGATTTGGTAATTGATCAGGTCAATCCACTTTGTGGTGATCAAGTAACGTTTTCTTTTAAGATTGATAGAGGGAAAATCAAAGATGTGGCATTTACTGGTTCCGGTTGTGCCATTTCAGTTGCATCGTCTTCGATGCTTTCTGAATATATTAAAGGGAAATCTATCAAAGATCTTGAAAAGCTTACTGGTCAAAAAGTTTTGGATTTAATCGGTGGGCCGGTCGCTCCTGCAAGACTAAAATGCGTATTCTTACCCCTTGAGGTGATAAGAAAACTCAAAGATAATTGACATATGTCTTCAAACGGTAAGAAGAAGCGCTACAAGATAACGGTAGATAGAAATTTGTGTATCGGTGCGGCTTCCTGCGTTGCCTTGGCGATGAAGAGTTTTGCGCTGGACAGCGAAAATAAAGCTATTGTTTTAGAAGGAGAAGGCGATGTGCCAGAAGCAATTAAACTGGCTGCGGAAAGTTGTCCGACTAAAGCAATAATTTTGGAAGATGCGGAGACCGGAGAGCAGGAATACCCATAGCCATCTGCGATGGAAATTTCTAAACCCTAAACCCTAAATCCTAATTCATAATTATTGTAGAATAGTTTCATGCCGGGTAAACATATTGCAGAAAGAGAGCCTCAACACCCGACAAGCGGGCAGTTTTTAAGAGATATTGTTTTTGGCGCCAATGATGGGGTAGTTACGGCAATTGGCTTTTTGGTTGGTTTTGCAAGCAGCGTTACTGAACAATCGGTAGTAATTATTGCGGGGTCTTTAACGATTGTCGCAGGTTCAGCTTCTATGGCTTTGGGAAATTATTTGGCAGTTAAAAGCCAAAGGGAACATTACGATGCTATGGAAAAGGTTGAAAAGTGGGAGATTGAAAATAAGCCGGAGGCAGAAGTTGATGAAATCCGTGAGATTTATAAAAATTACGGTTTCGACCAGAATTCCGTGGAAACATTAACCAAAAAGGTAACTTCGGATAAAGACCTGTGGCTTAAAGTCATGATGCGTGATGAGCTTGGTTTAACGCGTGAGGAGGCACCGACAATCGCCGGAATATTAATTGGTTTTTTCTATTTGTTAGCAGGATTGCCGCCGCTTCTACCATTTATTTTTATAAAACCGTTAACTCGGGCTTTAGTTGCTTCGATTTTTGTGTCAATTCTAGTGATGGGTTTCATCGGGGCTTTGCGCTGGTGGCTCAACAAAGGGAGTTTTGGCGCAAAGGTTTCTGAGACTATTGCCATTGGTTTGATTGCAGCAGGCATTGGCTTTGCGGCAGGAGAAGTCTTGAATTTGTTGGGGATAAGTGGGGTGGGCGTTTAATTTTAACTTGAATGAAATCGACAGATTTTCTTATTATCGGAGGATCAGCGGCAGGAACAACGGCTGGGGAAACCATCCGGAATTTACAGCCTCAAACATCCATAACGATAGTTTCCGACGAAGACCATGAGTTTTATTCGAGAGTTTTAATTCCCCATTATATTCGCGGCAAAGTTTCAAGGGAGCAGATTTTCCTGAGAAAACCCCAGTGGTATCCGGACAATAAGATCGAGCTAGTTAAAAAAACCAAAGCAGTCAAGCTTGATTCCCAAAATCATACAGTCAATTTTAGCAGCGGCGAACAAATAAAGTACGGCAAGCTCCTAATTGCAATTGGCGGCTATGTTGTCCCGCTTAAAATTCCCGGTGCCGATTCCAAAAACATCTTTTACATGCGCACAGTTGAAGATGCGGATGGAATTATCGAGGCAGCAAAGAGGGCAAAGAGGGGTGTAATTATTGGAGGCGGTTTTATCGGACTTGAGTTTACAAGTTGTTTTAGGATCAACGGAGTTGAGGATGTTACAGTTTTGGTTCGTGAGCCGTATTATTGGGCGGGAAAGCTTGATGAGGCTTCGAGTAAAGTTTTAGTTAATGTCCTTGAGAAAAATGGAGTGAAAGTTTTAACAAATGAAGAAGTCGAGTCTATTTACCCTATAACAAGGACTGACCCTGTAAAGGCTGTTGGGTTAGTCCAAACTAAATCAGGTAAAAAGTTTGATGCTGATGTTGTTGGGGTTGGGATTGGTATAAAGAGTGACATTTCGTGGCTAGATAAATCCGGTGTCAAGGTTGATCGGGCGATTGTTACCAATGAATACTTAGAGACAAATGTGTCGGATATTTATGCGGCAGGTGATTGTGCGGAATTTTGGGACGTGATTTTTAAAAGGCAGCACATTATGGGCAATTGGGCAAATGCTACAAGTCAGGGGAATGCGGTTGGTAAAACAATGGGGGGCCAGCGC
>Ga0209542_10021641_pt1 | contig 10062 bp, 5 predicted proteins | sample RifCSPhighO2_01_FD_184028 | JGI IMG/M metagenome (GOLD analysis project Ga0209542, IMG submission 184028) | Soil microbial communities from Rifle, Colorado - Rifle CSP2_plank highO2_0.1 (SPAdes) (version 2) | ecosystem: Environmental > Terrestrial > Deep subsurface > Rock core/Sediment ...
TGATCATATCTTTGTCGTGTTCGACAACAATTACCGTGTTTTGAATATCCCTCAGCTTTTTTAAAGTCGTAATCAGCCGATTGTTATCCCGTTGGTGAAGCCCAATTGACGGTTCGTCCAAAACATACAGAACGCCGGAAAGCCCGGATCCAATTTGTGATGCAAGACGGATTCTTTGCGCTTCTCCGCCTGCTAAGGTGTTTGCACTTCTTGAGATTGTCAAATAGTCAAGACCGACATCGACTAAAAACTGGACCCTGGTAATCAACTCCTTTAAAATAGATTTTGCGATTTGTTTTTCCCTTCCTGAAAGTATTTGGTCGGTTTCTGTGTTTAGATTGTTAAGCCATGAAAAAAACTTTATTATTGAATAAGCGGAAATTTGGGCAATGGTATTATCAGCAACCGTAATTGACAATGCTTCTTTTTTTAATCTTGACCCTTGGCACTCGTCGCAGATGTCAATGCGCATAAATTTTTCTATTTCACCCCGAACAAAATCAGATTCTGTTTCCGCGTATCTGCGTTCAAGCATGGGAATTACCCCCTCAAATGTGGTATTCCAGGAAACAATTCTACCGAACCTGTTTGGTCCCTTAACCGAATACAGTGAGTCGGAATCACCGTAAAGAATTAGATCTCTCTGGTCTTGAGGGAGTTGTCCAAAGGCTTTATTTAGGTCTATGCCGTTTTCGTCAGCCACAGTCTCCAGAGTTTTCCATGACCAGGTATTTGATTCAATCGTCCTTGCCCAAGGCAAAATCGCTCCTTCAAGAATTGAAAGATTAGGGTTTATGATCAGTTCTTCATCGACTTTTCTCAAATACCCCAGCCCCGCGCATTTAGGGCAAGCCCCGTGGGGCGAATTAAAAGAAAAAGTCCTGGGTTCTATTTCGGAAAAAGAAATGTTGTCAACCGGACAGGTGAATTTCTCGGAAAAGAGATGTTCTTTAAGGTCTTTGGGGAATTGGGGAATATCAAAGCTTTTGTCTTGAATCTCTGCAGCAATAATTGTGCCGTCTGCAAGATTCAGACCCTGCTCGACGGATTCGGTAAGCCTGCTTTTGTCGGCAGGCAAAGTTAATTTATCGACAACCGCGTCTATTGAATGTTTGTTGGTTTTAATTAAGACAAAATCGTCTTCGATATCTTTAATTTGGCCGTCGACCCTAACCTGGCGATAGCCTTTTTTGGCAATGTCTACAAATAGTTGGGAATACTCGCCTTTTCTGTCTTTGACAATCGGTGCAAGCAGTATAATTCTTGTTTGAGGTTTGCTGGGCTTTTCAAGTTTTTGGATTTCCTTGACGATTTGTCCCGGAGTTTGGTGCGATATTTCACGGCCGCAGACGGTACAATGCGGATGGCCGACTCTGGCAAATAAAAGCCTTAAATAGTCATAAATTTCGGTAATTGTGCCGACAGTTGATCTTGGGTTATGCGAGGTTGATTTCTGGTCAATTGAAATTGCGGGTGAAAGTCCCTCAATTGAATCAACATCGGGTTTATCCATGACGCCTAAAAACTGGCGTGCGTATGATGCCAGCGACTCAACATATCTTCTCTGGCCTTCTGCATAAATTGTGTCGAAAGCAAGTGAAGACTTTCCCGAACCGGAAATTCCCGTAAAAACAACTAATTTATTTTTGGGAATCGTGACGTTTATATTCTTAAGATTGTGTACTCTCGCACCTTTTATAATTATATGATCCATGATTTTTTAAATTGCCTGTCCCGTAGATACGCCCTTTGACTGCGAGGACGTAGACCTCGAGTCAAAGTAAGTATTCTATCGGGATGGACTCTGGCGCCTTTAATTGAAATTTTGTCTGTCATTTTTATAGCCGAAAAGCAAAAGAAAATTCTATCACCAATGGCAATACTTGCTCAATGGTGTATCAAGATTCTAGATGTGTTGACTTGATTGCCAGGATTTGGTCGCGCAGAAAAGCGGCTTTTTCGAAGTCCAGGATTTTGGCGGCCTCTTTCATTTCGCGCGTTAAGACTTTTATAAATTTCCTGCGGTCGTCTGGAAGAAGCGAACCCTCAACTGCCCGGTTGACGGTTTGTTCGATAATCTGGTCATGAAAGACGTGTTTTTCCTCTTCTTTTTGCCTTTCTATCAGCTTTTCGCGGATCGGTTTTTCGATAGTTTTTGGCGTGATATTGTGTTTTCTATTGTATTCAAGCTGGATTTTCCTTCGCCTTTCTACTTCGTCAATCGCCCGCTTCATTGATCCGGTAATTTCGTCTGCATATAAAATAACTTTTCCCTCGACGTGTCTGGCGGCTCTGCCCATTGTTTGGACAAGTGAAGTTTCGGACCTTAAGAACCCTTCTTTATCCGCATCTAAAATCGCAACCAGCGAGACCTCCGGCAAATCCAAACCCTCTCGCAGAAGATTGATACCGACTAAAATATCAAAATTCCCCAGTCTTAGATCATCTAAGATATCGCTTCTGTCCAAAGTCAGAATTTCCGAATGAAGATAATGAACCTTAAGGCCTTTTTCTTCAAGGTATTCTGCAAGCTCTTCCGCCATCCTTTTGGTTAAAGTTGTAACTAAAACTCTTTGTTTCTTGGCGACTCTTTTTTCGATTTCCAGAATTAAATCATCGATTTGGCCTTTGGTTTTTTTAATGACAATCGCAGGGTCAATCAAACCCGTTGGCCTCATTAACTGCTCCACAACTTGATCTGAAATTTTAAGTTCATACTCTGCAGGCGTTGCCGATGTGTAAATTACTTGATTAACACGATCTGTGAATTCCTCAAATTTTAAGGGACGGTTGTCATATGCAGAAGGCAGGCGAAACCCAAAATCAACAAGCATTTCTTTTCTGGCACGATCACCCCTGTACATGCCATTGATTTGCGGGATAGTCATGTGTGATTCGTCGATTACCGTAAGGTAGTTTTCGGGAAAGTGCGCAAGCAAGGAAAAAGGAGGCTCACCGGGTTCCCTGCCGTCAAAATACCTTGAGTAGTTTTCTATCCCCTTGCAGTAGCCAAGCATATTTATCATCTCCAGATCATAATTGGTTCTTTCCCTAAGTCTATGTGCTTCAAGTCTTTTGTTTTGGCTTTCAAGATACTTCAGTCTTTCTTTAAGTTCTTTTTTGATGCTTTCTATTGCAAAGGTTCGTGCTTTTCCCGAAGAAACATAATGTTTTGCAGGATAAATTGCTAAGTATTCAAGGTTCTCTAGAGTGTCTGCACTGACAGGATGTATAAACTCCAGTTTTTTAATACTGTCATCGGAAAATGAAATCCTAAGCCCCCTTTTTTCGTAAGAGGGGTAAATTTCGATATTTTCGCCGCGTACCCGGTAAGTACCCCTTGCAAAATCGACATCATTTCTTTCGTACTGGAGTTTGGCAAAGGCGGTTAAAATTTTTTTTCTAGGCCAGATTTGGCCTTTTTCGAGTTCTAAGCGCGCTTCTTGGTATTCTTGTGGAGAACCCAAGTTGTAAATTGCAGAAACCGATGCAACAACTATCACGTCGCGCCTTGTTGCAAGCGCGGTAGTAGATGCAAGGCGCAGTCTGTCTATCTCCTCGTTTATTTCTGTCTCTTTTTCGATATAAGTATCCGTTGCCGGCATATACGCCTCCGGCTGGTAGTAGTCGTAATAAGAAACGAAATAACAAACCGCGTTATTGGGAAAAAATCCACGCAGTTCCTGGTAAAGCTGGGCGGCCAAAGTTTTGTTATGGGAAATAACAAGCGTTGGTTTTTGAGTGTTTTTAATTACGTTTGCGACGATAAACGTTTTCCCCGACCCCGTAACACCCAAAAGAGTCTGGTTTCTGTAACCTTTGTTTATCCCTTCTGTAAGCTTTTCAATCGCTTGAGGCTGATCTCCAGTGGGTTTGTATGTCGAAGTTAACTCAAATTTCATCGAAATATTATTATACATTAGAAAATATTGGCAAGGAAGTTCTTGGAGGTATTTTGATCACATATATTGCTGATGTCTCGAATGCGGTATTGACAACTTCGAGTTTTTAACAGCTTGCTGCGTAAAACCCGAGTATGGGTATTGACATATTCGGGTTTTCTTTGGTATTCTTAAACCATGATTCCGGTAGTTTATAAACGACAAAGACAAATTCTGGATTTTTTGAACAGCTATATCGAGAAATTTGGCCACGCTCCCACTTTGGTTGAGATTGCCAAAAAATTCAAACTAAGATCGCTTGCTACGGTTCATGAACATTTGCAAACGCTTGAGAAAAAGGGTCTGATTAAAAAGCAGTCCGGGTTATCCAGAGGCATTGAGATTTTAGATAGAAAAATCAGTGAAATAGTAAAAGGCATAGAACTTCCGCTTTTGGGCTTTATTGCAGCAGGATCGCCGATTGAACCTTACACAGACCCAAACGCCAAATTTATGGTCTCACCAAATATGGTCAGTCCAGCTAAAAAATCCTATGTTTTGCAGGTTCGGGGCGATTCGATGATAGAAGACGGCATTTTAGACGGAGACTTTGTAATTGTTGAAGAAACAAATAAGGCAAATGACGGCGACATTGTTGTTGCTATGATCGAGAACGGAGTAGTTACCTTAAAGAGGTTTTTTAAAGAAAAAGACAAAGTTCGCTTGATGCCAGCAAATGCTGCAATGAGACCGATTTACGCAACTAATGTGACTATCCAAGGACGTTGCGTTGGTGTAATCCGACGCTACGTGTAATCTCAAAAAAAGTTGACATTTGTTAATCATACAGCAAGAATGTGTCAGTTATGGAAAAAGGGCTGTATATTATTTCCACCCCGATTGGAAACTTAGGCGATATCACAAAAAGAGCAATTGATACATTAAAAAAACTCGATATTCTGCTTGTTGAGGATACCCGCGTAAGCGGAAAGCTGCTGAAAAATTTTGATATAGAGGTAAAAATGGTTTCTTTTAACGAATACAGTGAAAAAACCAAAACCGCTTCTGCTATCTCCCTCTTAAAAGAAGGCAAGATTGTAGGTATCATAAGCGATGCGGGTACGCCCTTGATTTCGGACCCTGGTTTTCTTCTTGTTCGCGAGGCGGTTAAAAACGGCATCCAGATAACGGCAATACCCGGCCCAACAGCTTTAATTTACGCGCTTTCTGTTTCCGGCTTACCTATAGACAAATTTATATTTCTCGGCTATTTACCAAAAAAAGAGGGGAAAAGAATCAATAATCTAAAAAATCTGAAAAAAACATCGGAATATATAACGGCAACAGTAATTTTTTACGAAAGTCCATACAGGTTGCTTCCGACGTTAAAAAATATATATGAGGTTTTTGGCAACATAGACATAGTTGTTTGCCGGGAGTTAACCAAAATGCATGAAGAAGTATTAAGAGAATCCACTTCAAAGTTAATTGAACATTTTTCGACTATTACTCCAAAAGGCGAATTCACATTGCTTTTCCACTGATAATTTAGAACGTTAAAGCAAACTACGTCCGGTCATTTGCTGAGGCTTGGGGATTTGCATTAAGGAAAGGATGCTTGGCGCAACGTCTGCCAAAAGTCCTTGAGGAAACTGTGTATTTTGCCCTCGAAGTTTATCAAACGCGAAGATACATGGCGAAGGATTAATATTATGTTCAGTATCAATCTCTCCCGTTCTTAAATTTATCATCTCCTCAGCATTACCGTGATCAGAAGTGATGACTACACCTCCACCTTTTGCGAAAATTAATCGGACTATGTCTCCTAAAAAATTATCTATTATTTGAACGGCTCTAATGGTAGCATCTAATTTTCCTGTGTGAGCGACCATATCGGCATTAGCAAAATTGCAGACGATAAAATCATAAAGATTTGTATTAACTTTCGAAATCAAGGTTTTTGTGATTTCGGGCGTGGACATTTCAGGTTTTTGAACGTAAGAGGTAACTTTTGGAGAATCTATTAAAATTCTATCCTCATATGGAAAAATCTTTTCCCTGCCCCCATTAAAAAAATAGGTAATGTGTGCGTATTTTTCGGTTTCGGCCATATGAAGCTGTTTGGCACCAAGTTCGGAAAAAACACGTGAAATTGGCATTTCAACTTCTTTCGGTTCAAAGGCAATTTTGTTAACAGGCAGGTCTCTTTCGTAGCGAGTCATTGATACAAAAAAGAGATTTTCAATCTTTTTGCCTCTATCAAATGTTATGATTTTATCTCCGGACGAGGTCTGGAAATTGGTTAGATCTTCAAATACAAAAGCCTTTGTAAGCTGTCTTGCCCTATCCGGACGATAATTTAAAAAAATGACAGCATCGCCTGCAGAAACCTTACCAACCGGTACTTGCGATTCGTCAACAATAATTACCGGTTCAATAAACTCATCAGTTTTACTCTCCTTATACGATTGTTCTACTGCCTCTATTGGGTCTTTTTCCGTATTTTGGCCTATCCCGCATATTGCATTGTAAGCTTTTTCGATCCTGTCCCAGCGGTTGTCTCTATCCATTGCAAAGTAACGACCACTGATAGTTGCGATTTGCCCTATTCCTAAAGAAGCAATTTTTGATTTAATCTCATTAAGGTAAAACCTCGCTGATGTAGGCGGACTGTCCCTGCCGTCTGTAAACAGGTGTAATTTAACCCTCGCTTGGGAAATACCTTGCCTTGCGATAAAAGAAAGCAGGGCATATAAATGCTCTCTTTCGCTATGAACAGAACCTAAACCAACAAGGCCCATTAGATGAATCTTGGAACCATTCTTCTGTACATGATCGACAGCCGCCTTAAATGCCGCGTTTTCAAAAAACGTGCCGTCTGCAATCGACATATTTATTCTCAAAAGATCCTGAAAAACTATCCTTCCAGCGCCGAGATTCAAATGGCCGACTTCACTGTTACCTACTTGGCCTTCGGGCAGACCTACGGATTGACCGGCGGATGACAATGTTGCATGAGGAAATGAATACCAAAGATCATTAAAATTTTTAGGATTCGCGTGGGTTATGGCATTGCCGGCACTGTCCTGGGCAACACCCCAGCCATCCAAAATCAACATTACTAAAGGTTTCGGCTTTTGGGAAATCTTTAACATTTACTAAATCTTGGAAAGTTCATGTTCTATTTCCAAAAGTCTGTTGTATTTAGCGACCCTTTCTCCTCTTGCAGGGGCGCCAAACTTTGCGTAATCGGCACCAATCGCGACTGCCAAATCAGCGATAAAATCGTCGTTTGTCTCACCTGAACGGTGTGAAACTATAATTTTAAAATTTATTTCTTTTGCATACTTTACGACATCGATTGTTTCCGATACGGTACCTGCCTGGTTTGGTTTAATAATTACTCCGTTGCAGGCTTTTTCATCTTTTGCTTTTTTAAGCCTTTCTAAATTTGTAGTAACCAAATCATCTCCAACAATAATCGTTTCTTTGCCAATTTTTTCTGTCAGTTTTCTCCAATCATCCCAATCGTCTTCAGCTAAAGGATCTTCTATCGAAAGCAGGTGATATTCGCTGTTTAAAGAGGCAAAAAAATCTACAAACTCTTTAGCGCTTAAGGGAATAGGCCTGTCCTTTATTTTGTAAGAGCCCTCTTTTTTAAGCTCGGTAGCCGCAACGTCAAGACTCAAAAATACGTCAAGACCCAGCTGATAATGCGCAGCATCAATTGCCTCAGCGATCAACTTTAATGCGTCTACATTGGAGTACAATGTCGGTGAATATCCACCTTCGTCCCCTACCAATACTATACCGCTATGGGAAGCTATTGTTTGTTTCAGATGGTAATAAATTTCTGCCCCTACCCGCAGATTATCCGAGTAAGATGCAGACTTTTTTGGCACCAGTAAAAACTCTTGAAAGTCTACATTACCGGATCCATGAAGACCACCGTTTAAAACGTTAAACATAGGCGTCGGTACTTCAAAACGTCCAAGTTTGATTTGTGAAATCTCATTTATATATTGCCAAAGTTCAACCTTTTGTGATTGCGCCTGTGCTTTGGCAACCGCGCCGGAAATTGCCAATGTTGTATTTGCGCCCAAGTTCGATTTGTCTTTAGTTTTATCAGCAGCAATAATCAGATTGTCTATCATTCTTTGATCATTTGCATCTTTACCTAATATAAGCGGAGAAATAACTGAATAAATTTTTTGTAAAGCCTGAAGAACCCCTTTCCCTGAATATCTAGCTGGGTCTTTGTCCCTTAACTCCAGGGCTTCGTGTTTGCCAGTAGAAAGGCCGGAAGGAGTAGAAAATACACCGAATGATTCATCGTCAAGGATTACTGTTGCCTCGATTGTCGGATTGCCCCTGCTGTCTAATATTTCGCGCGAAATGATTTTCTTAATCTTAGCCATAAAATCAGCTTTTACGTCTTAAGTGCTTTTCTTCTGCCTCGTAGATTATTTTTCTTGTTGCGTCAATTGCGTCGGGATTTACCGAAATCGAAGTAATTCCCCACTCGACCAGTTGTTGCGTGAGTTGTGGGTAGATAGAGGGTGCTTGGCCGCAAATCGAACAGCTGATTTTTGCATCATGGGCTCCTCTTACGGTTTTTTCAAGCGCCCACAAAACTGAAGGATCAAGCTCGTTAAACTCGCCTGCCACTTCTTCGTTATCTCTGTCTGCTCCTAGAATCAGCATTGTAAGATCATTCGAACCGATGGAAACGCCGTCAATACCAACCTTTATGAACTCCTGAAGCGCAATAACATTAGTCGGAATTTCAACCATCATCCAAAATTTAAAAGTTTCATCTTCAAAAAGCCCTGTTTTTTCAACCAACTCCTTGACTGCCTGTAGTTCTTTTGGACTACGGACAAAGGGAATCATCAGGTGTAAATTCTTGTACTTTTGGCGCGTCTTTAAAATGGCTTCGAGCTCCAGTTTGAAAACGTCAGGGTCTTTAATATAGCGAAAGGCTCCTCGATAACCAAGCATAGGGTTTGATTCCAAAGGTTCATATTTGTCCCCGCCTTTCAAGTTTTTGTACTCATTTGATTTTAGATCGGTAGCCCTGTAGATTACGGGTCTTTTGCCAAAAGCCTTACCAAAATATGAAAGCCCCCCAGATAACTTATCTATAAATTCCCCCCCTTTTTTCTCCTCGATGAATTTTTTCGGATGGGTACCGATTTGCGCCAGCATAAATTCGGCACGCAATAAACCCACACCGTCGACGTTTTGGGAAGCAACTTTGGCTGCAAGCTCGGGTTCTGCCAGGTTTACATACAGATGAGTTGCCGTTTTATGATGTTTGGCAAGAACGCGCGATTCCTGGCGTTCAATGTATTTTTTCAGACCAGATACATCGCCTTCATAAATCAAACCTTTGGACCCGTCCACTGTAATTAGCATGCCTTCTTTTAAGATTTTAGTTGCGTTTTGTGTTCCGACAACACAGGCAATTCCCAATTCCCTTGAAACGATTGCCGCATGTGAAGTCCGGCCGCCGCGGTCTGTTACTATGGCGCTTGCTTTTTTCATCGCGGGCACAAAATCGGGATTTGTCATTTCGGTCACCAAAACATCACCCTGTTTGATGCGGAACAGCTCCTTTGCGCTTTTTAAAATAACCACTTTACCAGTGCCGATAACGGGCGAGGCAGGGGAGCCCGAAAGAATGGGTTTTTTGGTAATTTTGTCCGATTTTTTTGTTTCCAGTTTTTGATCGGTCGATTTGATTGTTGTAACCGGACGTGTCTGGACTATGTAAAGCTTATTATCTTCAAGCGCCCATTCTATATCCTGCGGGAAAAAATAATGTTTCTCAATCTGCACTCCGATTTTGGCAAGTTCTGTAATTTTTTCATCACTGAGCTTCTGATCTTTTCTGTGAGGTGCGGAAACCGGTACTATTTTGTTTCCCCTGCCGGATAACGTCATAAATTTTTCCTGGGAAACGATGTTTTTTGAAAGGATTATAAAAGTTCCCTTTTCTACTTCATAATGATCCGGTGTTACCTGCCCTCCCACAATTAATTCCCCCAAGCCAAAGATTGCCTCAATAATTACTTTTTTCTTGTCGTTGGTAACAGGGTCTACAGTAAACATGATCCCTGAGATTTCTGACTGGATCATCTTTTGTACGGGTACCGCAATACCCACTCTAAAATGGTCG
>Ga0209542_10021642_pt1 | contig 10062 bp, 13 predicted proteins | sample RifCSPhighO2_01_FD_184028 | JGI IMG/M metagenome (GOLD analysis project Ga0209542, IMG submission 184028) | Soil microbial communities from Rifle, Colorado - Rifle CSP2_plank highO2_0.1 (SPAdes) (version 2) | ecosystem: Environmental > Terrestrial > Deep subsurface > Rock core/Sediment ...
GCGCTACGATAAAAAAGGCGAGGAACACTACAACACCATCTCTGCTTTTATTAAATCAATGCGCGCGTCCCAGCCCGACGCCGCGCTCTACTATCTCGCGCGCATGGTGGACGCGGGAGAGGACCCACTCTTTATCGCGCGCCGCATGGTGATTTTCGCCTCCGAAGACATTGGGCTCGCGGTGCCGACCGCGCTCGTGGTCGCCAACGCCGTATTCCGCGCGTGCGAAACAATAGGGTATCCCGAATGCCAAATCAATCTTGCACACGGCGTCGCATACCTCGCGACCTGCAAGAAATCACGAGCCTCATACGATGCATATTTCGAAGCTCTCGCCGACGCAAAGAGTGAAGGCAACCTCCCGATCCCGATGCGTATCCGCAACGCGCCGACGAAATTGATGAAAGATTTGGAATACGGAAAGGGGTACGATAAGTATGACAAAGAAAGTTACCTACCCGACAAACTAAAAAGGAAAAAGTATTTGAAAGACGAATAGTAAGAATCCCGATACTTAACTTTGCGGTTAAGTATCGGGATTTAAGGTCGGTACCTTAGTCTACTTCCACTTGATGATGCGGACGTTCTCTTCGAGATCTCTCACGTCTGCCATTGCCACGGGCAAACCCTCTATCTGTTCGTACAGTTCGTCATGCGTTCGGCAGACGATTGACCGGCCGCCATAAGCGATTGCTTGCGTGATGATGTGCGATACGTCCTCGTGCTTTACCCCGACTTCTGAATCGCGGTCGAAATTACACTCACAGAAGTATGGGAGCAACTCATCGGTGCCGAATTGCATTGCATATTGAGTAGGTGCGTAACCGTTCACCAGCAAGTGTATCTCTTCCCCGATGACGACGGCTACGAGCGCTCCATGCGCGATCCTAGTCATGTCTCTTCTCCTCATCTCTTACGTTAGGACATACAAGAGAAAAGCATCTCGCATCAAATTTAGAGTGGTTTACCCGCTGGCCAACTCTTTTCCAAGATTTGAGATGATTTGCTCAAAATAGTCATGGTCGATCGCATCACCCCAGTCATCTTGCGTTCGCCAGTCACCCTTTTCTTTACGGGGGCCACGAAGAAAGCCGAGAGCGAATATTGTTAGTTCGCCGTTCATTTTTTCCAGAGTTAATCGTTGTAGCAAGAACACGGGACCGGATTCCTCCGTTGCAACCCACTCCTCATAACCGGGGGGATTCCTCATGTACCGACGCGTGAAAGCATCGATTTCGAGAAGGTACTTGATTTTCCCATCGCGATCGATTTCGTATCCGACATGATGTTCTCGCGATTCGCCAATCCACCGAGAACCACGGGTAGATATCTTTTTCGGGTTCGTTTCGTCGAACGTACCTACCTTTACGAAGATTTCAACCAGTTCGCCACCGGAACAATTCCGGGGCAGAATCAAGCGCTTACCTTGCGGCGGTTTTTCGGGTGTATTGCAGTGAAAATAGCCGCCGGGATACCTGCACGACATCATGTAGACCTCCCATGGTTTGTGCCCACTCGTAAGCATGCGACAACTTGAGGAGTTTTGTCAATGATTGTCGAGACAAATGTTGACAATATTTCGTCGACAGAATAGCATTCTGTTATGGACGAAAAGACATTTCTGTCGCTCGGGATGAATCACAAGGAGGCGAAGTTGTATAAAGCCCTCTTCAAATTAAAGGAAGCCCCGCCTACCCTCTTGGGGAAGCTCATCAAAGAGAAGCGCACGACTGCCTACAGCATCGCCCGCGGTCTCGCGGAGAAAGGTTTTATCATCGAGAACACGACGAAACGTCCACAGACCTTCACTATTGTGCAAGCCGACGACATTGAAAGAGTTCTTGATGACGATCGTCGCCAGCTCGCGCTCAAGGAGGAGACATTGAAAAAGTTTGCGACAGAGCTCTCACGCGCGACGGCAGACGATTCATATCCGGTGCCGGAGATTCGTTTTGTTGAAGAAGAAAAAGTGGAACAATTTCTCACTGCGCAAAGCCAGAAGTGGGATCAGAGCATGTTGCAATCAGATGGTACGTGTTGGGGATTTTTCGATCCGAGTTACCTCGAAGCATTTCCTCGTGTCATTGATCGATACTGGAAACGTGCGCCACAAGGCATCAGTCTCAAAATGTTTAGCGATCGTTCGGGCATGCACTTGGAGGAAAAAATAGCCCGCAAATATCCACGCCGGATTATCAAGATATGGGACAAAGCGCGTTTTGATTCAGCCATCTGGATTATGGGAGAATTCGTATTGATGGTGAATACACGTCGACACCCGTTCTATCTCACCGAAATTCATGATGCGACACTTGCGCATGATTTACGGGAAGTGTTTAAAAACCTTTGGTCCTTAATCTGAAGATAGCGCCTCCGGCGTGCTTGCAAATCTTCATATTTAGTGTCGTAAGAAAGGCCCGGGACCCTCGTCTATATCGCAGGCAAGAGTATCGTCTGTGGATCTTCATTGACAAAACATATTCTTGTGGTACTAAGTGGTACTAATTAGTACGGGCACCCAAACCCCTCAATTTGAACACCTAACGTTTCTTCTTTGAACGCGCCTTCGGGCGCTGTTTGCGTTTGAGCGCACGAGCATACATTTCGTCGGGTGTGCGAAATCCCAGTACGTCCATGAAGCGGCGATTGGCTTTTGCTTCGAGCTGTTTGAATACATGTCGTGAGTACCTTGAAATGTCGGAGCTCTTCGGGATGTACCGCCGGAGCCACTTGTTGAAATTCTCGACCGACGGCTTCTCCCACGGAGAGCGCGGGTGACAGAAATATATCTTCACGCCGAGCTTCTTCTCAAGACGTTTGTGCTCAAGAAAGAGAATGTCGTTGTCGAACGTGATCGTTTTGATCTCAGGAAATCGTTTTTTCATACGCACAAGCGCGCGCTCCACGTTGCGTACCGACACGGGAAATATCTTCTCCAACAAGACCTTGCGGAGATTGCGATCGATGAGGATGAGTCCTAGTCCTTTGCCACTTTTCCCTGAGACGATGAAGTCTCCCTCCATATGCCCGAGTCCCTTCCGTTCGTTGATTTTCCTCGGTCTTTTGGAGATCAAACGTCTGCCATCGAGCGATCCCTTCTTTCGTCCGCCGTGTTTTCTTCGTTTGAATAGCTTTGCACGGTGCGATTCGATACGCCTCCCGTACACGCTTTTGATGTACCGCCGGATCGCGCGGGCAGAGACGGGCGGCAAATCGCGCACGACACGGCGGATCCTTCCCGCGATGGCATCCGGCGACTGATCGTCAAGAAGATGAGTTTCGACGAATGATCGCAGAGAAGGGTCGAGTGCAATTTTCTTCCCGACCTTCCGCTTTCTGCGCATGCGCACGTACGAGAGATGCTTCGCATACGTCGCGTCGTACCGCTTCTCCTTTCGTTTCTTTTGGAGCTCGTACCAAATGCCGCTGACGTGACGCTTCAATGTTCGTGCGATCTCACGTATCGAATACTTCCGCCTGCGCAAGATCTCAATTTCGCTCCGATCTGCGCTATTAATTCGTGCCCACTTTTTGTTTTTTCATCGGCGCACTATATGCGTACCGTTCAAATTTCAAAGACCGCGCGCCGAGAGGGAGTTTCGGACATGCGTACGCCGCCACGGCGCTCGAATAGTGATTTTGCGATCATGCACCCGGCGCAACCGACGGAGATCGTCGTTGGTTTGACGAGCAGTCAAGAAGATTTCTTCCCCAGCATCGGGCTGATATACAGTTCGACCGACATAAACCACATGGTCATGATCGGGGAAGAGATGGAACGGCAAGGGCGTCCCCCCATCGTACACATCTGGGGAGGCAACGTCAGCGTGATATTCCACGTCGAACCGATCACCCACAATTTCGCAACGCGTTTTTATTCCGAGGAATTGGCCGAATTCGCGATCTCGTTCGGATCTCGTCATAAGATGTGGGCATTTGCCGCCAGCACTGGGGTATCGGAGCGCACCATCGAGAGGTTCACACGCCTCTACGTAGAAACTGGCTTCTTTATGCTCTCCATTATGCAGGACAAGGATTCGGCTCTCTGGTGGGCCGAGATCGAGTCGTTCAACACGGAACCGCCGGTCATGATCTGCGCGGTACCGGTTAGGACGGAGGAGTGACCACATAGAACACCCGCAATGCCGTGCCTCGACCCAATCGTGGGATCGAGGCCGGTGTTCTATGTGGTCACTCCTCTTTTAGGTCGTCACTTAAACGGCGGGGACGGCGTTCGTCGGCTGGATAATTGACTCCAATATTGTAGATACCAGGTCCCGCGTGGGACGGATCTATCTCCGATCCTGCAATTTTTTGGCGGGCTTCTGTCTTGTATCGAGATGCAAAAACCCGAACAAGATCAGTCCACTCTGGGATACCATATTCCTCAGCTAGTTGACCCGCATATTCCTCACGATAGTACGTGCCTCGCACTGCCCGGCCAAATGCGCGAACCAATGCGTCATCTGCTTCAGAGCCTTCGCCGCTACTCACGCGCGTGAGTATGCCTTCGAGCCTATCCCATTCTTCACCGCGCCGTATTTTCATATCCAATGATTGACGCAATGCTTCCAATGCTCTTCCTATTTCAGGAACATTCTGAGCGCGTAGCAACCATGTGTCGAATTCTGAATAGAGCTCATGGAGCGCTTGGCTATGAGACATCCCGCTTGAAATTTTTTCATCAAAAAAAATGCGTGACCGAATAGCATAGGCGCGAACAAAAGCACTTTTCGCTAATTCGGATCGGCCAAAAGCATGACGCCGCTCTTCGGGCGTTATCTCTTCCAGTTGTGCAAACGCCTCACTTTCCATTTTTTCGGCATCATGTAACGTGCCGGATGTATCCGGCTCAAAAAAATCGGCGGAACGCGAAATATCCAGAAGTTCTTGCGCCTGCCGAATGGGATGTTGCCGTTCTCTGCCCTTTTGGGCTTCTTGTGTGTTGTGCTCTTCATTCAGTACCTTTATTCGGTCGTCGTTTTCCTGCTTTCTTTCGACAGCATTCATAAGAAGCTCCAGTAGTTTGGTGGACGTAACGCAGGCACGCTTTGCTATGCTATCAACCTCAGCTTGCGGCAACATGAATATCTGATCGGCCGTTACATTTTCCGGAAATATGCTGCCTGAGCGTTCATTCGACTTCACACGCAGTCGCTCGTTCATACGGGCAGAATAGCACCTCCGTTTCCTCTGTCACAAATTCAGATGAGAGAAAACACTATGGTGTAAGAGGGGTGTACGAGGTGTCCCCCCGGTCACCCATAAATCTTAATGAATGGATAAAATCCTTTTTCGTCTGCAATGCTTGATTTCCCAAGAGCCTCTTTGCGAATTGTTTCCCTGACATTTGCAATGAGTTCGATGTCCCAATCAATTTTTTTATCTGAGGGAAGTAAGTCGTTGATCAACTCGAAGATACTATTGTCTACAAAATCCTGACGTTCTATCTGCTTCTTTGTGAGTGTCATACCATTTCCTTCAAATATTAACCTATCCTATGTAATAGTTCCCTCCCGAGCCTTTCAACGATCCCCACGACAAGCGCGTTTCCCATAAAGAATGCTCGGCGAGCATCAGTTATCCCGTCTGCTTCAGTGTGTCCCTCTGGGAACATGTTTAACCGTTCAAGTTCGACAGGAGTCAATCGCCGCAATCTGCCCTCATAATCACGTACAACGTGCTTGAACCTCGACGGCGATGTTCCACCTTCACCGGTAACTATCGTACGTGATGGTCGGTCCAATGGGTCAGGAAATGGCATGGCACCTTCGGAATATTTATACGAGAACCCTGTTTTCTTACTGACACGCTCAGCTGTTTTTGCACCTTTTTGTGCTTTCCAAAGCGGAACTTGACTCTTGGGAACAATAAAAGGGTCGAGATGGTCTTTTTCAACTTCTCCGGGCTTATGGATTAGCTCGCCAAGTGTCACTACTTCTTCACGCCTAGGTAATATATCAGCCGTGACGAATTCGCGTGAAATCATTGCCCCCGCTGTACCGAATGGACTTTCATCGTATTTGAATTTTTTAGTGACCTCATGAGGAGTGCCTTCAATCGAGCGGAGATGGATAGGTGAACGGAAACCCTCGATCGGGAATCTTTTTGCCATGAGGCCGTTCTCTCTGATCCACTCTTGGCCCCTTATTTCTTTCCATTCATTGAATAGTTCTTTGTATATCGGGGTGTTTTTATGGTACGCAAGAATGTAGACGCGTCGACGTCGCTGAGGCATTCCGTAATCAGCTGCATTTATGACTCGCCACTCGACCGCATAGCCCAAATCAGAAAGTGTGGCGAGAATGATCGCAAAATCTCGACCACGTTGGTTCGCGGGTGATTTTAGTAAACGATCAACATTCTCGAGAAGCAGATATGGCGTCTTCCTTCTTTGCTCTGAAAGTATCCTGTGTATTGCCCACCAGAGGACGCCTTTTTTTCCGATAATACCATTAGATTGGCTCAGTGGTTTTGCTACAGAATAATCCTGGCAAGGAAATCCGCCAACGAGCAGGTCATGCTCAGGGATGTTCTTAATCGGCACAGCGGCGATATCATGATTAGTGAAATTTAATCGGCTTTTCTCAGGATCTTCCCCAAAAGCTTTACAATAAACTTTCCAAGCATGCTGCGCACTCTCGGCTTCAGCAGGTTCCCATTGATTGAACCAAACGGTCTTATAGCGGTCAGATGCCCGTTCGAAACCAACCCTAAAACCACCCACACCAGCAAAGAGTTCTGCGATGCGTATAGGAGATCCGGTCATCGTTGATCTTATCGACGGTTTTCGCGATTGTGGTCTTACTTTAGTTCCGGCGACTGTGGCAAGTAAGTTCATGGTATAGATATCCTATCATTGGATCGACAAGGGATCAATATTGATCTATGCTCCGTTTTGTTTCCTAATATGCGCTACGTGATAGAGCCTCATCGCCAGGGTGACATCGTTCTCTCACAAGGACGTATTAGGCCCATTTATCAGGAAGTGCTCAATGTAATAGACTCAATTTCCGAAGACGATATTATTACCCTCCACCAGAAGAAACATCTCAAGGCAAAGAGCTTGTCCTATGCGATAAACGATTTGCTGAAGCGCGGCCTAAAGGAGAAGGGGTGGTTGGCAGAGGCACCGATATTCCAAGATAAGGATTATACGGACAAGCGATGGCGGCTTGATTTCGCAAAAGCTCCGATATCTATCGAGGTCGGTTTCAACCACGGCGAGGCTATCGCATGGAATCTTCTAAAGCCTGTACTCGCGAGTGGATTGAACCATGTTGATAAAGCCATACAGACCGAGGCGGGTATTTTGATCACCGTAACAGCCGCGATGAAAAAAGCCGGTAACTTTGACGGTGCCGTTGGTGAATTCGAAAAAGTTAAACGTTACCTAACACCTCTTTGGAATGTTCTCGATGTGCCGATGGTTGTAATAGGTCTGGAAGCACCAGAAACTTTCACTCTCAGGGATACGAAAGTGGGTAGCAAAAGTATTGGTGCTATTGTGAGAAAAACTGCAGCGTCTAAGAAAAAGCGTCTTTAATTCTTTTCATTACTGCTACACTTCCTCGATCAGTCTTAATTCGACATGCCCAGATCGTTACCGCGCACCAACCAAGACGGCGTAGTTCCCTGACCTTCCGTCCATCGCGCAACCTATTGGTATCCATCTTGTTTTTCCAAAAAGCACGGTGTGTTTTCGGTAGCGTTAGTTTGCAGTAGCGACACCCGTGCCAGTAGCAACCATGAACGAATACCGCAACTTTCTTTTTTGGAAACGCAAAGTCGGGTCTACCGGGAATATTTTTCAAGTGCTGACGATATCCCAAAACCTTAGCTTCTCTTAACATGGCGCGCACCAACAATTCCGGCTTCGTATTCTTAGCCCGAATCGCACTCATTGTCCGTGAAATACATTCATTCCTCGGGAGTGGCGCTCGTCCGTCTCGTATATAAATCTTCTTTTTTCTCATTCAAGTAGATACTCTCACAGATCTTTATTTTGGGGAATCGGGGCGGTTAGGGGCGGATGGTGAGGGTGAAGGAGCCGCTGTCGCCTTCGGCTATGCTTTAACAACTTCGAAAGTCGAGGACTTAAAGTTCCGTGTATTTGTTGGGATGCCCCTTGGATTTTTTGAGGGGATATTTCTTTGCATTCTTTACCATTTTTTTCTCAAACGCATCCGCCATATCAATCCCCAGATCATGGTTCATCGTCAGCACCCAATAGAGCACATCTGCCAACTCTTCCCCAATTTCTTTCTTGTGTTTTCTCGTATACGCCTCAATCTCTTCTCTTGTAACCTTCCATTGAAAATGCTCCAGCACCTCCGCTGCCTCAAGCGTCAGCGAAAGGGCCATATCTTTTTGATTGTTGAATTGCTTCCAATCCCGAGAGTCGCGAAAAGCAATTACCCTTTTTTGAAGGTCCGTAAGGGTCTTCTCTTTCCGCCTTGCCATGCGATGACTATCCCACAAATCTTCCCTCCGGTACATCCCAGGACTACCCTCCTACCCCTGCCCACTCCTCCTTTTCTTATACTAGTCTTTGCAAAACACTAGTATAGACTCCCCGCGCGGTGTGAGCTTGTGGCGCACCGCAGGTCCGTCGTTGCGCTTCATCACAAGCCCCGCTATCGCGAGCTTGCGCATATGATCCGAGGCGTTTTCATATCCGATATTGAGTCGCTCAGAAATATCCTCCACAGATAACTCGGGTTCGCGTTTCAAAAGATCCAACATCTCAACTCGCCGATGATTTGCAAATCCTTTTACGATCCGTTCTATTTTTCTATATGACTCCTGGTCGGCCATCCAATAATGCTACCTTATGCTAGTGTTTTGCAAAACACTAGCATAGTGGAAATCTTCGGGAAATGTGGTGGACGCGGGGATTTGCATTTGATACACATCCTGCGTCTTCATCATAAGACCAAAAAGAGCGCCGGAGGGCGCTCTTTTTGTTTGATGGTGGGCTTTGGCCGGCGTTACGGAATATGATTCTGAGGCCCCGTGAGGTTGCCCTTGTGGCTCTCCGTCAGCACATGAAATTCCCACGTCCCCCAGAGTGCCCATTCAGGGTTGCCGGTGTAGCGCGGGTCGGTTTGGCTCACAATGATGTAATTGTAGTGGCCGTTGTCATCAAAACCCTTGCAGTCGATGAGGTTTTGGATCCAGCCCTCGTTCATAAAGGGATCGTTGCCGAAGTCAGCGCGGTAGTTGATCACGTAGTTGCATACCGTGAGCGTTGACTGATCGAGCAGATCGACGGAGGCTACGGTACCTTGCACGCGGCCATCGCCGAGATCCCAGTAGTAAGCGCCGCTCTCGTCATACGCATACAGCGATGTGTAGTGTCCGTTGACGTAGATGCCGGCGTCGGGAATGCCGTTGTGGTCAACGTCGTAAGCGCCACTTGCGACCTTTTTTTGCGCGCCAGGCACCATGGTGGCCGCATCGGTCGGCCCATTATAGGCCATTGCTACAAGAAATACTGCGACTATCGCGAGCGAGGCGTATGTGCGGTGGTGATCCTGAGTGAACATAGTGTTTAGTTGTTAATAAGTAAGCCCCCACTACCCCACACATTTCCCATGGCATGCCTTCATACCCCCAGCCCGTCTTATGCGAGTCTTCCCCGCCCGTACCGAACGCCAGCCCGACATGAATGCCATTCTGGCGGGATACGTTCGGGCGCGGGTGCAAAATACTCTAGAGGCTCTCGTTTAAGTCAAATATTTTATTTCGTCCACAAAGTACGGCGCTGGATCAATGTAGCCCATGGAGCCGTTGTCCTTGTCGAATTTGATCGGGCGGTAGCCGAAATGGAGGTGCGGTGCTTCACTTGCCCCACCAGAGTTACCAGAAACGCCAATCTTTTGACCACTCGTTACTTCCTGACCCGCTTCTACATTTGTCTCTGAGAGATGGAGATACACGGTCTGATGATCATTGGGATGATCGATACGTATAAATTTGCCGTTCCATACATTCTCATCTACTTCAGCAACAATACCTTTCATCACCGCCAGGACCGGTATTGTCCAACTCCCGTCGGAT
>Ga0209542_10021643_pt1 | contig 10061 bp, 10 predicted proteins | sample RifCSPhighO2_01_FD_184028 | JGI IMG/M metagenome (GOLD analysis project Ga0209542, IMG submission 184028) | Soil microbial communities from Rifle, Colorado - Rifle CSP2_plank highO2_0.1 (SPAdes) (version 2) | ecosystem: Environmental > Terrestrial > Deep subsurface > Rock core/Sediment ...
CGCGGTTCATCCGGAACAAAGAAAACGTAGCCACGCAGGGAATCTGGTAGGAATGATGCTCTTTAATCACGTCTTCGGTCGCCTGCACCTTGGAATCAATCGTCTTCGCGATCAAAGCGTATTCCGGGACGTCCCGCCTCTTGCCCCCGTCGCGGTACATGGACTGGATGGGAAAAATATTGACGCATCCGGCCGCTCCCTTGTCCAAAAGCGTCTGACCGATTTTCCTGGCTTCCTCGCCGGAAGCGCAAGTGATGTATATAAAAACCATACGCCTTAATTATAGGATGGTGCTAGTTTTTATACCACCTCCCTCAAATAGCAAGCCTCGCAATAAACTATCTCGGGCCTCTCGGGAGCATAAGTGGTCTCGAACTCGTTTTGGCAATGCTCTGTTTTGGAATGATGAATGTGGTCAGCGGTGTTGGCGTACTGGTTTTGGTTTTTGGTTTTTGATTTTTGGCCTTCGCACTCGCATCTGCGGTGCCACAATTTCAGCGGATTTCGTTGGCGAATGCGTTGGTAGTGTCTGCAGTTCGGGCAGAAACGGGGTAATGGGAGATTCATCTTTCGGAGGAAGGCTAATTCTTGGGGAATAATTTTGAAAGCTTGCGTACACTGCTCATTGCAAACTGCGCCAGCAGTTTGCCCTGAAGTTTCTGAAGGGCTACCTACGGCATGGGCGCATTCTATGACTTGTCCCACGATATCGTCCTTAACGTCTTTAATATGGTCGGGCAGTTTGTCATTTGGAATTTGGATTTGATAGTTTCTCGGCTCCGGGTCTTTCCAGGAGTAGCCCTTCGCAAGAGCTTCGCTCTTCGTCAGGGGAAAGTATTCCTGGGCAATGGTTTCGTTGTATGCGAAGGGAGAGAGTTCGGGAGGGAAGAACTCCCCGTATTTATATACTCTGCCTTTCTTATCAACATACGGCATCTCATCCATATGTTTCAGGATGCGCGCTACAAGTTTCAGGTATTCGTCTTTGGTGTATTGCTTGTTGAGGATGCAGTAGGATTTGTTGCGTAATCCGATGCAGGCGAAGAGGGAGGAGGAGGAATGACAATGTGCTGAATATTGGATATCGCTAACGTTGATATAACAACGATAACCAAATTTTATGCGACTGCTGTGGTCTCCCACACTTGAACACTCATATATCAACTCACTATGTTCTCCCCAAAGAGAGTAATCATAGCAGTCGCGCGCCGAGGGCGTAAACAGAATTTGTACATATTTACTATCCTCCACAGAATTTACATAGTAAGCATTGAAAACATTTTTAGAATTATTTACATATTCCCCAGAAATATTTGCATTGTGCCGTCCATAGTAGAATTTTTCTATATTCTGCAGAAAGTTTCTTTTGACTTCTGATTGCGCCTCCTGCGAATTATCGTAACTACCGATATAAAAGCTTTCTAACTTTTTATAGTATTCCTCTTTCGAAAAAGGTTGGTTGAAAATATAGTAGCTCTTATTTCTTAGGTTGGTACTCCCAAAACAATTACTGCATCCTACCAAATTTTTTGAAAACCAAACCTCTACGCAATCTTCACAATGTGAGGAGAAAAATACTTTATAACAACGAGAAAGCGCAAATGATTCATAGCAAAACTCGGAAGATTCGATTCTAGTTACGTCAAAAGAGTTTTTTGTTTTGTTTAACTCGGAACCATACGCACAATCTTCATTATTTGTAGAAACGAAAAGGAGGTAACAATTTTTCAAATTATTTGAGCCTGCTGAGTAATCGCTGTTTATCATATTATATACGGTGTGGGCTGGAACCGGCACTTCTAAAAGCATCTCATGGAATTGCTGGAAGAGCGATTTAGAAAAATCATAACTCCTTCCATAACTCATGGGGTCCCATTTGTCTGACCACCAAATTTCTCGTTCGTATATCTTTCTCGGCGCACTCTTACTAAAAACAGAAAATATTTCTTCGTTCGTAAAATCACTTTTACGTTTATATAAAATCAAATTATCTCGCCACATGAACCGCCGCTGGGCGCGGCACTCCGGGCACCAGGTGGGCGGGGGGACTTTTATTTTTTCGTAAAATTTAAAATCCTCGGGTTCGATAACGAACGAGTTTTTACAATTCTGACAGGTTTTGGTTTCTGGATTCATATGATTTTTATAAATTCGCGAGGGGTTATAATTTTTATTCGCCGATATTCTTTCAATCTCAAAAGATGTTTATCTCCAGAAACAATATAATCCGCCCCGCCTTCGTAAGCACATTCAATTATCTTATCGTCATTCGGGTCTTCTTTAACAACTTTAAGTTTATTTTTAGGCTCAACGATGTAAGAATTTATAGTAATTATTTCGATAAAGTCATTGGCATCTGCCAAAGGAAATTTAAATTTATTCAAAAGGCGTTCTGAAATTTCTTCAATAATTTCTGGAGAAATAATAATAAGAAACTCGCCAGTCAAACCTTTCCTGACGACTTCATACGGAACACCCTTCCAGAATAAAGCCGAGATGAAAACATTCGTATCCGGAACGGCCTTAATCATTCTCTAGGACATCGCGGATTTTAATTCCCTTCGCTTTCGTAAAATTTCGCGCCTTTTTCGCGAGTTCTTCAAAACGCCTCAAGGAGCCCAAGATGCGCATTTTGGACTTTAGCTGGGAAAGTTCCCGCATTATCATTTCCTGATTTATATTTTGAAGTGCAGCTGTTTTCATAAAACAATATTACCAATTTTGGAAGGCAAAATCAAATTAGGCATTCCGGGCGCTAGACGGGCGGCTCATGGCGTCTTCAAGATTTTTTCAACTCTTATGCGCGAAGGGTCTTTGGGAAAAATGCGCCAGAAAAAAGGTTTGAATTCAATCTGCGCCCGCTCAATCGCGCCGTAGTTCGTGAAAGCCGTCTGGCGGTCCCCGGCCGCGATGAGGTCGTTTTTCAAATTTTCTTCATCAAATTCCCAGACGAAATGCGCCCGGCCTTTCACGGAAAGATTCAAAGTCCGGGCCTCAAAATCTTTTCCCGCCGCGCGGACGGATAATTCGGAAAAATTGACTATGGATATCTCTTCGGGAGAACGCACCGACAAATAAGAGCGCCCCAGGAAGCCGAAGAAATCCCTCTCCCGCACCGCCAGCGCCTTCAAGGTCCCCTTCACTTTAACCGTAACCTGCTCTCCGCGCGCTCCCACCGGCGGCGCAACGCTCTCTACCGCCGTTTTCAGCTCCCAAGCGCCTTCCGGCATAAAAACTCCCTCCGGCAAATCCGTTTTTATTTTGGATTCCAGGGCGGAGGCAAATTCATTTTGAGCCGCGGCGGTGAGATTTTTCACGTCGGCATCGGAAACCACCGGCGCCGTGCCGACAAAACCACCCGTGAGCTCCGTCTGGGAGCGGCCGTAAAATTTTTCAAACTTCGGCGTCCCTTTGAAGCCCGGGATGGTAAAGTCCGAGAGCCCCAGATTATACTCCTCGCCGGCCCGATCCGCCGCCACTTCAACCTCCGTCCCCTGCGGAACAATTTTTCCATCCTCAACTTTCGCGCCGGGAACCGTCACTTCCGAGGTAAGCCTGTAAATTCTGCCGCCCGGAGTTTCCAGACGCGTTCCGGCGACGAGTTTCTGCGGGGCGGAGGAAAAAGCGTTGAAAATGACCACGCGCCCGCGCGAGCGCTCCTCGATTTTCTTAAGCGTGGCGGCGGCGCCAGTTTTGGAAATTATCTCTTCGAAAGTTATCACTTCCAAAGGAAGATCGGACAGGCCGCCTGACGAGGCCCGCAGGCCGGAATTTATTTCCACGAATTCCTGACGGGGCGTGATTGTGACCAGAGCGTAGGAAAAATTATCAAGCAGGAAAACCGCCAGCGTAAAAACGAGAACCGCCCCCGCGCTCCAGTAAAGCGACGGAGGCTTTTTGAAAACGGGAATTTTTGCCGGCGCCTGGGGAGGAGGCCCTTTTTGTTTTCGCGCCTTCGGAATAATGTCGCGCAGGATCGCTCTCCCCGAGGATGGGTCGTGTTCTTTGTTGTTGAAATTATTGAACATATTTTTCGGCCGCCAGAGATAATAGCAAGGGAAGGGTCATCTGCGGATCCTTGCGGTCTATATTCCCGAACTTAAAGGCGCTCGCCAAATTTTCCGGCAAAAGTGTGATAACCGAGAAGGGGCGGCCTAAAATCGTGAATTGGGAAAGTTCCTCGGACCCGGAAAATTTTTTCAAGACCTCCAATCCCGCCGCGCCCCCGACCAAAACCAAATTTTGCGGCAACGGCCGCGCCCGGCCCAATTCCGAGACCGCTTGGGCAAAAAGGCGGAACCATTCTTTGCCGACCGCCTCCAGCACCGCCGTGACTTTTTTATCCAAAGAATCCTTCAACTCCCCGCGGGTCTTGGACCGCAAAAGAGCGAAAGCTTCCTCCAATCCTATCCCCAGGTTGGAAGCAAGGTTTCTCACGATGAAATGCCCGCCACGCGCGAAAGTCAGCACTTCCTCAATAATCCGGCCGTGGACCAGGGAAATTTCCGTGATTTCGCCGCCAACGTCCGCGAGCAAAAATCCTTCCTGGGCGTCCAAACGTTCCGATAAAATCCTGAAAAGCTCCAGGGAAGAAGAGCTGATTTTGACGGGACAGCGTCCAAACCAATGCTCCAAAATATTCCCAAGCTCTTCCATCAGCTCCCGGCGCGAAAGGCTCATAAAAAGGCAAAGTTCAAGTTCCCGCGCTTTTTTGCCGACGGCTTGGCGCACGGGATAGCCGTTTAAAGCCACCTTCATAACGTCGTGCTCCAGAATATAAATGCCCTCGGAGGAGAGCTGGAATTTTTCCTGAGATTTCTGCGTGAAAAGGCGCAATTCCTCCGAGATCATCTCTTCCAACAGTTTTGAATTTACGGTGAACGCCTGGGGACGCTCTAGGCGGATAATCCGCGTTTGGGAAAGATACCAGGGCGAAGAAAAAACCACGAAGATAAAATCAGGCCGCACCCGCGCTCCGTCTTTTCTAAACGCCGAAAAAATTCCCGCGAGCGCTTCTTTGACATAGCGCCACATGCTCTTGAAATCGGGATTTTCCAGAAGTTTCAGCCCCAATCTGGATGAGGTTATGACTTCCAGCCCCGTCTCGGCGGCGTGCCGCGCCAAAATGGCGTTTACCGACGCCGTGCCGATGTCCAAAACCAAAATTTCTTTGGGATGTTTTGAGGAAAAAAGCATGGTTTATCCGACCGTCGCGCGGATGCGCCTTACGCCCGCCGCCACGGCCTCTTCCTTTAGGATAACAAATTTTCCGACTTCGCGCGTGTTTTTGACGTGCGGCCCGCCGCAGACCTCTCGAGAAAAATCACCGGCCGTCCAAACCTTCACGCGCGGCGGATATTTCTCGCGGAAAAAATGCAAAGCGCCGCTTTTTTGGGCCTCTTCAAAATCTATTTCTTCCATCGTCACTTCCAGCGCGCGTGAGATAGCTTCGTTCACCGAATCTTCAACCTTTTTAAGCTCCGCGGGCGTGAGCTTTCTCGAAAAAGCAAAGTCAAAGCGCGTGCGCTCGGACGTGATGTCCGAACCGCGCTGCTCCACCGCGTCCCCTAAAACTTTTCTCAAAGCGGCCTGTAAAAGATGAGTCGCCGTGTGTAATCTTGTCACTTTTTTTAATTCCTCCTCGTTCGCGGCTTTCAATTCCCCGGTATCCAGCAAAAGCCCATGCCCCCCGAATTTTTTCTCCCGCCCCGCCCGCGAAATTTCCTGATGCCTTTTGAATTCGGCATCAAATTGTTCGCGCGTCAGGTTTGTTGCCTTCCCTTCAGAAAAATCCTCAATTATCTCAAACGGCAGCCCATAGCTTTCATACAGTTTAAAAGCGATTTGAGCATCTATTTTTGAAGCTTTTTTTAATTCGCGAATGCCATTTTTAAGAGCCTCCCCGAATTTTTTATATTCAACTTCAAAATGCGTTGCTGCGAGGTTGGCATTAAGATTTGGGTAAAAATTACCGTAAAGATTTTGGATTTTCTCAAAAATATTTTTTGCATCAACTATACCCAAGCCGTATCTATCTCCGGAACCTTTCACAGAGCCGAGACCTGGGAAATCACTATGTACTATCAGCCGCCTTATAAGCTTTCTCAGAACAAATCCCGCCTCCTTATTAGAGGGGATTACCCCATCAGCAACCAGAAAAATTATGGCGCGGGCATGGTCTGCAATAACTCTTTTGAATCTGTTGGGAATGTCTGACGGGACATATCCGGAAGTAAAATTAAATAAGTCAGTGTCAAAAACGGTCGGAACGTTCTGCGAAACCATCGCCAAGCGTTCCAAACCCATACCTGTATCCACGCCCGGAGTTTTCAGTTTTTCCAAAGCGCCGTCTGCTTTGCAATAATACTCGTTAAAAACTATGTTCCAGATTTCCACGCCGTTGATGTAAATCTCCGTGGTCGGCCCGCAGGGGCCCTCTTTCCCGGTCGGCCCCCAGAAATTGTCTTCCCGACTGGCCTTGCGGATATCTTTTATGCCCAGCTTCTGACAAACTTCATAAGATTCCTTATCAAAAGGTGTCTTGTCATCCCCTGCAAAAACCGACACATATTCAATTTTCAGACCAACGGATTCCAGAAACTCTTTGGCGTATTTTATCGCCTCCTCCTTGAAATAACCTCCGAAACTGAAGTTTCCGAGCATCTCAAAAAAAGTAAGATGCGATTCGTCCCCCACTTCGTCTATGTCAGAAGTTCGGAAACATTTTTGGATTGAAGCAATGTTTGGCGCCGGAGCTAAAGCGGGGTCCGTATAATATTTCTTAAACTGCTGCATGCCGGCGGTGGTCAGAAGCACCGAAGGGTCGTCCGGAATCAAAGAAGACGATGGAACGATTTTGTGTCCCTGTTTCTCAAAAAATTCCAAGAATTTTTTCCGCAGTTCGGCCGAAGACATAGGGCTATTATAGCATCAAAAATTTGAAGAAAAAAGGAGCTTTTCACAAAAAAGCTCCCCTTCGTCGCTTTGTGTTCAAAGCGTTTTCAGCTGCCTATCTTTAGGCTGCTCTTTTCCCGTTCAATTGAAAAGTAATCAAAGAGCTCTTTGTTCATGTTTCTACCCTCCTTTCCTGAAAAAACTTTAACAAAAAGGTTTGAAAAAATCAAGCTTGGATAATACCGCCCCCTAGCATTTCTTCCCCCAAGTAAAATACCGCCGACTGGCCGGAAGCCACGCCGCGCTGTGGCTCGTCAAAAATAATTTTATAGTTCGTAGTTGATAGTTTATAGAGCGAAGCTTGCTGTTTCGCCTGGCGGTAACGGATTCTGACTTCAACTCGCTTCGGCAAATCCCTGCCTGCGCAGGCAGGCCCAAGCAAATTTAAATTTTCAGCTTCAATCTCGCCCCGATAAAGCTCCGGCTGTTCTTTTGGAACGACAAGCAAAGTATTGGTCTCGATATCTCTGGCGGCGACATAAACCGGCTGGTCCTGCCCTCCGAGTTTCAACCCGTGCCGCTGACCGACGGTGTAAAAATGCGCGCCGTCATGCCGGCCTAAAACTTTTCCTTCCGAATTAACTATCGCACCCTCTCGGCTCGGCAAAACTTCGCGCAAAAAATCCTGAAAATCAACCTGGCCCACGAAGCAGAGCCCCTGGGAATCTTTTTTCTCCGCCGCAGGCAATTCGGCTTTTCTCGCGATTTCCCTTATCTCCGGTTTCAAATAATCTCCAATGGGGAAAAGCGCCTTTGAAATCTGTTCCGGCCTAAGCGCCCACAAAAAATAGCTCTGGTCTTTATTTTTGTCTTTGGCTTCAAAAAGTTTGTCCCCTATTTTTCGCACATAATGCCCGGTAGCGACATAATCGGCGCCGAGTTCAAGCGCCTTCTCCAAGAAAATGCCGAACTTGATTTCTTTGTTGCACATCACGTCGGGGTTCGGCGTGCGCCCCGCGTCGTATTCGCGAACCATATAATCGTAAACACGCTCGCGGTATTCTTTTCTGAAATCAAAAATCAAAAACGGAATGCCCAATTTCGCCGCGACCCTCATCGCGTCTCGTTTGTCCACGTTATTTTCGCATCCCTCCCAACAGAACATATGCGCGCCGACAACGTCATATCCTTCTTTTTTCAATAGAAACGCCGCGACGGAGCTGTCCACTCCGCCGCTCATGGCCACGAATACTTTTATGCCGTTATTTCCCATAACGCTGAAATTATATCTGAAAATATAAAATTAAAAAAGGCGCTTTATCAACTAAAATGGCCGCGCCTTTATAACCAAGGTGGGCCATTTAGCAACAAGTTCGCTCTTAATAAATAGAGTGTATCAACCTACATAAGGCTCGCAAACTGGATTTCAAGCTGACTTGGATCTGGCTCTTCAATAAGTTGAAGCTCCCAATCGCCGATCCACGTACCCTCTAGGCGAATTCGGTATCCTCCCACCAAAATCTCATCTCTGCCATCCATGTGTTCGGCAATGTCGCATAAGAGATCTTGCGCCTCCCCTTGAACCGCGAGAAACTTCTTTTTTTCCACCAGTCGCTTTAAAGTGAAATATCTTTTTACCTTCCGAGGAAACCCAACGTGGTCGGACTCTTTTACTCTGTTAATAAAAGCGCTAACATTCATTATCCCCTCCTTGTGGTAAAAAACTTAAAATTATCCTTACTTATAGCAAGGGATTTTTATTGGTGCAACGCAAAAGCTGTGGATTACTTTAAGTATTTCAAGCGATTTGCTTTATGCTCCTCAAAAGTCTTCGCGTAGTGAGTGTTTCCCTCTTTATCCGAGAGGTAATACCAATAAGGTGAGGAGGCAGGATGAAGCGCGGCGTCAATAGCGTCAAGCCCGGGGTTGGTGATGGGCGAGGGTGGAAAACCCAGATATTCATAAGTGCCGGGCTCCGCATCCACCTGCAGAGGAAACTCGGCCCCGAGCCGCTTCCATAAAATTCCTGAAATTATTTTGCGGTCCTCGGTTTGGGCCGCTTCTTCTTCAAGGAGCGAGGCCATGATGACGGCGTCGGGCGAAACCTCGCTGGCTTTCTTTAAAAAATTTTCCTTCATTTTAAAAATCACTTCCTCGGGCCGGGTGTGCCCGTAAAATTCGTAGGTGTCGGGAAACAAATATCCTTCCTCGCTCTGGGCGAGTTTTATAAACTCCTCGGCCGGGAAAAGCCCGGCCTCCTCCAAACGCTCGGCAATCTGCCGGACGTTAAAACCCTCCGGAATAGTGACCCGGACCAGCTTCACCGGAACAGCCGCGTTCGGCGTCAGAAAATCGTAAACCAGAAGAGAGGGGCCGCCCAAAACCGCGAGCGCCATTCCCAGAAAAGCAAGCTTCTTTTGCAAACCGCCGTTAATCGGCATCTTTTATAAACGGCACAAAAACAAACCCGGGATATTTTTCAACCATAAAATTATTTTCGCCTTTTTTTACCTCTTTGAAAACCGCTCCGCCTTTGGGATAGACCAGGCGGCCACCGGGCTTCAGCTGCTCCCGCCAGGCGCCGGGAACTTCCGAAACCTCAGCGGCGGCAATGATGCCGCCAAATTTTTGACCGGGAACCCCGGCTGAAGCATCGCGACAGTTGAAAATTATGCGCTTTCTCAAATCAGGATACTTGGAAACGTTTTTCTCGCCAAAATCGCAAAGTTCGCGAACTCTCTCAAAAGCATAAACCCGCCCTGCATCACCGACGATTTGGGCCAAAAGCGCTGTCGTCCACCCGGAGCCATAGCCCGCGTCCATCAGGGTCTGGCCACTTTGCGGCTCCAAAAGTTCCAGCATGAACGCCACGGTATAGGGCTGGGAAATGGTCTGACCCTCGCCGATGGGCAAAGCTTCGTCAACATAAGCCAAGTCCCTAAGGTTTTCCGGAACGAAATTTTTCCGGTCCACCTTCAAAAACGCCTCAACGAGTTGAGCCGTTTTCAAAACCCCCGAGTTTTTCAAATCACGAACGAGCTCTTCCATTTTTAAACTTCCATAAAGCGAGGTAAACCAAAATCAGAGCGGCATAATTTATGGCAAGAAACCAGGGATTAGCCCAGGAAATGCCGTTGAATTTCCAGCCGAAAAGCGGCCAAAAAACC
>Ga0209542_10021644_pt1 | contig 10061 bp, 9 predicted proteins | sample RifCSPhighO2_01_FD_184028 | JGI IMG/M metagenome (GOLD analysis project Ga0209542, IMG submission 184028) | Soil microbial communities from Rifle, Colorado - Rifle CSP2_plank highO2_0.1 (SPAdes) (version 2) | ecosystem: Environmental > Terrestrial > Deep subsurface > Rock core/Sediment ...
CGAAGCGGAAGAACTCGGCGATGAGGATTCAGAGGAACTGACGCTAGAAGACGGCGAAACTGATGAGGACGGAGACGAACTGATTGAACTTGATTCGGAGGACGATATTGAGGAAGAAGGACTAACTGAACTGCTGGGAGAGCTGGAAACGGAGGAAGACGCAGAGCTGGAAATGCTTGATGAGGGACTGACCGAACTGCTGGGACTACTTGATGGCGAGCTTGATTCGGAAGTGCTGACACTAGAACTCGGTGAGACGGAAGAACTGGGTGACGAACTGATTGAACTTGATTCGGAAGCACTGACGCTTGATGACGGGCTGATAGAAGACGAGGGTGAACTGGATACCGAACTGGATTCAGATGAAGAAACCGATGATGAAGGTGAAACAGAAGAGCTCGGTGAACTTGATGCGGAAGAAGACTCGGAACTTGAGATACTTGAAGAAGGACTAACTGAACTGCTGGGAGAACTGGAAACGGAGGAAGACGCAGAGCTGGAAATGCTTGATGAGGGACTGACCGAACTGCTGGGACTACTTGATGGCGAGGTTGATTCAGACGACGAAACCGAAGAAGAGGGACTAACCGAAGAGCTCGGTGAAGAACTCACGGAGCTGGACTCCGAACTTGAAATTGACGAGGAGGGCGAAATAGATGATGAAGCGGACGAACTTGGTGAGGAAGACACAGATGACGAAACGGATGAAGACGGACTCACCGAGCTTGAGGGCGACGAACTGATTGAACTTGATTCGGAGGACGATATTGAGGAAGAAGGACTAACAGAAGAACTTGGAGAACTGGATACTGAAGAAGACTCGGAACTTGAGATACTTGATGATGGGCTGACAGAACTTGACGGCGAGGAGCTGACAGAGCCTGAAACTGATGAGCTGACGCTTGACGATGGAGAAACTGAACTGCTGGGAGAACTTGAAGTGGAAGAAGATGCAGAGCTGGAAATGGAGGACGAAGGAGAAACAGAACTGCTGGGAGAGCTGGACAGAGAAGAAGATGGAGAGGAAGAAACCGAACTGGAAATGGAGGAACTGACGCTGGATGACGGAGAGACGGAGGACGAAGGAGAGGAGCTCGCGGAACTGGAGACCGACGAGGAAACCGATGATGAGGGAGAAACTGAACTGGACGGCGAGGAGCTGACGGAGCTTGAAGCGGATGAGGAGACCGAAGACGAGGGACTGACTGAACTGGAGATGGAAGAAGATGGGCTTAGTGAAGAGGACGCTGAACTTGATGGAGACGACGAAACAGATGAAGATACAGAACTTGAAACTGATGAAGAAATCGAGCTTGAGACTGATGAAGATGGGGACCCTGTAGACGGTTTAATCTGAAAACCAATAACGCCGCAAGGGTCACCCGTGGTAGAAAAAGTCCCGCCAGTTATTGTTCCGGGGTCGGCGGTAGGCGTAGCCGTCTGCAACTGGAGTGCGAGTCCGGGTGTGAGAGCCCCCTTATACTCCGCGACAGCTTCCGTCCAGTTGCCGCCTGTTTCGCCTACTGCGCTAGCACAATTATTGTTGTCGTTCTGCGCCACAAAAGCCACAGCCAATGCGCCTGTAGCAGTCGTGGTAACCGTCGGCATCTGCGGGTCGAAATCATCTACGGTTGCCGAGAAGCCCGTACATAACTGGGTAATGGTTCCAGCTACATACCCAGAGAATGAATAGATGCGCGCGCCGCGCTGGTTTGTACTCGCCATTCCGGAATCCAGTGTCACCGCCGCTCCGTCTTCCGTTCCGACTGCAATTTTTCCCCACACCCAGTGTCTTGACACGGCTGTAGCACCGAGATTTTGCGGGCCATAAAGCAGAGTCCAGCCGCTTGGCGGAGTAGCGGCGCCGGAGGGCGCTTCCGATGTCCCTTCCCACATGGCGTGGGCGATAAGGATATCCCCGGCAGTTACTGTCGCGGGACAAGCCGGCGAGAGAGCTGTTCCGCTAGTTTGCGTGGATACACCGCTTCCCGAGGATAGATATGCTACAGCCATTTTTACATCAAATTATTTAGAATGTTATTTCTCAAATCCTTCCGTAATAAAAACTCTCCCATCTAAAAAGAGTGGGAACGATTTTACGTTCTGTGTTCGGAACTCACGGTTATAATTATATAATAGTATTCCCCTTCCCCCAACTCGGGATTTCATCGGATTCTTTCCAATTTTGACAATTTTTCTGACTTCTAAACTCCGACTGTTTCCATCTTGCGGTAGTCAAATTTTTGCCGTGTTTAATATCTACATTTGGAAATTCCGAACGCCATTCGTCGGCCTTAAAATCGTCAATTCTTTCCGGCCTATTGTGCGTCCCCGGTTCAAAACCCATCCGGCGGCTAAATCCGTTTTTCTCCACAAGAGCAATTCGCTTCTTGTAGTGCTCAATCAAAAACCTTCTGTCGGCGCACAGCTGGCTTAATTTCTTGCAATCGTAATATACGGCATGTCCGTCGCTTGAACGCAACTGCCAACTGTTCATGTTGTAGTAATAAACATCTTTTCTCGGCGGTCTAAATTGAAAATGTGAGTGATTATACAAAACATCGTGCTCACACAAAAATACAACATCAGTTTTGATTTTTTCTAACCCAGCTAAAATTTGCTTAAACATCGTAAGGTAGCCCCTCTCCAAAGGTAAGACGACGTTTTCGCCGAACTTGAGCGGTTTTAACGACACGCTGACAATCGGCAATCCGGATTTTTTAATTTGTTCTTGGCATTTACTCACTATTTTTTCGGGAAGACGATTGTCCGTGTAATACACAATACCGACGCTTTGTGCATTTATTTCTTTTTGATTTGGCAGAGGCCACGCTTTTATTTTGGTAAATTGTTCCTCGGTCCAGCCCGGCACGGGCCAGAATTTTTCTAAAAGCCACGAAAGTGGATAAATTTGCTTTGGCCACATATTGTCAAACCAGATTTTTTTGCTAAGTTGTTTGGCTTTGTTTGTCTGGTCGCCGGATATTGGGTACGGAAAACCAAAATCTCCGCCTTGCGTTCTGAACATATGGGCATACCAAGTTTTATGATTGACCACTACTCTGCCTCCCGAAAGCCATGTCTTGCAAGCCACTTCTATGCCCTGCGAACCCCAGGAACCGAAAGTCTCATCGCAGACATTCAATTCCCAATATTTATCGCGGGTCATCATAAAGCACGAGCCCTGAATGGACATCGTTTCCGTAATATTTCCCTTTACTTCGGGACGCTTCTTGTAGGCATTAAAATATTGAAAGTGGGGCTCACTATCAAAACAATATGATGTGCTTTGCGGTTTAATTTTAGGAATCCAGACAATATCTTTCTTTGTCGGCTTTCCGCACTCTTTGCAAGGACCGCTCGGACTTTGGTATCTTTTGTGCCCGTTTTCACAAACCCAATTAAAAACATGGAGATTTCTCATCACCGGTATCATCGTCCAGTCGTCGCGCATCTCCTTCATCATTTTCACATCAAATCCTTTGTCAAAGGCGCAATGGGCATCTACTTTCATCACATACTTCGCTTCTGAAAGTTTGCATGCCTGATTGGTGGCCGCTCTCTGTCCGATACTTGTCGGATTATAAATCACTCGGAGTTTCTTATCCTGCGGCAAATCCGTTTCGTATCCGTCCAGCACCACGATAATTTCCGTTTGGCCTTCTATATTACTCAAAATATCCTCAACCGTTCTTTTGAGGAATTCTTCGTTGCGAGCGGGAATTAAGATACTCAAACTATTTTGCATAATGTCTTATTTTTTTATCCACATCCAACTTCTCTGTTTGTCTCTTTTCTCACCCTCAACATTATCTTTCCTGCCTAAGACATACCACGGATTAATCTTATACGCCTGCGTATACGCATCAATCACCCATTTTACATGGATAACATCGCTGGGTCTTTCTATCACAATATAGTCATGACCGCTGATGACGCCGCCTTTTCGGACTTTTTTTGACCATTCAATAATATCATTTGTCACATTTTGGAAATCATGAGCCCCGTCAATATAGACGAAGTCAAGTGATTCGTCTTTAAAATCTTTTACCGCGTCCAAACTAAACTTTCTGATAATCGCGCAGTCATACGGCGCAAGCCTTTTTTTCGTATCCTCATAAAAGGAATCCATCTCTTCTTGAGATATGTGGTTTTGGCAATCTCCGTATTTCAACCACGAATCAATGGCGTAGAGTTTCATCCCCGCTTTGCAAATCAATTCGGAGAACAGGCCCTGTTCGACGCCTATCTCCGCGCCTGTTTTGAAACCCAAATCCTTAAAAAACTGGGGCAGGTCTTCCCTACCGACATTTGGAATCTCTAGGGGAAGAATTTTACCGTTCTTTTGTAAACCATCAATTATTTTCATGTTTTTTAAACTTGCCGTATATTCTTTTGTTTCTGGAGGGCTGTATCTCTCCATCCAAAACAAACCCTTCGCCTTCCACTAATTCTCTCAATTCTTCAGGTGTCCACTCTTGATAATGAAACTTATCGGTATTGGTTCCTTTTTCAGGCGTGACGAGGTAAAGATATTTTCTTAATATCCGTCTGGCTTCTTGCAGTGCTTTCCGCGGAAATTCCAAATGTTCCAACACATCGCCCATAAATACCGAATCAAATTCTTCGTCCTTGTACGACAAACGGTAAGCGTCGCCAAGCTTCACGTCTGCCCCTTTCTCTACCGCCAATCGTACCGCCTCCGGCTCGTCATCAACGCCTTTTATTCCGAGAAGATGGGTTATTTTCCCGTCTCCCGCGCCTATGTCAAGAGTATTTTTTTCTTTTACCCATTCTTTTACCCTATTGGCGTGCCTTTTGTATTTGGCATCATGTTCGTACTGCCACCAGTGATATGCTCCGAATTTATGATATTTTGTGAATTTCATTTTGATACCTTCTTAAATAGCGCTAATCCGCACATTGGTTGATTTTTATTTCTGTATTCATCGACAAACGCCACATTCCCGTCGAGCTTCACTTCATTAACGAATCTGCCAACTTCAGGATAACTAACCGTATCGTGAAAAATCAGATAGCCGCCCTTTCTGACGAACTCAAGATGATTATTATAATCATTTTTTACCCCCTTATATGAATGGTCGCCGTCAATAAACAATAAATCCAATTCAATACGCAAGTTTCTAACGAAATTATTTGCTTCGGCGCCTTGTGAATCACCGACAAATTCTACAAGCGGCAGTCCCGCAAGCTGTTTTTCTCTAACTTTTACCATCTTTCTGTTGCGGGAATTATTGTCAAGAATCACCATTTTCTTGAAATGGAAAAAATCATTAAATAATCTGCTTGTGCCGCCGGCGGCAGACCCGATTTCCATAAAGTTTGAATAGTTGTTTGTTTTTAACAATTTAAATAACAGCGCCGAAATTTCTTCCGGCACCTGCTGGATGTAGTATGGAGCGGCATCGTATTGCACGCTACAACCGCATTTTTTCACGTATTCAAGAATTTCTTCAAAGGTGTTCACTGGTTATTTAGTCTTTATATCCGTTTATTATGTTCTTAACCCCGACTTCAAGCGGAGTTTTGGGCTTCCAATATTTTAATATGTTTTTATCCGGTTCTCGCAAACTATCCTTTTGAACTTCATCACTTTCTTCCCCACGACAAACCAGACAATCATCAAAATTTGATGCCACGAGTCTAGCAACATCCACAATCTTTATCCACTCAAAACTGGTTATGTCATATTCTCTTTCTTTATGCTCATTAAACTTATCCAATAATATGGCCAAGCATTCGCAACAATCTTCCGAATATAAAAATTGGCGGGATTCCTCTCCTGTTGTTTTCATGTCAATCCGATGGTTTCGTCTTGCCATTAAAATAAAATCCGTTATGACGTGTGATTTATGCAGGTCTCTTTCATGCCCGTACACATTCCAAAATCTGACTATTTTGCCGTTTAAACAATGGGTATATTTCTCACCTATATGCTTTAATCTTCCGTAAGATGAATGGCCCATAGTTGCCATTTGACTCGATGCAAATATAAACGGTGTTTTATATTTTCTTAAACTTTCAAAGGTATTATCCATTATCTTAATGTTATTGGAAATGAATTCATAGGAATCTTGATAAGTTTTCAAATACACAGAACCACCCGCGTCAAACGCCAGAAAGAATACAAAATCAATTGTCGGAAGGATAGTATCTAAAATGTGTGGAATTCGTAAATCAGTAAGCGAATTTGAAAAATTATCAAATTCAACCACCTGATGATTTAATTTCCTGAAATATTTCGCCAACGGTTGTCCTATTTGACCGCTTGAACCCAATACTAATATTTTCATAATATTAATTTTAATTTATCCTATTTCAATCAGTTGCTCTGACAGAGCTTTTTTCGGATAATCAATAAACCCCCAATTTGGTTTATTGACATATCCGTTTACATTATAGGCGCTATCATCATGAACATTCGGTCTGCCGTGGTTGATGTGCCAATATTCCGCGTCCAAAAACTGCAGGGTGATGCCCCTTCTATGCAAATTCCAGAGAATCTCGCCGTCCATTTTACTTTGCGAAACGGTTCTATGTTTTAGATTGACTTCATCATATCCTTCGCCGTATGTTATGACGGCATCTCTGCCGACAATCAAGAGGTCTCCCGCATAATATCCGCAAATGACCGCGTCAGGACTTTTTGGACGATGAACGCGCTCGCTCTTTATTATATTCAGATTGTCGTCAACCTGAACCCTGTCTAGTGGTCTATAGTAATGGTTTTTGTTGAAATTATCTCTAACCAATTCAACGACTATTTTCATTGTTTTCTCGGGCAGAACAATATCAGCGTTAAGTATCACCAATACGTCGTATTTACTCATTCTAATACCGACATTTTTCGCAAAATATTCATAAAATATATTTGGATTTAGGTTTTCGTTTACTGAAACGTTCGGCTTAACAACAATATCTATAATGTTCTTGTTGTTAAACAAATCTTTAATCTTCCCGCTTTTAATTAAATAACTTTTAACGGGACACCATTCTACGACAAGATACTCGTAAGGCATATCAAACTTTTCAATCATCTCAATATTTTTTGATATTGATATGTGTAATCTATGCAAAAAATTATCTCCATAATCGTCGTCTCTTCCCACCGTTATAAAACTTACCATGATGTTGCGTTAATGGTATGCCGTGAATGCATGGCATTTAGTAATTTTCATATTTATAATCAGTCACTAAAAAACAATTCTTAGAAGACCTGGCCTTCCCCACTATATCCTCAAGCGATATTCTAAATCCGCTTAGAAATTTCTTATTTATATCTTCGACTGGTATGCCCATATTTTTAAAGCGATTGGGACGGTATTTGGTCTGAACCAGGTTTGCGGGAACATTAATTATGTTGGGTTTGTCGGCACATATCATGAGGGGTTTCCTCGGAGGGTTTTTCCTCAATAACACTTCCAAATCATTCGGCATGTCAAATGACCCGCTACTCATAGTCGGTAAAATGTCCCGTTTTCTAAAAATATTGGCGCTGACCGACATCGGGTAGCCCCAATCGTGCTTCAATCCTCGCCACTCCCAAGTGTTGTTTTTAAACGCGGGAGCTCCTTGGTAATGGGGCGCAAGCCGCAAACTCAAACAAATAATATCTTGGTTTTTCTTGAACTCTTCAAATAGAGGATCGTATTCCTTGAATGGTTCTATCATCACATCATCGTCAACCAGAAACATTACGTATTCTCCCGAATATTTTCCCATATACTCAACCATCTGGGCTTTAAAAGCCGTCTCAAAAACAAATCTCACGTCAGGATACATTTTAATTAATTTGTCATATCCTGACCCAAACGCGGGATCATAAGTATAGAGAACGGTAGCCGGCATATTCAGACTTCTAAGCAAAAGCTCCAATTGGCAAGCGCGATTCTTACTAAAAATTATGGTGGTTATTTCCGAACTCATATAACTATTTTATGATTTCTTAATAAACAATCCGTCACCCCAACTCCCCCCTGCCCAAGCTTCTTCCACAAGTTCAAAACCATAAGGGGCCAAGAACTCGACCAGCTGTTCAACCCTTGCGCAGTTTTCATAAAGCTCATCCCTGTTTATTTCCGCCATAATGTACTCAATGTGCCTCAAGGTTTTTTCTCCTCCCTTAAAAACCTCCAATTCGTATCCTTGCACATCGATACTGATAAAATTATACCCGCGAAAATCAATCCCCAAGTCATCCAGTCTTGCCATTTCAACAACCTCCGTTTCGTCAAATTTTATATGAGGATATTGAACCAGATGAAGAGCCGGTTTTAATATCGAACTCGATTGCCCCTTATTATCTCTTTCCACGAACATTGTCACCTTCTTGTTCTCATTGCCAAGCGCTTTTTTAACCAGAGGAAATCTGCCTCCCAGTCTCTTTTCCAAAACATGGAAATTCGAATCTAGCGGTTCAAAAAATATTCTATTTTTGATATTCAGCGCGTCGTATATACGATTCTCTTCGCCGAAATGCGCTCCAATGTGAATAACCCCTTTGATATTCATGTCATGTATGTCGACCAATTTTTTCAAATCAAGAATTTTTTTCATGTTATTTGCACCTTTTGACAATATCTTCGGCGCGACCCCAAAAAGGAATATCAAAGGCCTTTATCGGGCCGAGTTTCTTTCTGTGCCTTTTGACTCTATCGTCCGACCCGGCATCGTGATTCATCTGTATGACTGAAATCTCGGAATAAACTTCAACAGACTTCCTTAGCGTTATTTTCAGATTTCTCTCAACCATTGAACGCCCCAATTCACCGACAATCTCTTCCGGTATGGGATTCGGATATTTCGCGAATCTTTCCTCCAGGGCCTCTATCATTAGCTCTCTTGGAGCGATAAGCGTGGCGTTGGTTTTTCTGTTTCTCCACGAATAAGTCGGTATTCCCCAAGTAAATAAAGCCAAGCGGTTCTGATTATAGGCAAAAGTATCTTTATCCGGTCGGTAAAAAGTGAAGTGCTCTTTTGGATATAACGTATCGTCTTCCGCTATGGCAACATAGGATGTCTCGGCAACTTTTGCCCCCCGCAACATTTCACGATAAATCGTGTCCAAACATTTTGGACCTATCTGAAGTATGTTTTTCCCGAAGTTTAGCGGTTTCCGGGAAAGACTGATGATGGGATACTCTCCCGCCGCTTCAAGTAAAATCTTCCTCTGGTATTCCGCAAAGGATTCCTGTATTACACTGGCGGTCAAATATATGATCGTTAAGTCTTTCATTTGAATCTTTTTATTAACCAATCCAGGTCGTGAACTCTTTTATCCCATCTGTTATTCAGCCAAAAGTCTCTTGAATAATCGTTGCCTGCCTTTACTTCCGCTTCATTTACCTGGTGGGTTCTGCCAAATTTCCGATGTTGATGGGCATACCATGTCTTTTTATTTACCATGACTTTTCCCCCTCCAAGCCATGTCTTGAGCGCTATCTCAATCGGCTCTTGAATGAACGTGCCGTATCCTTCCTCCGAGAGTCCGTCAAGCCAATCCCAATGCTTGCGGGACATAACCCAGCAGGAGCCCTGAAAAACCATATTCTCGTCAATGAGAACGTCTTTTTGTTTCTTTGCCCGATTGGGCCATTGCTGTCCATAGATTCTGTCCGGGTCATTGAGAATCAATTTCTCATAATCAATCGGCTCTTTGTCGTCTTCGCATATCACCCATTTATCCGTATCAAGTTTATACCTTCGGGGAATTACTACCCAGTTATCCTCAATATCGGCCAACAATTTTATATCAAAGCCCTCGTCAAACATGCAGTGGGCATCGCATTTTAGGAGATACTCGCCGTGAGAAATGGCTACCGCTGAATTTACCGCATCCCTCAACCCTCTTTTATTTCCATTGTGAATAACCGTGGCTCCACTTATCCTATCCTGATAACCATCAAGAATAGCAATGATTTCAATATCACCTTTTGCGTTTTTACGGATATCATCAATCGTTTTTTGAAGATACTTGTCCTTTCGAGACGGAATGATAATTGACAGCATAAGACAGTTAAGATAACAAAAAAATCCAATGC
>Ga0209542_10021648_pt1 | contig 10060 bp, 13 predicted proteins | sample RifCSPhighO2_01_FD_184028 | JGI IMG/M metagenome (GOLD analysis project Ga0209542, IMG submission 184028) | Soil microbial communities from Rifle, Colorado - Rifle CSP2_plank highO2_0.1 (SPAdes) (version 2) | ecosystem: Environmental > Terrestrial > Deep subsurface > Rock core/Sediment ...
TTCTCAAAACTTTTTCCATAACATTGTACCAGTAGTGCTCCGTTTCTTTGGGAAGATTGACATAGTCATCGGTTTCCAATTTGCCACCCGGCACCGTCCACATGCCTGGAAATCTTTTTTCCTGCATTGAGCGTTGAGTAATAAGATATTTACCGTCCTTTATCACTATGGCCGTAATTACTACTTCGTGCAGAGTTTGATTTTTTGTTTCCATAATAAATTAAATTATGTTAACCATTAAACCAAACTCGCCACAGAACTTCAACACCCGCGCACCCCTTTTCCGTCTCAAATGCTGAACATCGGATGCCAAACATTTTAGGTGAGACATTACTCATGACATTTTTACACTTCCTTAATTATCCCGTACTGACTTTCCTTTATTTTTCAACCATAGCTTCTTGAAGAACGGTATTGTAAGCGTTGAAAGCATAAATGCCACGGCAGGCACCACTGCGTTTAGCCACGGTCGCGTTATCTCAATTGCCCACATATACACACCGATCGCGAGATATGTAAATATGGTCAACAAAATCTGCCTTGTCCAGCTTGTTTCCCATGCTTTATCAAATTCGACTCGCTGATTTCTTTCCTCAATCTTTTGGATTTTTTGCTCTAAATTTTCCATATTTTTTATTCCTACGCCCCATGACACTTTTTGAATTTCTTCCCACTCCCACACGGACAAAGGTCATTGCGCCCCACCTTCTCTTCGTCCTTCACAGAGGGTGCCTGAACAAGGGCATTCCCCATTATTGCACTTTCATTAGTTTGTATCGTGCCATCAATCGGCGATGACTCTTTTTCTTTTTGATTTTTCAGGTATTCCATATGTTTTATTCACCCCTATTTCCTATAATGCTTTTTGATATGCGATATTAATGAGAGACTAAACATCCTCAGGTGTGACACGTTTCATTTTTTCAGCAAAGCTGATTGATACTCATTGCCGCCCTTTTTACTTTTAGGAACCATAACACTTCTTATCTTGTACTTCTTGTCAATTTCACAGAAACTATTTAATCCAATATCTGCGTTTAATTTTGCCGTCATACTCAATCCTATTTTCTAAAATACCGCCATTCTTCTCAATAATCTTCCAAGATCCTATATTATCATCATCGCAAGTTACTAATATCTTATTGATTCCAAGATCTTTCGCCAGCGGCAGAGCTAACTCTAGTATCTTTGTCCCATACCCGATCTTTCTCTTCGAAGGACGTATTTCATAACCAATATGTCCACCTTTTTGAAATAATTTTTCAGTTAATCGATGGCGTATGGAGACTTTTCCAATGAATTCATCTCCATCAACCAGCCACAGCGTAGATGCCGGCACATATCCTTCTTTCAAACCAATGCCATTTTTTTGATTTTCAAGATCAGATAGTAATTTATCAAAATTAATTTCTAAATCTTGCACATCAAAATCCATATTCCTTTCTTCTTGCTGGAATTCTTTTACAGCTTGAATGAAGCTGTTCTTATATCCTACTGATGGTTGTACGAGCTGAATCATATTCCTACGCCCCATGACACTTTTTGAATTTCTTTCCGCTCCCACACGGACATGGATCATTGCGCCCTGCTTTTTCTTCGTCCTTCACAATGGGTGCCTGAACAGGGGCATTCCCCGTTATTGCACTTTCATTAGTTTGTATCGTGCCCTCAATCGGTGATGCTTCTTTTTCTTTAAGTGAATATCTCTTCTCTATACTTGGCAGTGCTTCTTTCACATAGTGATGCAAGGAAGCCTTCATATCCTTAAACAACTGCAAACCTTCTTTTTTATACTCCACCAATGGGTCACGCTGACCATATGCCCGTAGATTCACACTTGAACGTAAGTAATCCATTGCTTCCAGGTGTTCCATCCAGTGCATATCCACCATACGCAAGATGACGGTTCCCGCGATAACATAAAAAAGTGCCTCGCCTACTTCCTGTTTTTTCTTCTCAATTATCTCTTCTACTTCCGGGAACATCTCCTTTGTCTCTTTCAAAAAACTCTCAACAGTAGGTCGTTCTCCCAACAAAATACCATGACGCGTTTCATAAATTGACCGACGCTGTCTGTTTAAAACGCTGTCAAATTCAAGCAAATGTTTTCGGGCATCAAAGTTAAATCCCTCAATCTTTGTCTGCGCATTCTCAAGGGCTCGTGAAATGAGCTTGTTTTGTATTGGCTCATCTTCAGGTATGCCAAAACGCCCCATCATTTTCTTAATGGTGTCAGATGCAAAAACCCTCATTAATGAATCCTCCAAAGAAACGTAAAATTGAGTCTTTCCTGGATCCCCTTGCCTGCCGGCACGTCCTCGAAGCTGATTATCTATCCGACGCGCTTCGTGACGCTCGGTCCCAATAACAAAGAGGCCACCAAATCCAAGTACGTCTTCTCTTTCCCTTTCTGTGACCGGGTTTCCCCCCAGCACAATATCAACGCCCCGCCCTGCCATGTTCGTTGCAACAGTCACCGCCCCTCTCCGTCCGGCCTGGGCAATAATTTCACCTTCTTCTTCGTGGTTTTTCGCGTTCAAAATCTGATGTGGGATACCTTCTTTTTTAAGAAAGTTATATAAAAGCTCATTTTTCTCAATGGACGTTGTGCCCAAAAGAACAGGTTGACCTTTCTCGTGAAGCTCCTTCACTTTCCGTACCAGTGCTTTCAATTTCCCTTGTTCGGTTTGGAAAATAAAATCATCATTATCAATACGTTGTAGGGGCCTATTGGTTGGGACCGATATAACGGATAAATTATAGACAGTCTGAAATTCTTCTTGGCTCGTCAGTGCGGTCCCTGTCATTCCCGACAACTTTTCATAAAGACGAAAATAATTTTGAAACGTGATTGAAGCGATAGTCCTTGACTCACGCTCAACAGTAAGACCTTCCTTTGCTTCAATTGCCTGATGGAGCCCTTCGGACCAGCGTCGCCCCGGCTGAAGTCTGCCGGTAAATTCATCCACAATCACGATATGCCCATCACGCACGACGTATTCTTTATCTTTATGAAAAAGTGCCTTCGCACGAACAGCGTTTTCAAGGTGATGCACATATTTGATCCCTTTTTCCGTGTATATATTTTCTATACCCAACATCTTTTCCGCTTTGGTTATACCTTCATCGGTCAGCGAAGCCGCGCGTAATTTTTCATCCACGGTAAAATCAGCTTCCCCGTGAAGACTCTGGGCAACTTTTGCAAAGGTGTAGTACAAAGATTCTGGCTCTTGCGCTTGAGCAGAAATAATGAGCGGAGTTCTAGCTTCGTCTATGAGAATAGAGTCAATCTCATCAACCACGGCATAATAAAAACCTCTTTGCGCCAAATCTTCTTTGCGATACGCAATATTGTCTCTCAGATAATCAAAGCCAAACTCATTGTTGGTGCCATACGTAACATCCGCAGCATATGCTTCTTTTTTAGTCACTGGGCGCAAAAATTCGTGCACCACCTTGAATGACCCACTCTGGTCACGCTCACGATCAAGTGGGTCATTCAACATTTGACCACTGACAATTGACACTTGGTCTTGGCTGGTTGTCAATTGTTTGTTGTCAATTGTTGTACGATGCCCCGCATCGTACAGGTAGCTTGCGTCATTGTTCAAAACTCCAACCGTTAATCCAAGAAAATCGTATATTTGTCCCATCCACACCGCATCTCTGCGCGCAAGATAATCGTTGACGGTCACGACATGAATACCTTTTCCGCTCAGCGCATTTGTGTAAACGGGGAGTGTCGCCACCAATGTTTTACCTTCACCGGTTTTCATCTCAGTGATATTTCCTCCATGGAGAATCATTCCACCCAAAAGCTGAACGTCATAATGACGCTGTCCTAGCGTACGACGAGATGCCTCACGCACACAGGCAAATGCCTCTTCAAGCATTTGTTCCAACGATTCCCCTTCTGCAAAACGCTTCTTAAATTGAGCAGTCTTTGCCCGAAGCTCTTTATCCGAAAGTTTTTTTACCCCTTCCTCTAAGTCATTAATGGCGCTGACGCGAGCCATATATTTCTTATAGTCTCCGGAGCCCGCCCCAAACCATTTCTTAAAAAACATAGGGTTTATAGTACCATATTTCGGCCACCATGAAACCCTTGGGTTGACAATTTGTAGAAAAAGATTCTTCGTGCCTATATATTTTGCCGATGGAAACTCTTGTAGTACTATAAAAAGCAATCCCGCCTTTTGGGCGGGATTGCAGGAAGCCTGTTTAGAAGAGACTATCTCCCTTTGCGGCGAGAACTCTTTCGAGCGGGCTTTTTTGCTGCCTTCTTTTTCTTTCTTGGTGCAGCCTTTCTTTTGACAGCTTTTTTCTTTTTAGCCATTGCAATGTTCGTTAAAAATTAACGGTGCTAAATGGTAATCGGCAAAGCGCGAAAACCGCCGACCAAATATGATTCTCACGACTTTATTTTAATTATCATACATCTTTCAGGGAAAGACAATAGATTGTGAGAAAAAATGTGGATAACTTTTCAAATTTTAATGAGCAGTAGAATTGTTTTTGTTTAGAAGGTATTGAAAATAAAAAATAGAGACGCTTGCCTTGTTCATTTCTTATTTTTCTAAAATTCCCCCACAAAAGAAACTTCTGGCTCAATAGAAATGCCTGTTTTTTTTAAAACATCTTGCTGTATTTTTTTGGCAAACATCGTAATGTCAACTGCGGTCGCACCGCCATGGTTTATGATTGCCAATGAGTGGCAGGAAAAAACACCAACAGGGCCATCGCTTTTTCCTTTCCATAAAAGCACGTGGTCTAAAATCCATGCAATGGGTATCTTCACTCCGTCTTTGGCCGGAAATAACGGCATCTCGGAAAACCGCTTTTTTAGTTCATTCGCTTTCTCTAAAGAAATAACCGGATTTTTAAAAAAAGAACCAACCGTACCATACATATTCCAATCGGGAAGTTTTGATTTTCTAATAGCGACCACAATGTCTCGTATTTCGGAGAGTGATGGATCTCTCATACTGTGCGTATGCAAATAGTCCTGAACATCTTTATATCCTGTATTGAGAGAACCATCTCGTTCAAGCAAAAAACAAACGTTTGTCACAATAAGATTTTTTCCTTCGTCCTGTTTAAAAATAGAGTCACGATATGAAAACGCACATTCATCTCTAGCCAATTTTTTTGTTCTCATGGTGTTGGTGTCAAAAACTTCAACCCATAGAATAGAATTTTTCACCTCCATTCCATATGCACCAATATTTTGAACGGGGGCGGCGCCGACTGTCCCGGGAATATGTGAAAGATTTTCAACCCCATATAACCCACGGGCGACAGTCTCCCCCACAAATGCATCCCAATTTTCACCGGCAGATACCGTGACAAACGTTTTCCCATTTTGTATATCTTCAAAAGAAATACTGCGCATATCCATTTTGAGTACCAGGCCACTAAAACCTCGATCTCCTACGATAATATTTGACCCCCCACCCAAAACAAAAAAAGGCACCTTCTTTTCTTTTGCAAAAAGAATGCCTTTCTTAAGATCGTGTATGTTCCTTACTGATAACAAAAAACGTGCCGGCCCCCCGACACGCATTGTTGTTAAAGGGGCAAGAAGCGTATGTTTCTCAAAAATGTTCTGCACAGAGTTGACCGGCGGGAGCGAGCTCCGAAACAAATGTCTTAAGTGAGTGCCGCCGCCGGTCATATCTGAGCACAACCGCTGCAAGTAATTATAGAATCTAAGACTCCGAGTAGCAAGCTAGGTATACTTATCTGCCACCGTGGAAGCACACCATGCCTCCGGCTTCATAACAGGAATAAAATCGTATCCTCTAATGAGGCCAGTGACTTCTTTAATACATTCGCGCGACTCGCCACCTTCACCCATATCAACATGAATTTCATTACCATCCCACAAAAACCGATTTCCCAACCTTTCAACAAGCTGTGACCGAACCTCTTGTGCCAAAGTAATTGATTCAAGAGCTTCGCGAACAATCCTGTCTCTCAAAGAATAAAACATCTGTGGCTTTGCCTTTGTCCAAAAATACGTTGCTCCACGCCCTATTCGCCATACAATAATAACGCTGATGATGGAACTCGCAAATGGCTCACGGCCCAAAACTGTTGAATCTGAGCCAACAATCACTTTATACTTATCTTTTGGTTCCCTTGAGATGAAAGAGACAATAGCATCAATAACGTCGGGGAAATAGGATGTTCCGCTTTGGGGACAGTGAAACTGGATAGTTTCAATACTCATGGAAAACACTATACAACAATTGGTTCATCTCTGCCAACTCTATCGTATAGAAAAAAAGACGCAACTCTAACTGCTTCTTTAAAAAAACCGCCCCCGAAAACCAATTGTTCGGAGACGGTATCTTCTGCGTTAGCCCGTAAAAAGAGTATTCACAAAACACCAGTCGTTCGGCTCTGACTTCGCGGGATCTTTTGCTACTTTGCGCGCGGCAAGCGCCAGCTGTCCTTGCAACACCGCCCACCAGATTTCATAACACTTCTTTTCTTCTTCTGTGTCTTGAAATTCTTTTGGTAAACAAGTAAAAGCGCGATTGGACATTCCTGCCATCAAGTTCCCCGCCTGCTCTCCAAGAGCCATAACGTGAAAAATGTGCGCAAGCGGCAAAAACATTGCTTGTTCATTTCCAATAAACTGAAAAATCCCACCATCGCTTACAAGGTCAGGTCTCCGCCATGCTTTCAGATCTTCCAGGGCGGGGACATTTCTTTCCACAACCATTGAAAGCTCTTCTCTAAACACCTGATTTATAGACCCGATGATGAGATTTCCGACCTTTGTCCCGACCTTGCAATAATCTGCGACTTTAAATGTCCTAACGCGACTAAGTCGTATTGGGGGGATTCTCACCCTTTCAAGAACATCTTCTCTGTATCGAGACATTCTGCCACTCTTCTTTCTAAAACTAAATTCTGGTCACAGCATACACTAAACAAAAACCCCTGCCAACTGGCAGAGGTTTTTGGACATTACAGCCCTTGTTATCCGTTTTTGGGAAGTATCTTGTACATTCCCGTGCCACATACGGTACATGTCCCTTTTGCGGCAGGACGTCCCGGCTTGATCTCGACCTTCTGGACATCCTTCATCTCTCTTTTCTCCTTACACTTCACGCAATACCCGATTATTTTTTCATCCATATGCATATACGTTACCATGTATACGTTTTAATCTCAACAATCAATAATCCACACCACCGCCACACCAAAAACCCTTATCAAGGCAACGTAAAAACCGTCCCGATGTAAATCAGGACGGTTTAAGTACGCGAATCCTCAGATTGGTTCATGAGCGATAAGTGTTTGCACAGCAGGAATGGCTTCCTCTTTTGTGGCCTTTATCTTTGCTCGTCTCTTGCGCCGAAACGCCCTGAAACGCTTTTCAATGGAGTCTCTAAACATCATAGGAAGCAGGGTACCAGCCCCACAGCCGGCAGCGTAATAGAAGACGATGGCAATATTGTCTATCTGTTCCATTACTGTGCGAAGCACGTAATACCAGACAAACACGTGGATAACAGTCACCAGAGTGCTACCAAAAGGACTCTTTTCCTGAACATAATTTGTCCAGAGCGTGGATAAGACCATTTCCGCCATGCCGACTAAAAAAATCAACATGGTGGTGTGCAATTTATAGAATTATTAAAGTTCGACCCAAATTAAGCATGAAATAACCCATACGCTGTATGGCAAAAAGTCATTTCATACTTATATTATAAGTATATTCTGACAATTGTCAATTTTTTATCCACTGCAAAAAAGTCTCTTTTTTTATTGTTGCCAAAGCCCAAAGGAAAGTTTCACAGAAAATCTTGAATAGTGAGACCGAAATAAATACACTTTTTGAATGGACTATATTATTCAAATGTACAAGGCACGAACAACTTTACAAAAAAAGAACCCCTCGCTCGCCTTTCTGGCGGCGTGCGAGGGATTCGTCAAAATACAAATGACGTCGAAGTGTCTAGAAAAGCTGGACTTCAGGCAACTGATTGTACTCCTCCAGATTTGTCCTGAACTGCTTGAACCACCTCGGTTGAATTTTGGCTGGGAGCTTGCCCAGCAGCAACCACAAGCAGTTTGCAGAATTGACGGCTTCTGCCAATTTGTCATTGCGCTGTAACAGCTTAAGACTCTTCTCGAATTGGTTGGCCGCAACATCCAAGAGTCGACTGTTTTCTTTCTTGAGTTCTGCAAGCTCAACACGAGCTAGCCATTCGGAGGTGGCTCGCTCGTCGAGTTGCTCCATCGTCAATTTCTTCACGATGTACCCCAGAATGGCTTCCATCGGCACCAACTTGTAGTTCCATGCCGGGTCAGCCGATGAAACGGGATAGTTTGAGATGTAGGTAGTCTTACGCTCCGAGTCAACCACGAAAATGTCGGCATCGGAACGAACAAAGGAATTGAACTTACCCAACTCCGCCAACGACATATCTTTGTCGGCCTTGACGATCAACTTGCCGTTCTCTTCCTCCCAACTCAGCAGCACGCTGGCGCCGATTTGGGGAGTGTAATCGAGGTAGCGGGTCTTTCCACTGCCCTTCTCATGAGGCCCTTCCACTCTGCAAAAAAATGCGACAGCATGGAGACCTTCAGGAACTTTCACGGAGAACTTATCCATGATGGTTCCGGTGGGAGCAATTGGAAACGTTGCACCGGTCAGTTTTATGTGAGGACCGGGGCCCCAACCGCTGCTGAGGTGAATCAAAGCGGTTTTTTCGGCAACTTGAATTTGAGTGTACATTTTGTTCTCCTCTCTTTGACATCGTCAAAGAACTTTCGGACTCCGTAGCATCGCCACGGCTCCTCAACCTCTTGCCCGGCTGTCTTGGCCCCCAAAAGCATCGCTTTGAGTATTTCAATTATACACCGAATACAACAAATTTGTCAAGTAGTCAATAGAATAAAAAATCCTTATTGTACCAGCATTTTGGTGGACCCTACCGGACTCGAACCGGTCACCTCCGCATTGCAAATGCGGCGCTCTACCAGATGAGCTAAGGGCCCACCAAAATGCTCGACTAAAAACCAATATACTCCTTGCCAACGGGATCTCAAAAAATATATTCGCCCTGCTCATTATTTTTCGGAACAAATGCGACTGCTCGGACCCTGTCCGCCTCTGGCGGAAGATGAGTCCCGACGAAATTTGCTGTCGGGGCCCCGACCGCTTTGCGCGTTGGGGCTAAGGGCCCATTAAAATCTAGGGCTCAAACTATTATTTTACTTTCTGGTACGGCTTAATCTTTTAGTTCTTTGAGTTTCTCTTCGTAGAATGTTTTGAGCTCATCTGATATGTTTTGGAAAAAATCTTCTGGATTGTGGCCATCTAAAAGCTCTTTTTGCTTTTCCGCGCTTAGCCGATGAAAAGTAGAAGCCCCATCTATTTCATTTGCTGCCAAAATGTCCCCAACAAATGTGTCTACAATTCTTTGTCCGGCACGCGAATCAACAACATCAGCATATTCCGGAAAATCTCTGATAAGCGCACCGCGAGCGGCATCAACTAACTCGCCAAAAGAGTCTCGCTTGCTCTCTTCTTGTTCTATATTGTTACTGTTAGGACCTTCTATTGACATACAACGAGGATACCACAACATCGGTAAAAATCAACGCCTATCTCCCCGAAAGCGCCAATTGAATGGTGTGGTCAAGAAAATCAGAAAAATGGCATCCGACTGCAGTACATGCCTTCGGCAGAAGTGACTCTTCGGTGAGCCCTGGCAAGGTATTTACTTCAAGTATATGCACCCCCCGAGAAGAAATAATGAAATCTGAACGAGAATAGTGCCGAAGACCCAATGCTTTGTGCGCCAAAATAGCACAGCGCATGATTTCTGCTTTTTCTTTCTCGGAAAAGAACGAGGGGCAAATTTCACGAGTGCTTCCATTGTATTTCACTTCATAGTCAAAAAATCTTCCGGTCGGAGGTATTATTTCCACGGGCGGAAGGGCGTAGTGTTCTTCACCGCGAAAGTGATCTAGCACACCACACGTCGCTTCTCTTCCTGAAATATACTCTTCAACAATAACAGACTCACTGTAATGA
>Ga0209542_10021649_pt1 | contig 10060 bp, 6 predicted proteins | sample RifCSPhighO2_01_FD_184028 | JGI IMG/M metagenome (GOLD analysis project Ga0209542, IMG submission 184028) | Soil microbial communities from Rifle, Colorado - Rifle CSP2_plank highO2_0.1 (SPAdes) (version 2) | ecosystem: Environmental > Terrestrial > Deep subsurface > Rock core/Sediment ...
TCTACTGTATAAATTTTGTAGTGCGTTGGAAAATTGAAATCGATATGGGCAGTACCACCTCCGTAAAATCTATCGATTCCGGCATTATTATTTAGCCAGTAAAAAAGAGGATGATCTGGAAAGATAAATTTTTTGGGAGCTGTCGGCAAGAATTTATTCGTATAATAAACTCCCCCAACTAGCGTCAGGGTGAAAATTCCAATAACTACTAGCACTTTTGCCCACAAGTTTACTGCTTTTATTAGTAGAAAAGCTTTGCTTATTTTTACTCTAATGATCTGAATCATTAGAGTGCCAATGGGAATAGATAAGAACATGAATGTTGGGAGAATTAAATTGCGACGTGTTACCGCAAGGTTGATTTGCCATACTTCTTTTGGTTCTAGAAAAACCGATCCAAAAATAGCGAATAACCAGAGTAAACTATAAACTAGACCGATTGGTATCAAAAACTTGAAGAATTTTAATAAAAAGTTCTTGTCTTGAAAATTCTTTAAGAAATCCTGAAATCCTTTGGCTGCTAGGATAATTAAGAAAAATATCGAAATTGAAATAAATCTTGATGGGGTAGTTGAATCTAAAAGAGGTAGCCTTAAAATCTTTATTAAATAAGTTATTGGCCCATTAACGGCAGACAATATGAAAAATAAAGAAGTGGCTGTTGCAAATATTACAAATTTATTTTTTCTTAATTTGTATATTGCCCAGAAAGTAAAAATCAATGGAATTACGCCAAAATAAGGAGTAAAGTCGCCATATGATTGGCTCCAAAAGTTATTATTTGCAGGGTGTCCAAAAAAATCGCTGGCAAAAAAAGTTACTAAATTTTTATAAGGCATAATGGATCTGTCAAAAACTTCCTTAGAAAAAGGAAGTGAAATGGGTGAATCTTTATAAAAACTATAAGTAGGGATAAGTTGTATCGCACTGACCAGCAAACTTGCGAACATAGATAACACGATAACCGCAAAATTCACAAAATATCTCTTTTTGTGCTCCCATGTTTTATACAGCCAAAATAAAAATATTGATATAAAGACGTAAATCGAAGTTTGCGGATGTCCCGCAAGAATTGCCATTGATAGTGAAATGATTATCAATAAGACAAATCGTATTTTTGATTCTTCATGGTATTTGTTAATTGAATAAATTACTAGTGGTAACCAAATATAACTATGTGAAACGTTTCCATTCTCCATCCAAGTAATAAGGTAGCTTGAAAACATAAAGGCAATAGAGCCGAATATTGATGCTATCTTTGATATTTTGAAACTTCTTGTCGCTAAATACATAAAAAGTCCTCCAAGAAACGGCTGAAGGACAATAAGTAAAATCCAAGCATTTCTGGCATCTGTTAAAAAATAAAAAATATTTAAGGGATAAAAGACACTTGATTGAAAATTAGCTGCGAGTGGCTGACCGGAAAACGTATATGGGTTCCAAAGAGGTATTTGACCCTTTTTAAATTGTTCGAAAGCAAACTCTTTCCAAGGATAAATCTGCCGTATACTGTCAGCCCCTAAAAGCTCTTTTCTAGTTGTCCAAGGATTGTATCCTTCCCAGCCCCCTGAATACCAAGGAAAATAAAAAGAGACCAGTAGATCTCCGGGGATTGGATACAAACCCTTTAAAAAAATCTTAAAAAAGATAAGGCAGGTGACTAAAAAAATAATAGTAAAAGCTGTAAAGTTACGTTTGCTTTTTTTAATCATTTCTTAAATGTTTTTCAAGAATTAAATTTCCTTCTCAACAATACTATTGTCAAAGACAATATTAATGGAATAAAAGTTACAAGCGTCATAAAAGATGTAGTACCCGGGTGAGACCAGTCGCCATAAAGCAAGAAAGGTACATACCTAAGTAGTGCTCCAAAGCTTAAGAAAACTGCAAGAACTATCATCTGACGGTATCTTAACAAGGCGATAAGTGGAATAGTCCAGAACAAATACCAGGGCTGAAACTGAACTTGAGTAGCCCCGGACGAAACAAAAGGCACAGTGATTCTAAATGAGGAAAAGAAAAAGGTAAACAGCCCCATTGACAATAAAATTAATAAAATTGTGTTTTCAATTTTAATCACTTTTTTAAAGGTAATCTGCACTAAAACCAACGGTAAAACAATTATAGAAATATATTTAACCAAGGCTCCCAAGACCAAAGCGCTAACTGACAAAAGACTTCTTTTTATTATTAAAAAATAAACAGCAGCCAATAAAGATGTCGCAATAATTACATCATTATGGGCATTGACAACGCCTTCAATTAAAAATAAAGGATTTAAACCATAAAAGGCCGTCCCAAAAAGTGATAATTTTGGGTTTATTTTTTGCAATATTTTATAAACCAGATATGCGTTAATTAGGTGAAATAAACCTATAAATATTTTAAAGGTAAAAAAATTAAGGATAAATTTGTTAAACCCCAAAAAAGCGGGGATCAGCGATGAGGTTAGCCACAAAGGTCCATAGGGTGAATATCGATGTACCCATCGCATGAACCTGAGCCACTCATCAGTAGGGAAATCTAAAGGTCTGTGAGTATAGGGACTCGCATGATATTTAAGAATTATTTTTGCATCGAAAAGATAGTTAAATAAATCTGAAGATAAAAATGGATAAGCAAAGATAAGTATCAAAGTATTGATAATTACTGAAGTTTTTAGGTAATTTAAACCAACTTCAGACTTGTAAAAGAGCCATAAATTAATAATGAAAAATGAAAAAGCAGAAATTATCAATAAAAGATAGATTAGAGTCGCAGTTGGACGATGAAAATAACCAAGCTGCTGCATTGTTTTGACAAATGCCAGGATTTGGGGATTTTTGGACAGAGTCAGATTGAGATCAACGTATGCAAAAGAGAAAATGGTTAAAAAACCATACAGAAGAACATTGGCACTAATGAGTATCTTTTCATTACTTGACATTTTCTATATTTTACTTAAACATTTTGCGGAAACCAAATACATTTAAAGTGCAGACAAATTCAACGCAATACTTTTACAAGAACATGCCCCTTGTGTTCAACTAAAACCTCGTACCTTGCTTGATCTATTTCATCAATATTGAGCCGGTATTGCTCAGTTAATAATAAGAAGGGCTTTTGGTCAGCGTTTATAATTCCCTTTAAATTGTTATCAGGAGGAGGTAGTGATTGAACATGGTCGATTAATTTTTGGGAATAAAAAACTGCACCTGGCAGAAAGGTTTCATTGTCCAAATACAATTTTTCTAAAAGACCTTTTGCTGCGCTGGCAGTATATGCTAAACCGCTTGTATCTTTGTCAAAAAGCTTTACCTCGTTTCTAAATTCATAAATCTGCTTTATGGAAAAACTAAATAGTAAAAATAAAACAATGATAGAGGTAATACCAACCATATTTTCATGGGCCATTGATATTAACTTTTTACTCAATAGTGACTTTCTTGTCAGGACAAAATTCAATGAATAATAAACAATTTGATAAAGAAAAAATGAGACGAATAGTCCAATTATTGGAAAAAGTGGAATAAGATGCCAGATCTCCGTCTTTAAATTTGATAAAAAACCAAATAAAAGGATTAAAAACCAAACATACAATACTATAAGAACGGGTTTTTTAAATAAAAAAATTAACGAGCCAATTAAAGCGATAATACCTGGATAAAACCATTCTCGAATTCCAAAATGTAAATACTTAAATGTTAAAGCTGAACCAATCTCGAAAATATTGGGTGTCATTCTACTACCAAATCTTAAGCCAACATTTAAAATGTGTATAAAATAAGAGAATCCGCTATTTAGATAATTTATTGTTAACCAAGGGGAAAGTATTAAAAAAAATAGGAAAACAGCCTGAACTATTTTCCGAATAGGTATATTAGTAGTATTTATTAACCATAAAAAAATAATTGGTACAATTATGGTTACACCGATCATTGATTTAACTAGCAGAGAAAAACTAAAAGCAAGGACAACAAGATAAATCCAATTTTCCTTGTTTTTAAGCTTCAATGCTGAATAAAAAGTGAGTAAGTAAAAAAATAGGAAAATTGTATCTAAATTGCCGGAACGTGACCTAAAAATAAACCAAACGGAAGATAGAAGCATTAAACCAGCACCGATGCCGATTGTTCTGTTGAATAGATTTTTTCCAATAAAATAGAGCAAAATGACAGATAGAAAAGCCAGTAATGCAGAAGGAAATCTCGCAGCAAATTCATTAATTCCAAAAATTAGAAAGGAGATTGCAATAAGTATGAATCCTAATGGTGGATGATCTACGTACGGTGAACCATTAAAGGAAAGCAAAAATGGCTGCCGACTTACTAAAATGTTCCGCGCAATCTCTGCGTACCATGCTTCGTCAAAATCTACCAAACTATAGGAACCTAAATTGTAAAAGAAGAGTGGTAAAAAAAGGCTAAAAAATAAAATAACTAAAATATCTTTAACGTTTCTGCGTATAAATTGGTATAGAAAATTATTCATAATCTCTATATTTATAAATATTAATTAACATTTTTAATGGAGACAATTTTTACAAATTTGTCGAATCCCACATCCACCTTTTTACCGGGGAAAACTTTTTGGTATTTTAATTTTAAAGAGTCGGAAGGCTCTTCAAATTCAAAGATATATAGGTTTCTACCTCCTTCTTGGGGCAACCCACCGAATATTTTAAGCAGAAAAGGGTAGCCGGTATTGTGTACAAGAGGGATTTGGTAATACACATTAAATGTTTCTCCTTGCGAGTCACCAATAACGTAATTAACCGCATCTTTTTTTACCATATAGTTTATAACAGTATTGTAATCAATAGCTTTTTGAATATTTACGAATAAAAAAAACGAGATAAATATCAAAAAGTAAATGAAATTTCTTCTGATTGCCAAAGAAATGATCACAATTAATGAAAGTAAAGTTTGTTGAAAATAATAACTCGGCACCCAACCTTTATAAAAAGTAAAGCCAAACAAAACTACCAAGATCCATATGGGGAAAAAAAGCAAAAATTTGTTTCTAATTTTAATAATATTTATTACTCCTAAAAAAACAAAGGCGATGGTAAGTAGAATAAATATTATATTGGCACTTTGAAAAAGATAATGGGAATAAAAGGAGACCACAACGTTTTTGATAAGGAAAACAAATTTATCAAAATAATTAGGGACCCCGGTATTTTGGTTAATAAAACCAATAAAACTATTCCATAGAATATTATCGTGACGGGCATTAAAAATCACGAGCGGAAAATAATTGATAAGAAAAGCAAGAAGCGCAATAGAAAAGGTCATCAATTTCCCGGATTTTCTAACTAAAGCAGTTATGAAAAAGGCTAATGTCGAAAAAATATAAATCGGATTAAAATTTACGGTAGCAATACCAGCAATAAATGCCCCAAAGACAAGATATTTATCTTTGCCTAAAAAGTATTTATACAGACAAAGTAAAAGGCCTACAGAAGAAAGAAATAAAAAATAATTGCTGTTAACTCCCCGCTCAAAAGAAATTGCCTCAAATGAGATAGCATAAATACTTGAAGCAATAATGGCAGTTTTGTTGCCAAAAATTTTTTTTATTACTTTATAAAATAAGACTAGTGCAACAATGCTTATTGCAAGATAAAAATAAGGAACACAGTCGGGTTTTAGATTACAAAATCCGTAAGGTATAAATTGTATCCAGTTATGAAGAGGGCCTAGAAAAAAACCTTCGAAGGAAAGTCCCTGACCAATTAGAGTGATTTTGTGATTTATAAAAAAATCGTATGCAGCCAGTGCGGGAACTTCCTGATCATAATCAAATGGAAATGCATAATTAATTTTATAGATCCTTAGAGCTATAGCAAGAAGAATAATAAAAAGTAATGGAATATTTTTTTTAAAGAACCTATTTATATATGCCACGAAGGTCGTTGAGGCGGATTTTAATGACATCCCTGAACATTCTTAAGGAATCTTTAACTGGACTGACTCTTGTTGTATTAACGTGATGCCAAATAATTGGCACTTCTTTAATTTTATACCCGTTTTTCTTGGCAATAAATAACAGCTCAACGTCAAAAGCAGTTACTAATGCTCCCCTTACTTTCTTGCCTTTACCATACACCTTGAGTTTGTCAAACAACTCCTTGGCAACACTGTTTTTGAAACATTTAAATCCGGCTTGAGTATCCCATATTCCTCGAACAGCTATTGTTTGAACAATAAGATTAAATACAAGTCCCATCAAATGTCGATAGAATGGTTCTTTTTCTCGCTTGGCTCCGGCAAGCTGTCTGGAACCAATAACTATGTCATAGTCAGAAAAGTATGGAAGTAATTTCCCTATCTCCGAAAGTGGAGTCGCCTGATCAAAATCTGTAAAAAGAATTAGCTTACCTTTTGACTCCAGTACTCCGGTTTTTACTGTTTCAGCTTTTCCCTGATGAGGATTCTTGATAAAGCGGAAGTTTTTGTGTTGACTTGCAAACTTTTTGCCTAAAACTGCAGTTTTGTCTTCTGAACCATCATCAACTATCAGTACTTCGTAAGAATAATTTTGTTTTTCTAAATATTTAGGTACCTCATTTAAAACACCTTTGTTGAAATTAGGCTCCTCGTCGTAAGCAGGAATAACGACTGACAAGAAGGGTTCGTTCGCCATTTAATCAATTATGAAGCTAGACTTGGGCTTTGTCAAAGATTAAAAGTAGTAATGCCATTCGAATAAATACACCATTCTGGGCTTGTTCAAAATAAATAGCTCTTTTGTCCCGATCTACATCCCGGGTAATCTCATTTACTCTTGGTAAAGGATGCATAATAATAGCATTCCTTTTTAAAAATTTGAGCATAGCTTTATCCAAAATATACTTGCCAAGATATTTTTTGTACTCATTCTGATTACTAAACCGTTCTTTTTGAATTCTTGTCATATAGACAACATCAGCTTCAGTTAATCCCTTTTTAAAGTCTTCAGTTTCTTCAAAATATGCCTTCTTACCAGTAAGCAAATTGCGCAGCGTCTTTGGAACAGCCAGTCCTTTGGGCGATACATATATTAGCCTTATCTTTTTATATAAAACCAAAAGATATGATAAAGAGTGAATAGTTCGACCATTGAGCATATCCCCCACCATTGTAATCGTAATATCTGTCTTTTTTAATCTTGAAAAAATCGTATACAGATCAAGAAGAGCCTGGGTGGGATGCTCCCCATTGCCGTCTCCTCCGTTAATAATTGGTACTTTTGAATATTTAGCGGCTCTTTCTGAAGCTCCAACTTTAAAATGACGAAGGACAATAATATCACTGTATGAATCTACTACCCGAATTGTATCTTCTAGTGTTTCCCCTTTTGCAGCAGAAGAAAATTCTCCAGCATTTTCAGTTGAAATCACTCTTCCACTCAAACGAATCATAGCAGTCTCAAATGATAATCTTGTCCTAGTTGAAGGTTCATAAAAGAGTGTCGCCATAATTTTCCCGGCTAGTGACTTTTTGTCATATTTACCAGCTTTAATACGGTCGGTTAGGTTAAAAATTAATTCGAGAGCTTTGCGGTCAAAGTCTTTTGCAGAAATAACGTGTTTTGGAATCATCTCAACCTCCCTTAATTGCAGGTTTACCAGCAGGATTAGGAACTCCGGGCCAATGAGTGAGTCTGAAAATTTTAATTGGGATATTTGGTAAATCCCACTCCCCGACAATCTCCGCTCGTCCAAAACCTGCAATTTCCCAAATTGGGTGACCAAGAGGAGCGCATTTTTTTGATTCGCAAACTACCAAAAGTTGGCTGGTGACTTCTGTCTCAAGTTCGGTCGGGCGATAACCTTTAATTTCTAAAAAATATCTATATGCATGATCACTGTTATAATCGGAAATTAACGCAAAATTAAACGGTTTATTCTCGCTTTTTTCAATTACGAACTTAGAAACATATGTTGTTTGATCAATCAATTTGTTTGGAAGATTTTTATAGAATCCATTTGAAATAAAATATGAAAAAATAATAACGGTAATTAAAACTATGAAACTTCTAAAAAGAGGGTTTTTCCAGAAAAGACTAATGACCAATCCGAATAGCAAAAATGGCGCAGGAAACATAAAGCCAAAATAATAATCAAAAAGCTGACCTGCATAAAGCCTCGCCCCCAATAGACCACCCAAAAACCAAATTAATCCAATTGCAAAAACCACTTTTTTTTCGCTTAGTTTCCAATTTCTTATTAATCCATATAACCCTCCCAGTGCCAAAAACCAAAATAAGGTTTTTGTAACGACTGTTTTTTCAAATTTTGAAAGAAATTCCAAAAGAATATTTCCAGTATTGGATGTCTGCCACACAAAATTCGCCGTTTTATATCCAACTGTTGAGCCTCGAGTTACGAATTCCAAAATTGTCTTAAAATTTGGAAAGTGATTTTTGATTTCAAAAATTAAAAAAGGGGAAAAAGTAATAACACCCCCCACAAAAGCAGTTATTAGGTAAAGAGCCCACCTTTTATAACTTGAGTTAATTGCAACTACAATCAAAGAAAGTGGAAATAAAATTAACGCCAAATAGTGAAGCTGAATAGCTAGTCCAAAACTTGCACCAGCTAATAGAAAATAAACAAGTTTTTTGTTTTTAATCCCTAAATATAAAAAATAAAATAAAAGTAATGCAAAAAAGGGTAGTGGATTGGGGTTCCACGATGATCTTGAATATCTGACAATAAGTGGGGCTGTTGCATAGAGAAAACTTGATAAGGTTGCTGGCCAAAATCCAACAGTGTCATTTAGAAACTTGAAAAGTAATAAAACTGTAAGCAATCCAAATGTGGCAACCATGTATGATGGTCCCACTGGATTAAATCTTGTAAGAAATAAAAATGGTGCTCCCATCCAATAATAAATTGGTCCAAGATAAAAACCTCCAACCGATGCGGTTGGCCCTAAGAAAGTCGGTCTTTTTTCAATTATCATCTTTCTCATCACTAACATATCTCTGCCCTCATCACCTAAAAAAAGAACATAATCCCTGACCTTCCAAAATCGAAAGAATATAGCTGTTAAAACTAAAATTAAAAAAATAACAAATTTTATATCTTTAAATTTAAAAAGTAACATTCAAAATCTTAAATTTGGATTTAAAACTAACGATCTCTCCAGATCCAAATTGTATTTAATAGATAGTTCACAAATAAACCGACAGCAACACCTACAGCCAAACCGATCTGTTCATGAAGAACAAGTACTCTTGCAAAAATCAAAATTGAAAATAATTGAATTATTGGACTAGCAATAGATGTAATGTTGAATTTTAGAAACCTAATAATAATAGCACCATCATGCAAGCGATGTTTAAATGTCCAATTTTCATGAAATAGGAAGTTAAAAATTATTGAAAGTTCAATTGAAAGAATTGAAGAAACTAAGAGTCTATCGACTGATATAAAAAATAAATTAGGAGCGTTTTCTAGTGCCGGAATAAAACTAAAAAGAGGCTTTGGTAATATTTGGTAAAAATAAATCTGCCCTCTATAAAAAATTCCCAAACTGGCAGCATTTAATAAATAGCTAAAAGCTCCCACTGTTATGAATTTCAAAAAAGTCTTGGATCTTTCGAGTCTAACTTTCAATCCGAACTTTAAAACATCAAATGTGTAGGCTATTATTCTTGCCTTAGAATACCCCCTTTTTCTATCTTCAAAAGTTATCGGAATTTCTTTAATTTTAGCCCCAGCCTTTAATGCGGCATACAAAAAGGCTGGTTGAATAATGTAAGTTTTTACTCTCCAGGGCACATTTGTAAAATCAATTTTTTCGAATAATTTTTTAGTAAAGACTCTGTACGAATTAGTATATTCAGATAAATTAAAGGTACCCCAGCTAACTTTGCAATACAGCGCAGAACCCCTTGTGAAAACTCTCCGGTGCAGTCCTAAAAGATTCCTGCCCCCTTTTGTCAGACGCGAACCATTAACTAAGTCGTATCCTTTTCTGATGTATTCAACCATCTTAGGCAGTGTTGAAGGATCGTGGGATAAATCTCCATCCATTTGCGCTAGTATATCTGCTTTAAACCTATCAATTGCCCAGCGATGACCTTTAAA
>Ga0209542_10021651_pt1 | contig 10058 bp, 5 predicted proteins | sample RifCSPhighO2_01_FD_184028 | JGI IMG/M metagenome (GOLD analysis project Ga0209542, IMG submission 184028) | Soil microbial communities from Rifle, Colorado - Rifle CSP2_plank highO2_0.1 (SPAdes) (version 2) | ecosystem: Environmental > Terrestrial > Deep subsurface > Rock core/Sediment ...
CTCCAAATCGGGAACCGACATATCTAAAATCAGCCCGATTCTTGAGGGAACCCCCCGCAAAAACCAAATATGAGAAACCGGCGCGGCGAGCGCGATATGCCCCATCCTCTCGCGGCGCACAACAGCGCGCGTGACTTCTACTCCGCATTTATCGCAAATTATGCCTTTATATCTTATGCGCTTGTATTTGCCGCAGTAACATTCGTAATCTTTTTCCGGGCCGAAAATGCGTTCGTCAAAAAGCCCGTCTTTTTCCGGGCGTTGCGTGCGGTAATTAATCGTCTCCGGTTTTGTGACTTCGCCTTTTGACCAAGTCAAAACTTTCTCAGGAGAAGCCAGCCTGATTGACAAAGATTTGAAATCTACGATTTTTTGGGTGAGTTCCATAATTTTATTGTTTTTCTTCTGAAAACTCTTCTATAAAATCTTCAAATTTTTCTTTGGATTTTGATTTGCGCCCTTTTGTTTCCTCTTCTTCTTCATCCTGGCTCTCCACGGCTCCTTTAAGATCAACATCCAGCGCTAACCCTTTAAGTTCGTTTACCAAAACGTGGAAAGATGCCGGGACGTTTGGCGCCCTAAAAGGCTCGCCGCGGACAATCGCGTCATACGCCGCTGATCTGCCGAGAACGTCATCTGATTTTATAGTCAGCATTTCTTGCAGAGTATGCGCCGCGCCGTGTCCTTCCAGCGCCCAAACTTCCATTTCCCCGAAACGCTGCCCTCCTCCTTGAGCCTTGCCGCCCAAAGGCTGTTGGGTAATAAGCGAGTAAGGCCCTATTGAGCGCATGTGTATTTTGTCTTCAACCATGTGCCAAAGCTTCATCATATACACCATGCCGACAGTTACTTTCTGTTCGAATTTTTCTCCGGTTCTACCGTCATAAACCCAAACCTTGCCTTCTTCGGGGAGATCCACCTTTTTCAATTCTTCTTTTATTTCTGATTCCGTGACTCCTAAAAGCGCCGGGCTTATGGCCATATACCCCGACTTATGAGCCGCCCAGCCCAAATGCGTTTCCAAGATTTGGCCTATGTTCATGCGGGAAGCGACGCCCAAAGGATTTAAAATTATATCTACGGGAGTGCCGTCTTCCAAATAAGGCATGTCTTCCTGCGATAAAATGCGCGAGATAACTCCTTTATTGCCGTGCCGGCCGGCCAATTTGTCTCCGGAAGAAATTTTACGAAGCTGAGCCACTTCCACTCTAATCTGCTTAATTACGCCGGTTTCCAGTTTATCGCCCCGTTCTCTTGAAAAAATTTTGACGCCTACGACTCGCCCGCGCTTGCCGTGCGGCATCCTGAAAGAAGTGTCTTTGACATCGCGCGCTTTCTCGCCGAAAATCGCGCGGAGCAGCCTTTCTTCCGGAGTAAGATCGGACTCCCCCTTGGGAGAAATTTTGCCAACTAAAATATCTCCCGACCTCACTTCCGCGCCGATGCGCACTATGCCGTCCTCATCCAAATCTTTCAGCCTTTCTTCGCCGACATTTGGAATATCGTGAGTCGTAATCTCGGGACCCAACTTAGTGTCTCGGACGCTCACGCTAAAGTCCTCTATCAGCACGGATGAAAAAAGATCTTCCTTTACCAGCCTGTCGGAAAGTATGATAGCATCTTCGAAATTCGCGCCTCCCCAGGACAAAAACGCCACGAGCAAATTTTGTCCCAAAGCCAAGTGTCCCCGGTCTGTCAAAGACGTGTCCGCGAGAACATCTCCTTTTTTGATTTTATCGCCGATTTTTACAGTTGGGCGCTGATGTATGACCGTTGAGTGGTTGGAACGCACAAAATTGATTAAATTATATTTTTTCTCTTTACGCCCGGATTTTAAAGTAATTGAACGCGCGTCCACTTGAGACACAACTCCCTCCGTGTCGGCGATAACCAGCCTGCCGGAGTCGCGCGCCGCTCTTGCTTCCATGCCAGTCGCCACCAAAGGGGCCTGCGGGCGCACGCAGGGCACGGCTTGGCGCTGCATGTTTGAACCCATCATCGCTCTTGTGGAGTCATCGTGCTCCAGAAATGGTATTAGAGAAGTCGCGATGGAAAAAGCTTGCTGCGGCGAAACATCCATGTAAGTCACTTCCGAGCGCGGTATCAAAGAAGGCTGTCCGTTTGATCTTCCTTCAATTTCCTCCGCCAAAATATGGCCCTCCTTATCAACGATTACGCCGGCTTGAGCAATTTTATGTTTAGCTTCGTCAAACGCGGTAAGATAATCAATTTGACTCGTCGCTCGTCCGTCTATAACTCGCCTGTAAGGCGTTTCCAAAATGCCGTATTCATTTATTTTCGCGTATCCGGCCAAATAATTGATAAGCCCGATGTTCGGTCCTTCCGGAGTCATAATCGGACAAAGCCGCCCATAGTATGACGGATGAACGTCTCTCACTTCAAAGCCGGACCTTTCGCGGGTAAGCCCGCCGGGGCCCAAAGCCGACACCCTACGCTTGTGCTCAAGCTCTGATAAAATATTGGTTTGATCCATGAATTGAGACAGCTGGTTGGTCATGAAAAATTCGGAAATAACCGCGGAAAAAGGCCTTGCGTTTAGAAGCTGCGCCGGCACGACGGACGTCAAATCAGACGTGGACATACGATCCTTGATGGTGCGCTCCATCCTCGCCAAACCGATTCTCAAGCGTTGCTGCAAAAGCTCGCCGCAAGACCTTACGCGGCGATTTCCAAGGTGATCTATGTCGTCTCCCTGGGCCAAAGGATTATGATTTAAAGAAATAACTTCTGAAATTATCGCGATTAAATCGGTTAAATTCAAAATGCGCGGATTTTTTGGCTTAATTCCCATAAGTTGCGGAAGCCTCTGCGTAAGCTTATACCGTCCGACTGCCGAAATGTCATATCTGGATGAGTCGAACATCGTGGCAACGAGTTCCCTTGCGTTTTCCGGAGTAGCAAGCTCTCCCTGCCTTATTCTTTTAAAAATTTCGACGTAAGCGTCGTCCGCCGTTTTGGTCTGGTCTTTTTCCAAGGTGCGTTTAATGTAGGCTACTTCGCCGTTATCAACCTTGGAAAAAGCGTTCTCTATATCTTCGTTTTTCTCCAAACCGAAAATGCGGAGAATGGCGGTCGCGGGGATTTTTCTTTTGCGGTCTATTTTTACGTAAATCGCGCCGTCTGATTCCGTCTCAAATTCAAGCCAAGCCCCGCGCTGGGGATTAACTTTCGCGCCGAATAATTTTTTTCCTCTGGAAAAATTCTGGGTGAAATACGCGCCAAACGATCTGGCAAGTTGAGAAACGATGACCCGTTCTATTCCGTTGATTATAAAAGTCCCCCTGGGAGTCATCATCGGCAAGTCAGCCAAAAATATTTCCTGTTCTTTTTTCTCGCCTGTCCGCTTATTGGTAAGGCGGATACGGAGGCGCAAAGAAGCTTCGTAAGACAAGTTATTTTCTCTGGCGTGATTTTCATCAAACTTCGGTTCGTCAAAAGAATGATCTGAAAATTCAAGCGCCAATTCTTTTCCGGTGTAATCAAGCACAGGAGAAAATTCTTCAAAAATCTCTTTAAGGCCCTGTTTCAAAAGCCAGTTATAAGAATTGATCTGCATTTCCGAAAGATCCGGCAATGAAGCAGCAGGCTCCCTATAGCGACTAAAATATTTTTTATTGATCGCCTCCATCGTTTGACTTGTTTAGTTTTATAAAAACGTGTTAAAAATGCAAAAATAGCGCAAAAATAACCCCTTTCAGCTTGATTTTAAAGGGTTTTTTGAATTTTACTCCGTGCCAAATTTGGTATTCAAAGGGATAGCGCTTATTTTAGCCTTACTTATAAAATAGGTCAAGATTTGACCTGTGGGGAGGTCAAGCCCTCTTTAAACTCCACTTATTCCAGCTCACCAAAAGAAAGCTGGCGATGAAGATGGAAGAATATGTGCCGAAGAAAACGCCAATTAGAATCGCGAGAGAAAACATTTGGGTGCTGGCGCCTCCAAAAAAATAAAGCGCGAGCATAACCAGCATAACCGTCAAAGACGTGTTAATAGACCGGCCGATGGTTTGCCGCAAACTTGTTTCCACTACATTTTCAAATTGTTCTCTGCCGCCAAATTTTTTCAGGTTTTCCCGGATTCTGTCAAAAACAACAATAGTATCATGAACCGAAAAGCCTAAAATGGTAAGTAAGGCGGTCACAAAAAGCGTATCCACGGTTACTCCGTAAAAATGCCCCAAGAACGCGAAAAAGCCCGCCGGTATGGAAACGTCGTGGACCAAGGCCACTAAAGCAGCCACGCCGTATTTCCAGGAAGATACAGGCCGCGACACTTCGCGAAAAGTCCAGGCAATGTAAAGGGCGATCATTACCATCACCAAAATAATCGCGTAAAAAGAATTCTTTTTTAATTCTTGTCCTATCGTGGGCCCGACAGACGTGAATTGCTTTTCTTCAAATTCGCCTCCCTTGCGAAGCTCCGCTAAAATCGCCTGATGCCTTATCTCGTCAATCGCCGGCAGGCGCAAAATTAAACCACTCTCCCCAACAGGCTGCGCCGAAACATCGGGCAAATTCACCAATGGGCGGACGTTTTTATATTCTATTTCCATTAAAGACCCGCCGGTAAAATCTATCCCCAATCTCAAGCCCCAAACGCCGAGTGCCAAAAAACTCGCTGCCACCAAAACCCCCGAAAACGTATAGCTTATTTTTCTGAATTCAACTATGGTCATAAATTTATAGCGCCTTTAGCTCCCCTTCTACTGCCGCTTTGTTCGGAGGGTTCAACTGCAAAGCTTCTTCATAATATTTGCGCGCGTTAATTTTGTCACCCTGATCTTTATAATAAGAAGCGAGGAAGATCCTTAAATAATAATCTTGCGGATTATTTTTTATGCCCTCAAGAAGAATATCATCCGCGAGATCGCTCTTTTCCTTATATAAAAATTTGTAAAGGTCATGGAGATTTGTATACGTCTGCAAATAATCGGGTTTCAACTCCACAACTTTTTTAAAATAAAACTCCGCTTTAGGATAGTCTTTCAAATAATACTGATAAAGATCCCCCAAATTATTATAAGCGACATAATCTTCCGGCCTAATTTGGACAACATACTCCCATGCTTCTTTGGCTCCTTCATAGTCCCCGGCGTTCTTTTTTAAAATACCGCGCTGAAGCCAAGCAGCGGGATCATCGGAATCGTTTACCGGTGGCGAAACCGGCTTTTCAGCTTTTTGATTATCGGCTGGCTCTATATTATTTTGAGCAATAGGCGCCGTAGTTTTCGCGTTCTGAATATCGCGCAGAACCCAAAAACCCACGGCAGAAAGTGCTAAAGCCGCTACCACTATAAGTATTATTAAATTAGTCTTTATCATAAGTTTATTTATAGCAGATTTTCGGAAAAACCAAAACCCCTCCCTTTCTGAAGAAAGGGAGGGGTTATTGGACTTAGTTCACAAGCCTAAGATTTATGACGAAGTTAACGACTCTTGAGTCATACCGCTCGCGGGCAAACCTTCAATCTGATAGCCGTTCGTCCAGTCATCATCGGTTATAAGAAGCGATGTAGAAGTAGAGATTGGCGACCAAATAAAGCGTCCGGAAACAACAGTCGTGTTAGCCGCGTCAACAGCGAGACCCGTGTACATTTCTCCGCCGTTTGTCGCATCAGTATCAGTCCGAGCGTAAGAATATGCGCTGTCGCCTCTCAACCGTACCGTAAACGAGTCGGTGGTGCCGGATGGAATACTGCCAACACCGGTGGAAACATCCGCCAACAACTTGAAGTATCTGGTAGATCCGGACGGAACCGTGTAAGTGGTTGTCGCCGCGCAAGTTCCGGAAGCGCCTTTGTCAGGATAAAGCGAGATATAGGTAGCTTGGAAATTTCTTATCCAGCAAGGTCCGTAGTTTAGAATACCGGTCGAGTTAAAGTTAGTGTCAAGCGTGCTGAATCCTGAATCCGTGTAAATATACACAGACCAGTTTGAAGTCGTAGCCATCGTTGAAGAACTAACCAAGACGTTGAATTTGTAGAGACCGATATCTCCTCCGACAGCCTTAACGCTCCATTTGTACATTACCTGACCTACGCTGATTAAGGAATGCGGTAAGGTGCGTTCAGCGGTAGAGAGAGCAATATAAGCCAATTGCGGATACGCTTTCATAATCCTCACGCCGTTTGAAGCCGTGTCTTCGGTGTCCGTAGGCGTCGCGTCTGAAACAGTACTGCCTGAAGCTACGCCTGTGCCGTAAGTGCCGTTGAGGCCCGCGTTTGCTCCGTCAACATCAACTTTGAGCCATTCGCCCGAAGTAGTGATCGGTCCTGCAGTGCTGATTCCCGCAACAGTACCTTTTAGAATAAGCACTCTTGAGCCGTCTTTAGCAATTCTGAAGGTGTTGGAAAGAATCGCGCTTGAAGTCGCGTTGTCTGCCGCCGGGAAAGTAGCTTCACCAATCTGAAGACCAGTCGTGGCATCCCACAAAGTAACTTTGCCATCGACTAAAATATCCGTGGTGTTGGAAGCAACGCCGGAGAGCTGCAAGGCAACCTGTTTAAGATCAATTTCTTCGTTGGTAGCGGTAAATTTAATCCTTGAAAGCTCAACACCGGTTGCTCCAGCGCTTATAACTTTGTAAGGAGGACTGTTGGCATCAAGCGCGAAGGTCATTGTGCCTGCCGCCGCTACAGTCATGTAATTGCCTCCTGCGTCAGTAAAGACTTCGACAACCGATTGACCGCTGGTGATTCCGGTCATACCGGTGTAATCAGCGTTTTGCCCGGCATCAATACCCCATTGATACTTGGAGCTCGCGGCCGCGCTGGCGATAAGATCACATTTTAGAGCCAAGGTCTTGGCTGTACCTTTCGGCACAGTGTACCCGCCTCCGTTAAATGTGAAGCTTGTGGTTGAAGCAGCCGATGAAGGACTAACGGTTGAAGTAACTCTGGTTGCTCCGTCAAAGAGACCGCAAGTTACCAAGTCCGAATAGGTGCCTCCGCCGGTAGCGAAGTTTGCCAATGGAATGCTGGAAATCTTAACGTCTTCGCCGGAACCGGTCGCGTCCAAAATGTAGTTTGTGAACGTAAACTGGTTTACGCCAGCGATAACAGTCTGAGCAATAGGAGAACTGCCTACGCTTACCGTCATAGCGCCAGATTTTACGGTCATAGTAGGCGATGTCAATATGGAGTTCGGACTCACGGTAACAGTAGTACCGCTAACCGTGCCTCTGACAGTACCTGCCCAGTCGTTTTGAGGAGTGGTAGAAGCAATAACTGTCATATTGCTTTCAATGTCGGTTCCGATTTTACCCAATAGTTTATAGATTTTAATACCTACGGGGAAAGTAACCGTGTCGGAGAAAACGATCGAGCCGTCAGAAGTACCTGCGGTGTTAGTGCTGTCTGCAGCCGTGCCGTCTACGGGACCTGCGATAACCGCTCCGTTTTCGTCAACCAAAGTGACGCTCGTAATGTCGTTAATATCGGCATCTCCTCCTGATTCATTTGAATCAGAGCCCAAGGCGGCGTTAAAGCCAATTCTTGAAACTTGAATCGGCTCGCCTTTTACCTCAATGGAGAAAGCTCCTAGAGGCTGGTTAGCCAAGTTGACAGCGATATTTTGCGCCGGAACAGAAGTAGAATTGGACACAGTAATTGTGCCTGCTCCAATTGTAACCTGCGCCGCGTCGTAGTAAGGATCGTCGGCATTGTTGAAAGCCGCGCCATCGGTTGAAGCTGCGCTGCCGGCCAAAGGCGGATTAATGCCATAGCCATAAGTTTCGCCGTAAACACCGAGGTCGCTTCTCTTCGCGATGTCAAAGTCAACGGTGCGGAGAGTGCCTCCTATAACGTCGCCCTTAATGGAAATTTCCTTGGAAAATCCTTTGTCCATGAGAATGCCTTTCCCTGGGAAAGCAGAGGTGTAGTATTTGCCGTCGGAAGAGATAATGGCGTCATAAGCAGTGCCGTCAACATAAGACTTGACATTGGTCAAGTCTGAAGCCGCGGCAGAACCGCTTTGATTCCATCTGACTGAAGTCACGTAGACTTTCTCGCCTGATCCGGCAGTAACTTTTACTGAAGAAAATACGAAGTCTACGGCGTCCATTCTCTTTGTCTGGCTGGTACCCGGATCCAAAGGACCTCTGGCTGTCGTAACAGAGCCGATTGTCAATGATTCGTTAACCGTATGTCCGGCGCCGGCGATCGGCAATGTGCCGGCTGAAGGCAACGAAGAATTAACTGATACCAAGCTCAAGTAAGCAATCTGTCCTGCCAATCCGTTGTTTGAGGTCTGGGCATTTCCCGACAAAGTCATTGTGCGGGTTGTGCCGGCCTTTACAACAAACGGCTCGTTTAGAAGCACTTGATGAACCGAGTTAAGAGTTCGCGAAATTCCAACCTGGACTCCTGTTTCGTCCAAAAGAAGAATTCCGGAGAAAGCGGTGTCTTGCGCTAAACCTGTTCTTTCAACAGTCAATGAATTAACTGTTACATCCCCGTTAGCCGGCGCTGTAAATTTCACAACCGTGAAAGGAACGCGCACCGAGCTTACAGGGAAGAGGCTCGCGCTAGGCTGTACGCCCGCTTCCACTCTCAATGTTCCGGAAGCAGCCGGAACTGTAGCTGGCGTGCCGCCAGTACTTGGAGTCGCAGGAGTCGTAGGTGTAGTAGCAACGCTTCCCGCGACAGCAGTGTATTTGGCTCTTGAAAGAGCTCCGAAATAACCGACTGCCGGAGAAACTCCGTTGGCTGCCTGCCAAGCGGACACGGCTGTTTTGGTTATAGAACCAAAGTAACCGGTTGCTCCGCCTGAGTAGCTGTAGTGCCCCGTTGAAGTTAAATAACTTTGCAAACATTTCACATCGTCACCTCTTGACCCAACCGTAAGGTTAACGGCGAAAGAGCATGCGGCTCCTCCGGCGCTGCTGCCCGCGGAAAGCGCGGAGAGCTGGGCTTGAAGCGCGGTGATCTGCGCTTGCAGTTGCGCGATAAGGTCGGATGTCGCGTCAGCGGAAGCTGCCATCGGCATTAAAGCCGAAGCGCCAGCTAACCAGCCGATTGTAGACACGCTCAACATTATCGACGCTGTTTTCTTGATGAATTTATTTCCCATAAAATTAATAACTAATAATTAACCACTAGCATTGAAATTTTCGACAAAACCCCAAACGCTAGTTTTTTTGACCTGATAATAACCAATAATAAACCTTGAAAACGGATTTTTTATTAAATTTTCAAAGTTCTCTTTTTCAGAAGTTCACCCGCGCCAAAGCGGGGTTTAGCTTCTGACGCCTAGTAACTAACTTGCTCTGCGGTAGTTTTACTAGATGTCATAAGCCAAGAACTGCGGCAAACCTGTTTATTCCGCTTAATTTCAGTATAACATGTGTCAAGAAAAGCTGCGCAACCGCATATTGTGGATAACTCCTGCCTGCCGGCAGGCAGGTTACGCCTAGATAAAATACTTTCTCCAGCGCTTCTCCCCCTGCTGCTTTACAGCCCCGGACACGACCATGGCTCCCAATTCCCTCTGCACAGTCTTCTCGCTTAAAACCGAACCGGCTTCCATTAACAACCTAGTCAAATCGCCCACTCCAAGCGGGCCTTTTTCTTTAAGAGCCGAAACCAGGGTTTCTTGCCTAACGGACACTTCCCTCTTGTCCGATACACCTATCTGTTTGTCCGATAGAATGTTGCCTGCCCGCCTCATTGCGACAGCTATGGGCGGGTCCAATAGACTTTTATAACTTTCTCTAAGCAAGGCCGCATTGGACAAAAGCTCTATATACGCCCGTTTGATAACATCAAAGTTGGTCTTGGAAATAAATGTTCCGAAAGAAGCCAGATCCAGCTTTAAGGAAATATTTTTAACTGATTCCTCAAGGCCAAAAAAATCCTGCTGGCGCGCGTTTAAAACATCCAAAGCCGTTTGCCGAAGCGACCATTTTAGCGGTTCGGCGTCGGAAAACAAATCAGTCGTCCGGTATAACGCTTCTGTTATTTTAAGCGCCTTTTCCTTTAATGCATCGAGCATATAAAAACGAGTGTAGCAGAGTCAAGTTTCGTGTCCAGATTGACATA
>Ga0209542_10021653_pt1 | contig 10057 bp, 6 predicted proteins | sample RifCSPhighO2_01_FD_184028 | JGI IMG/M metagenome (GOLD analysis project Ga0209542, IMG submission 184028) | Soil microbial communities from Rifle, Colorado - Rifle CSP2_plank highO2_0.1 (SPAdes) (version 2) | ecosystem: Environmental > Terrestrial > Deep subsurface > Rock core/Sediment ...
GCGGATACCCCGCGGATTGAACGACGGGTTCATACCGATAAATAGAATGCCGCCCGTTTTAAAGTTGTCGTAAAAGATGGGCACATAGACATCATCGCGTACGCCAAAATGCTTCTTCCAGACCGCAAGTATTTTGTTGTTGATTTTTTCGTTAATCATAGGAGAGTCATTAGCGCATTGTATCTTAGAAACAAAAAACTCCCTCAAAGGGGAGCTTTTTGTCAGAGTAGCCAGGTACTTGAAGATAGGCAGGATTTCGTCGCCTGCTTCGCCCTTCGTTCGCCTCCCACAAGGGGCTCTTGGTACATCCGTAAACCAGTTATCGCTTTTCACCGCTACCTTCGCCCCTTTGGGCAATCCACCGCACAATGGCGGATGACGGACTTACTTCACGACCCCCGTTCCCAGCCGAAGCCGAAAAATACCAACTCTCGCGGTGCACTCGGGAGGGGTCGAACCTCCAACCTCGACGATAGAAGCGTCTTGCTCTGTCCATTGAGCTACGAGGGCAAAGATAAAAAGTGCACAAGATGCGCTGGGGAGTTCTTTATCTTCTTTTCCTCGTACAAGTCATTACTCAAACACTGTATCAAATATCATCGGCTAGCTCAACAGCACCACCATCGTCCATAAACGTATTATACTGGGCATATATGCTGGCACCACAGACGCGGATAATACTGATGCGCTCGACAGAGCTTATTACCGGGGCGCTCATTGTGGTAGCGGCGCTTGGTATTTCTACCAACTTTTATCTGCTAGACTTCGGCATATCAATAGGGTTCTTTGTGCTTGCCGCACTGTCTTTCTTAATGGGCTATAAACTGCCGGGGTCCGCGTGGGTCGCGCTCGGCATTATTTTTAATCCAATAACCTCACTCCACCTACCGCGCCATATTTGGGTGGTAATAGACATCCTTTCTCTTGCCGGGATGGTGTACTTCACCTACTGGGCAACCAACCCCTACAAAAAAGGGACTAGGTTTGAGCAATATGTGTCGACACTTTTCCCCGAGCCAAACTTTGTCATCCAAGATCGCACACGCGATGTATCAAAGTTCCTAAATCGCCACGTCGAGTCCGATGGCCATCCTGATTTGATATTTCGTAGCATAAAGACTGAAAAGACTTTTGCTGTCGAATGTAAGTGGCGTGGGAAGTGGGCGCGCAATAAAAACGGCGAACTAGGGATTCAGTGGAAACCGTATCAAGCTGAGCGGTACGCCGCATACGGAAAAAAGTTTAATATGCCCGTCTTCGTCGCCTTCGGCATCGGCGGCACACCGGAGAAGCCGAAGGAGGTATCTTTCGTGGAGGTGGAGCGCTTACACTACATATTTCTCAATCAGTCATTAATTAGGTCGGGCAAGACGGCATCTCAGCTCTAAGTAGTTACTTGCTCTCACGCTGACATCACTTGGTCATGAATAGATAAAGACGCCTAACAACGCCTACATGGGTTACCGGCATTGCATACATACGTGCATGCGTATACCGTGTACTTACTATGACACAAGATGAAGCTTTAGCACTACTTAAAACGGGCAGAAACGTGTTCCTTAGCGGCCCCGCTGGAAGTGGCAAGACTTATGTCTTGAATTGCTATATCGAGTACCTCGTGAAGCACAAGGTGCCAGTCGCTATCACCGCATCAACGGGAATTGCGGCTACGCACATGAACGGTCAAACTGTTCACTCGTGGTCAGGAATCGGTCTAAAGAAATCTTTCACGAAAAAAGACCGGTACAGACTTCTGAATAATGAGAAAGTTCGTAATCGGGTGCGTCATCCGAAAGTACTCATTATCGATGAGATATCAATGCTTGACACAAGAGTACTTGATCTCGTGGACTTTGCCTGTCGGTTGCTCCGCAATAACGAAAAACCGTTCGGTGGTTTGCAAGTAGTGTTTTGCGGAGACTTCTTTCAACTTCCGCCAGTTCACAAAAATGGAGAACCAAAACCTCAATTCGCATACCTATCTTCTGCATGGCAGAAAGCGGATCTAGCTGTTTGCTACCTTGAAAAACAATATCGGCAGCAAGATACGCGTTTTCTGGAAGTCTTAAACACGATTAGGGCCGGGAGCGCCGGCGATGAGATCGGGGGCATACTTCGAGAGCGGTATCTTCAAAACATTGAAGGATATTCGAAACCGACGCGACTGCGTACTCACAATGCGGATGCGGACGCCATCAATTCGTTTGAGCTTCAGCGAATTGATGCTCCAGAGCATAAATATCAGATGGTATCCCGCGGTGATCCCGACCTTGTGGCAGAACTTAAAAATGCCTGCTTAGCACCCGAGGAATTGGTTCTAAAAAAAGGTGCTGTAGTGATGTTTGTAAAGAATAATGTCGACAAGGGGTATGTAAATGGAACTCTTGGAACTGTGGTTGATTTCGACCAGGAAACCGACTACCCGATAGTCGAAACAAAGGATGGTCGCATGATTGCAGAACCGGATGGATGGTCTATAGAGGATGACGATGAACAGGTGCTCGCCGCAATCGTCCAGGTACCGCTACGGCTCGCGTGGGCCATCACGGTACACAAGAGTCAGGGTATGAGTTTGGATTGTGCCGAGATTGACTTAAGCAAGGCCTTTATCGAAGGAATGGGCTATGTGGCACTTTCGCGCGTACGAACATTGAGTGGCATTAAGCTGATGGGGTTAAATAAGCTGGCGCTACAGGTTAACTCTGAGATCATCGAATCGGATCTGGTGTTCAGGAGTGCATCTGAAGAGTCCCGCAAGAGTCTACAAGAAACTGGGAGCGTTAAACTGTTTACGCTTCACAAACTCTTTCTTCTGCGCTAGAAAGGAACCCCTTCGGGATTGGTGTCGCCTGTCGAATCCTGGGATGCCCTTGCAGGAACAGTCTTCGCCGATGTTCCCTTAGCACCTCCTTCCTCCACATCGCGCTGAATCTGTTCAAATTCATTCTCTACCTCGGAAAGACGTTTCTTACACACTTTCACTAGGGCAGCACCTTCTCTTATCTTCCCAAGACCAGCTTCGACATCAATCTCGTCTTGTGATTCAAACCATTCAACAATCTCGTTGAGCTTCTTGAGCGATTCTTTCAAATTGACCGGTTTTCCTACCATAATGCATTAATATTACACCCCTTTTATAATTTGCGTAACATCGGAATCAAACGAACCATCTTGTATGCGCACCCGAATAGACTGACCCTTACGCACCTGTGCAATTTTCCTGATGATAGAACTTCCCGAATGAACAATGCTGTACCCCAGTTTTAACTGCCTCTCGGGATTATTGCTCGTAAGAAGTTTTTCCGACGAAATCACCAACCGTTTCGCGCGGTCTACCGCGCTGGCGAATATCTGTAGAACATTGCTGAATTCAATTTTCTCTTTCGCCGTCCGGATACGATATCTCATTTTTTCAAGATGTGGTCTCAAAATTGCTAAGACATGCGCATGAGTACGATGTACGAGAGCGTGCATTCCTCGGGCAAGCGCGGCTGGATATCCATCAAACTGTCTGTGCAATTCCGAAATTCTCGATTGAATCGATACGAACACACGCAAGATCCCCTGCTCAGCCGACTTGAAGTCATTAAAAATCGCCTGCAAATGACGGCGCATTGTTTGGAAACTTTTTTCTACAGCAGAATGACGGTTAGCAAGATTGCGTGCAAATATTGAGAATATCTTTTGTTCATCCAATTGTACAAGTGATATAGCTTTTTGCCATGAATCGTTCAGTGCCTCCGCTGTTGCCGTTGGAGTAGAAACCATTTTATCGGCGGCAAGTGCCACAAGAGAAATGTCTTTTTCATGCCCCACTCCCACGAGGACCGGTACTGGAAAATCTACTATTTCACGAACCAGCACTTCGTTGTTGAATGGTAAAAGAGATTCGAGTGATCCTCCACCTCGCACCAATACAAGTACCTCGATATCTTTCTTTCTCAATGTTCGGATAGCACTCAATAATTCCGCTACTGCAAGTTGACCTTCCACCCGAGAATCTACAAAAATCACATTAAACCCGAACCGACCGAGATTCACTTGGAAGTCTCCTATTGCCGCGCCGTCCTTTGAAGTAATAAGACCGATTTTTTGAGGAAGCACTGGTAAAGGCCTTTTGCGTTCTTCTTTAAAGATTCCCTCCTTGTCTAAGCGCGCCTTAAGTTCATCATATGCTTTTTTGAGTTGACCTTCTCCGACTAGCTCTGCTGTTTTGGTCTGGAAGGATAATCTACCAGCTGGTTTATATATGCTCGGCGCACCGGATATAATAATCTCGAGACCCGCTTCAAGTTCAACACCACTAAGAGTATAGTCGCGTTTCCACATGAAGCATGAGAGAAGGGCGGGATTTTCTTTGTCTTTGATTTTGAAGAACAGGTAATTTCTGCCAGGATAGAGTTGTACTTCGGTAACCTCGCCAATAACCCTACCACCGAGTCCGGCGAGCCCTTCGTTAACGGAGTCGAGATATTCGTCGACAGTAAGGTGGTCGCTCATATAGTTCTATTTTTTGACTTCAACGATAATGGGTCTATCAGCAACGACGGCTTTCCCCGAAACAATGACATATCTACTATCCCCGTCGTTTTTAAGGTGTATTATTTCTCTTACGTACTCATCGCCGAAATAATTTGAAAGAAAAGTGAAGCTAGTTTCATCGTAAGCTCGGAAAGCAATCATTGTATTACACTGGTTCAATACTGTTTTCTTTACAGTTGCTGTTCTTTGAGAAATCAGAATAAAACCGACCCTGTATTTTCTTCCTTGCAAGGCTATCTGGCTAATTTTGTCTATAACAGCTTTTGATGCTCCATAATCTCCACCCACACCAAGATTTTCTGGCACAAGTGTATGTGCCTCCTCTAAGACAAGGCAGCATTGGAAATTATCTCTGACATCTTCTTTTTTTGATAAGTTGTCGACATATACTTCTTTTGCGTATTGTAAAATTGCCTGAATAACGTATTGTGTGAAATCTAAAGAAAAGTATGTATTTGATATTTCCGGAATTTCTAGAATTACGATCTTATTGATTTTTCGCAAAGTACTTATCCTTCCTTTTATTATTTTATTTATCTCTTTTATTGAAACATCTTCCATCTTCTCAGCATCTTCTTTTGTTATTTTTTTAGTATCAGTAAAACCATACTGGGTTCGTTTTCTTGCATCAATTATTTTATCTACTTCAATAACCCATGTGTCATTAGTATCTTTGTCAAAGAAATCTTCGTAATCATTAATTTTATTCCTGTATTCTCCAGTGATATCTAGACAAATAGTAAATATGTTATTTGTTTTTATTGCCTCAATTAATTTAAGGACCATCGTGGTCTTTCCTGTACCAGTAACACCCAAGATTGCAGTATGATGAGAAACTAAATCATTTATATTAAGGTAGATAGGCAGATTGGTTTTTGGTATTGTGCCTAATAAATAGTGTCCGTTCGTTTGTGTTCCTTCATCTCTTGCACTGGTATCATCAGCCTGATTCCACTTGAAAATTAAAGAATTCATATTTGGAACCCATTGAAATTCAAAGAAACGCTGAAAGGCAGTAGCTATCTCTATATTTTGATCATTTTTTGGTTTCCGCCACTCACCTAATTGATACGCCATAAATTGAGTGTACCCAAGGTCTTTTTTCGCTTCTTGCCCCTCTCTTCGTGTCTCAGCATCGATTATTTGGTATCGAATTGGTTCATTTACATCTTCGTTCACACAGCTCACTAACTGGGCGTTTTCTAATTGTTGCTGTCTTACGATTTCTCCTTTTAATACATTGATGTTAGAAAAAGAGGTAACTAATGCAACTATGTCTTTTCGTCGACCCCAACCAAACTTGACCTTCTCAGAGCTTACTTTTTCTATAAAAGATTCTGGATTGATAACTTTTTTACATTCTTGATTTACCTGAATTAAGCCACTCCTACTTTCATTCAGATTTTTTTGAGGCTCATTTAATAGATATATTCTAGCGACAAATGTATCTCTCTCCGATTCAGTCCCTATAAAATCAATAACTAGACCTATACGATCTTCGACCTCTTGGCTTACATCAAAATTTTGATTATTAACATCATGATTGCCAGCCACTATCAAATCATTAATTTTAACCTCACTCCTTATGTTAAATTCAACTAATATGATGTTTGGACTGAGATTTCCCTTTAGAATCCCGATATCCTCGTAATGTAAAATATTGAGGAGTTTCGAAGGTAAGCTTCTCATTTTTTCTATAACATCTTTCTCCGTGAGTATTAAAAATATCAAGTAAAAAGCTATTACGTACAAAACGTCATAGTCTATATCAAAAACAACGGACTCACTACTATCGCTAATAAATTTTATAAAAGACAGTGCCGCTATTATTGGAAATATAACTTTAGCTTTACCAAAACCGGATGCAAATTTTGATAATAAATTAATTTTCCTATTTTTATCATAGACAGTCAAAAACAAGATTCCAGAAATTAGTATTGAAATAGAAAAAATGAAAGATACCCAAAAATTAATCCTTAGGGTCTCCCAAAATACAATGGAGATAATTAATGCATTTAAAGAATTAATAAGGGCATCTTTTGGGGTTGTGAATATATGTTCTATATAAATGACACTGATAATCATCAGTGTCATTGCGAGACCCCATGGTTGCAAAACAAATTGAATGATGTCCCCATTTTCAACTGGAAGAACCAGTAGATAATACATAACTACAAGCAATTCAATTGGAAGAATAGTGGGGCGGTATATTTTTTTAAATATTTGAGTTAATTTTTTCATAGATCTTATTTAAAGTTTCTGACATTTTACTCAATGGCATCAATTTCCCGCATGATTCGATCAGTCTCAATAAGGGCGACGATAATTTTTTGATAGTGCTCGATATCATCGTTTGCGAGGGCGCGACCCCTACGGTCTTTGAGCCACTTCTGCGCGGGCTGGTAGCCGCCGATATAAAAATTCCATGCAACTTCCGGTACGTCGCCGAAGTACTGCTCGGTATTGATGTATACGTCGCCGCCTTTACGGGCGATCTTCTCCACGATATTCGAGCCACTTTCAGGATATGAGGTTATATACTTTCGCACTTTCGGCGATTCGAGCAAATGCAACTCTCGCAGTTCTTTACCGAGCGCAGCTAACACCACAAATTGCTTTTTATCTTTCGGATACGGCACGCGCGGGAAGTCAGATTTAAGAAACTCGCGCCACTTCTTCGTGTAAGTGGCCGAATTAAGCACCGCATATATGTAATCGAAAATTTGTTCTGGGGTGCTCTCTCCAATCGAACCGGATATTTTATCTAAAACTTTTTTATTAAAATTAAGTGTATGTTCTCCATTCTCATGGCAAAGATAGAGTGGGAAGTAGTAGTTTATATTATACGCGCAGAAAGATTTGTGGCCTCCGATATTTTTAGTAACATAGGCACCACCTGCTTCGCCGTCAGGTAATTGCTTGGGGACCACAAGAGCATAATTTTTTGCGCTCAGAAGATGCTGCATTACTTCGTTGCGCGGCATACAATGAAAACCTTTGGAGTTGCCTGTGTAGAACGTCCATCGTAAATCAAACGGACGGTATGTCATCTGGACAAATCGCTTTTCGTCATAACTTTTGATTACATCTTTCTTTGCTAACGACACCTTCCAGTCTCGCGCGTCCTTACCCAGGTCGTATTTCGTCCTCAATTCTTCCTCAGGCGACTCTTGAAAATCACTGACAACCCTTTCGATGTCTTGGCGCGTCCACTGAAGAGACATTGCATCCCGCGCAGTTACGATGCCAACGCTTGAAACTTGAAACAAATCCTGTACTGAAAATCCTTCCTGGTATTGACCCAGCGCTTCCGTATCACGGACTCTCCACTCATAGTTCGGAGCGGAAGGAATGGTTTTTTGCCACTCGATAGCTTGGAAGTTCTTTTCGAGAAAGGCAAATTTTGCCGCTCGCGGGCCAGTATAGTCGGCGCAAAAGATATTTGATAATTCTTTGTCGCCTTTGTCCTTGTGTTTTATGGCAATCAAGATTGCCACGCCTTGCTGAATGTCGAATACATTCTCGTCCTTACTACCATCGGACGCCTTCTCTTTTTTCTTGCTGTTGCCATGCAAATCGAGGACGTAAATCTCTGTAAATGTTTTCATAAGATGCCAGCGCATACCCCGGAATGTCGGATTGTCGAGATATCCGTGCGCGGTAATCATTGCGACGACTCCTTCGCCGTTTTTCTGGATCATACTCTCGGCCAGTCTGATGAACTTCACGTAGTCGTCGTTGATCCATTTGCTGTTTCTCTCTTTGAGTTTTTCCTTCCCGCCAGGTTCAACCTTGTAGACATCATGCCCTGTGTAAAATGTATTACTTGATTCCCCTGAGTACGGCGGATTACCGAGCACTATCATTATGGGCGTTTCATTCTTGATGACCGCGGCTTGCTTCGCTTCTTCTGCGATACTCTGTGCGAAGCCAAGAGAGAAGATGTCAGTCTGGGGTTCTGCCTGTTCGAGTGAGTTGGTGAGATAAATGCCCAGACGCTTGTTGAAGATAGTGAAGCCGGTTTGTTTAAACGCAATACTCAGTTTCAAGTGCGCGATGGTGTAGGCGGCCATCATGAGTTCAAAGCCGTGGATACGCGGCAGAAGATCGTGGTGGACGTATGCGGGCCAGCGGCCTTTTTGTCCCTGTGCTATAAGTTGCTCGTAGATATTGCGAATAACTGCGCTGATGAATGTGCCTGTACCGACGGCCGGATCGAGCACTTGGACTTTGTGTCGGCCGTCCGGCAACTTTGCCGTGTCTGCGAGTCCATCTGCCAGGCCAAATTCCGTCTTGAGTATGTGGTCGACACTGCGGACTATGAACCGCACGACCGGAAGCGGCGTGTAGTACGCGCCCATTTTTTTGCGAAGCTCGGCATCGTACTCCTTGAGGAAGTCCTCGTAGAAGTGGACGACGGGGTCTTGTCCCTGCGCTGCCCCATTTTTCTTGAAGTACTCCTCCATCAACTCGCGAATATCCGCGCATGCGAAGACGGCACACAGCTCATCCACAATGTAGCGTAGGCGCTTGTTAAAATCCGGCCCCGCGATGTGATTAAAAAATTGCCGAAGGAACGGGTTGGATTCAGGCACAAGGTCTCGCGCCTCCGCACGCGAAAAGGTATCTTGCGACTCATCGTGATAGCGGGCAACGAACAACCCGTACACCAGAGTCTGCGCGTACATATCTGCGAAAGTCTCCGGCGTGAGGTCGTGGACGAGCATCTTCTTTACCGATTCGTAGATACGGAGCAAGTCGGTATCGGTGTCGGCCTTGTCCGCAAGGAATCGCCGCACATTGTCGCGGATGCGGCGTGCCTTGCCGCCCATGATTTCAGCCAAACGTACGCCGCTCTTAATCGGCTCCGGCTTGCTTGCGAGAAAACCAGTCAGAGCATCTGCAAGCTCGCTAAATACTTCAGGTTTTGGGACAAGCTTCCCACCCTCGATTGCGCCGATGCAGACGGGCTCGCCATACCGCGAGCCGTTTCTGAAAAAACGAAATTCAAGATAGTCGGTCAAGATGAGATTCGAGTAGCCAAGGTAACGCTCCATCTGCTCGGACTTCTCCGTTTTTTCGAGGTCTACCCCGACATCCTTAGTCTCCGCATAGCCAGCCGTGATATCCCCGCGCAAGAACACGAAGTCAGGGTTACCGTGCTCGCTCCGCGATGGGTCGTTGAGGATTTTTAGGGCAGGGTCGAGGGTATGGATGAGTGCTTCAAAGGTAGGGCGGTAGGCGTGCTCACGCGCTTGGCCTGTCTGGTATTTTTCGGCAACGGCAACGATATACCGATCAATGGGTCCCTGTGCATCTGCTTTTATCTTGGGCAGGGCCATGTTTCATGAAATATTAGCATTTTTAGGGGACTTTTTGAAGGGTTAAGTTACCAACTCCGTGGGCACCTGAGACGCTCTGGACTCCTAGGAGGGTCTGCGTCATCCCTTGTAGCTGTATGGAAAATACAGCAATAGGGGCAAGTTTGGGGAGTATTAGGAGGCAAGCTCCGCAG
>Ga0209542_10021656_pt1 | contig 10056 bp, 10 predicted proteins | sample RifCSPhighO2_01_FD_184028 | JGI IMG/M metagenome (GOLD analysis project Ga0209542, IMG submission 184028) | Soil microbial communities from Rifle, Colorado - Rifle CSP2_plank highO2_0.1 (SPAdes) (version 2) | ecosystem: Environmental > Terrestrial > Deep subsurface > Rock core/Sediment ...
CGGGGCGTTGCGCGCCGCACGAGGTAGACGTGCTTGCGGAAAAAGACGGCACGCGTGTCGGCATAGAAGCAAAATTCCACAACGACGCCGGCGGGACGACCGACATCAAAGACGCGCTCTACGTCAAAGCACGCTACGATGACCTGCGCGAGACCCACGACGCATCCTCCCGTGTCGACGAAGGGTGGCTGATGACCAACACGCGCTTCACGAGGAATGCCATACGGTACGCGCAATGTTCGAACCTGAAACTGATCGGATGGGACTATCCGCGCACAGGCAATCTCCTTGATATGGTCGAGAAGGCGCGGGTACACCCGCTTACCTGCCTCACCACGCTTTCCGAAGGCGAGAAGCGCCGCCTGCTCGAAAACAAGATAGTACTCTGCAAACACGTGTCGGCACCGCATGTCTTGGAGGAATTCGGTATAAAGCCCGCCCGCATTCCGCAGGTGTTGGAGGAGGCGCAGAGGCTTTGTGGGATATAAAATATTAAATTTCAAATATAAAATAGATAGATGTGCACCCTATTTGAGATTTGCTATTTTCCATTTGATATACTGTACCTATGCAGACCGCCGTTCAATTCATCGATCCGACCGCTATTATTTTCTTGAAGCTTCTTCTTGCGATGTTCCTCGGCGGGCTCATCGGCACGGAGCGCGCGGTCTTGGCGCGTCAAGCCGCAGGGACGCGTACCTTCGGTCTCGTGTCGCTCGGCGCCTGCCTTTTTATCGTCATCGCTAATTATGTGGATACGGCGTACATTGGGCTTCTCACCTTCGATCCTCTCCGCGTAGCGGCGGCCATCATCATGGGCGTGGGATTCCTCGCGGGGGGACTCATCATCTTTAAGGGCGACGCGGTGCACGGCACGACCACGGCCGCAGGTCTCTGGATCGTGACGGGGCTCGGCATGGCGGTCGGCTTCGGCCTCTACGCCGTCGCGATATTCACGACCGTCATCACGCTCGGCATGTTCACGGGCATGTGGTATCTGGAGAATCGCTTCAAGCACTGGTTCGTTGAAGCATATCCTGACCCGCCGGCTGCACATTAAAGAGAAGTGGTATACTCCTCGGAATGAGCGGCTTCTACAAACCCGAGAGAAATCCGAATTGGAATTATGGAGGCTCTGCGTGGCGTCTTTCGCGCTCGAAAATAGCGCTCTTTCTTGAATGTCAGCGATGTTTCTACATAGACAATAAACTTGGTACCGCGCGCCCGCCGGGATACCCCTTCAATCTTAACAGCGCCGTTGATGCGCTGCTCAAAAAAGAGTTCGACACACACCGTGCGGGGAAGACGGCGCATCCGCTCATGAAAGCGTACAAGCTCGATGCCGTGCCGTTCGCTGATGCACGCATGGACGAGTGGCGTGACGCCTTGCGGCGGGGCATCCAGTATCGGCATGAGCCGACCGGTCTTTTGGTCACGGGCGGCGTGGATGATGTATGGGTCAATCCCAAGGGCGAGCTCATTATTGTGGATTACAAAGCGACGAGCAAAGACCAAAAGATAGAGGAACTGGACCAAGAGTGGCACGACGGCTACAAACGGCAGATGGAAATATATCAATGGCTCTTCCGTCAGAATGGGTTCAAGGTTGCCGATACGGGATATTTTGTGTACGCCAATGCGGGGAGAGACAAGGAGGCTTTCGACGGGGTCCTCAATTTCGAGCTCACACTCGTGCCGTACAAAGGTGACGACTCGTGGGTGGAGAAAACTCTTTCCGAGATCAAGAAATGCCTCGACGGCCATGAATTGCCCGGACCGAGCGACGAATGCGACTATTGCCGGTACCGCGAAGCGGTGGGTAAAAAGATGCCCGCATTCGCGAAAAAGAAATAATCTATTCTAAATGTTCTTGAGAACATTAGAATAATCTGCCATGACATTTTCAGACAAAGTAAAAAGCATCGTTGCAAAGATCCCAAAGGGTAAGACGATGACGTACAAAGAGGTCGCGACCAAGGCGGGCAATCCGAAGGCGGCGCGCGGTGTCGGCGCGATTATGCGCTCCAATTACAACCGTGATATTCCATGCCACCGCGTCGTTCGCTCGGACGGCTCGCTCGGTAGCTACAATCGCGGCGGGGAGGGCAGGAAGCGCGCGATACTCCGCGCGGAGAAAGCCCTTTGCTAGATATGAAGTGGTAAGTATGAAATTCCGGAACATACCTCATACCGATATCGAGGTCTCTGCCATATGCCTCGGCAGTATGAACTGGGGCCAACAGAATACCGAAGCGGACGCGCATGAACAGCTTGATTATGCGATGACGCAAGGCATCAACTTCATTGATACCGCGGAAATGTATCCGGTACCGCCGACCAAGGAGAAGCAGGGCCTGACCGAGAGTTACATCGGTAGCTGGCTTAAAAAACGCAAAAATCGCAACAACCTCATCATTGCAAGCAAGGTCACGGGGCCGAGCACGCTCGTTCGCACGCGCGACAATGCTTCGCGCCTTGATAGGGCGGGTATCCGAAGCGCGATAGACGGCACTTTGGAGCGCCTCGGGACCGACCATGTGGACCTCTACCAAGTGCACTGGCCGCAACGACAAGCCAACTTTTTCGGTACCCGCGGATTTGAAGGGCCGATACAAAAGGACGAAGTGCCCATCGAAGAGACGCTCGAAGCCCTTGCCGCAGTGGTACAAGCGGGGAAGGCGCGACACATCGGCGTCTCCAACGAGACCGCATGGGGAGTGCATGAATACTTGCGCCTTGCGCAGGAAAAAAATCTGCCGCGCATCGTCACTATCCAAAATCAATATTCACTTACCAATCGTACCTACGAGATAGGTCTTTCGGAATTGACCTTGCGCGAGGGTGTCGGGCTGCTCGTCTATTCGCCGCTCTCAAAGGGCGTGCTTACCGGAAAATATTTGGGTGGTGCTAGACCTACGGGTGCGCGCTTCACGCTCTTCGAGAGAGATAGCGGCCGCTACAATCCGCCGCACGCGCAGGAAGCTATCCGCCGCTATGTAGAGTTCGCAAAGGTGAACGACCTCGACCCGTCGCAGATGGCGCTTGCCTTCATCAACGACCGTCCGTTCGTCACCGCCAACATCATCGGCGCGACAAGCCTAGAACAACTCAAAGCCGACATCGCAAGCATCGACCTCACGCTTCCGTCGGAAGTGCTCGAAGGCATAGCGACCATTTACCGCGAAATTCCCGACCCGACCTCCTGACGAAACGCGCAACGCGGAGGACTCCTATGCGGCGTCCCGCTCCGCCTCCTATCGCATACGTCCCACAAACCCTCTCTGTATCTGTCCACAAATGACGATTGCACCAGCGGTCACCATCCCTATACTTCACAAATATATGAAGTATTGGAACAAGGCGAGAATCGAGAGAATTCGGTTTCGTCGTGAACGAAGAGAACAAAAGGCTCTCGATGATTACACGGCGGCACAAAGGAGGTTGCATACATACACAGAAGGTGACCACCGAAGGAACGCCTTACTCATGTTGAACGCACTCGGCTCATCGATCCGCAGGCAGATGATCGAACGGCTGGCCGACGGCGGCGCCATGTCACTCACCAAGCTGTCTGAACCGCTCGGCCTCCAGCTGACTGCCGCTCAGAGACAGATCGACCTCCTTGAGCGAGTTCATCTCGTTTCGACCCACAAGCAAGGGCGCGTCCGGATGTGCGTGTATAACAAGCAAGCGGTTAAAGAGCTTGCCGATTGGCTCACCACCCTCGGTTAGCGCCATCATGTCTGAATCCCAATACTTCACAAAAATGTGAAGTATTGGGATGTGAGAGATGTTTGTATACTGGACCTATACTAGACCTATGGCTGATTTGGGAGATGTAAAGATAGAGTCCTCGTGGAAAGAGGCGCTCAAAGAGGAGTGGGGGCAGGATTATTTCAAGACGCTACGGGAATTTGTAAAAGCGGAATATCAGCATGCCATCGTCTACCCCGCGCCCAAGAATATTTTCCGCGCTTTTGAGCTTTGCCTTTTTGACAAAGTCGAGGTCGTCATTTTGGGGCAAGACCCGTACCACGGTCCTCGGCAGGCCAACGGTCTCTGCTTTGCGGTAAGCGAGGGAGTGCCCCTGCCGCCATCGCTACAGAATATATTCAAAGAACTGGCGACTGACATTGGGCCGGTGAAAAATAAAACAGGGGATTTGGAGCGCTGGGCAAAACAAGGTGTATTACTCTTGAACGCAACGCTGACCGTGAGCGCGCACAAAGCCGGTTCGCACCAAGGGAAGGGGTGGGAAGAATTCACCGATGCGGTGATACGCAAGCTCTCCGAAGAACGCGATAATCTCGTCTTCATCCTCTGGGGCAACTACGCCAAGCAAAAAGGCGCGCACATAGACCGCGAGAAGCATCTAGTAATCGAATCCGCCCACCCATCCCCGTTTTCAGCATCAAACGGCTTCTTCGGCTCCAAACCCTTCAGCAAGACCAACGACTATCTGACCGCCCACAACAAAAAACCCATTGATTGGCTCTAATTGAAATGCTTATAAACGATGCTAGGATGCGATGCACATGGGATGGAACCAGTTGTCTAACGATCAGAATGGGCCCGATGCGGCAGAAGTTAAGAAAATCCTTGCTGATATTCAGCCCCGTGAAGGTGTCCAATCGGTCGCTGAGACACAAGTCGTCCGACTCACCTACGGTGGGAAAGTGATGGATCTGCAAATAGCGCAGGGGGGTGACGTGTTTGAGATACAATATCTGGAAAAAAACGAGAGCGCAGAGCGCAAGCCGCGCGAAACGACGCTCCTGCATATTGCCGCAAAGGAGTACGCTCAAAGAATTGTAGACAGACGCGGTACGCCGAGCAGATTTCAGACCCGCACCGATAACGATACCGTCTTGGCGTGGCTGCGCGGTCCGGGGGAGAGGATGTTCAAATGGGAGAAGGAGTTCATCACCACGCCTAGTTCGCACGAACATCTTGTCGTATTTTATACGCACATATTCCCGCGTAAGCCGGAAAAATCGACTGATTCTTTGTAATCTCGTTATTCGGATGTTTGAGCGGCCTTAAGCTTTTGCCAGAGCACATCTCCCCACGGCTTCTTTCGCAATAGCCGGTGTAAATCCGGCAAATCGGTGAATTCGGCCTTCATTTTTCGTATTTCGTCCATATCCTCCAGTTTCCCGTTCTTTTTTAATTCAAGAAATCTGGCGTGGACTGTCCGAAGTTGTTTTAATATTTCTGTGGCGGGGACGGCAGTCAGTGCCGCTAATTGACGTTTCAAGCTTGGAAGGGAGGTTTGTGCCATTTGATGCGATGGATGATCCGGATCCACAAAGGCGGCTTGGAAACCTCGCACCTCCTCGGCAGCGGCCCCAATCGCCGACTGCACATCCCACTCCGTAAAACTAAAATCGTCCTTATCGGGACCCGCGGGGTCAGAATTCAGATTCACGGACTAATCCTATACTATGTTCGTAAAAGCGACAAAAGTCGCTCTTTCTGTAAGTGCGGGCCGATGATGGCGAGGTTGAGAAATTCGGTGCGGAAGATGTCGCGCGCGACGCGTTGAATGTCCGCTACGGAGACTTTGTCGACGCCTTTCAGTACCTCCTCTAGAGGCCGCACTCTGCCGAGTTCAAGCAGGGAAGTCACGGCGTGCTGGGCGACGCGGTCGCTTGTTTCAAGCGAGAGGGTCATCGTGCCCTTGATGTACGATTTCGCCTTCGCGAGCTCCGTAGCAGAAGGTCTGACCTTTTTTATTTTGCGGAACTCTGTCAGTATCGTTTTCACCGTCTTCTCAAGTTTCGCGTGCTCCACACCCGCCTGCACGACGAAGTAGCCCGTGTCGGGATATTTTTCCACCGCGGCATGCACCGAGTAGGCGAGCCCGCGCTTCTCGCGCACTTCGAGGAAAAGCCTGCTCGACATGCCGCCCCCGAGAATGGTCGCAAGCACACCGAGCGCGTATTCGTCTTTGTGCGCATACGGATACGCGGGTACACCGAGCATCAGCTGTGTCTGGTCGGTACTTTTATTTTTTATGGAAACACGAGGCGCGTCTTGTGTGCCGATGAAGGGGATGAGCGGCGGTTGTTCCGCGCGTTTGACGCGTCCGAATTCTTTTTTTATCTTCCGCAGCACTTTGGGCGAAGAGAACGCGCCCGCGACGCAAACGACCGTGTTGGCCGGAGTGTAGTTGCGTTTGAGGTATGCGGTGAAATCTGTGCGTGAGAACGTGCGTATATTTTCTTTCGGACCCAAAATGGTGCGCCCGAGCGGATGCTCCGAGCCAAAGATGAGCGCGTCGAAGACATTGTCTATCGTATGCATCGGCATATCCTCGTACATGTCTATCTCCTGAATGACGGCTCCGCGCTCTTTGGTTATCTCTTTTGCGGGCAAGGTGGAATTGAGGAAGATGTCGCTGACACAATCGAGTGCCGTGTCGAGGTAGCGGGCACTGACCTTGGCGAAGTAAGCAGTGCGGTCTTTTGCGGTGAAGGCATTATAGATACTTCCTATCGCATCAAGCTCTTCGCTTATCGCCCGCGCACTCGGTCGCTTTTTTGTACCCTTAAAGAACATGTGCTCGAGAAAGTGTGCGAGTCCGTTCTCGCGCTCATTCTCGTACCGCGAACCGGTACCCGTCATCACGACCACGGTCGCGGTCTCCGTCTCCGGCATGGGCGCGAGCACGATGCGCAGGCCGTTTTGAAGGGTGTGGGTGTCGTACTTCATGTGGTGCGCATAGTACGCCCTATTTGTTGTTGCGTAAAACGGATATGCGGGCTATCTTTTTTGAATGAACATCAACGAGATACGCAGTAAGTATCTGGAATTCTTCAGCGCCCGCGAGCACATGCCCGTTCCGTCCTCCTCGCTTATACCGGGCAACGACCCGACCACACTCTTCACGGGAAGCGGCATGCAACCGCTCATCCCATACCTCTTGGGCAAAGAGCACGCGTTGGGCAATCGCCTCGTCAACAGCCAGAAATGTTTCCGCGCCGAGGATATTGAGGAGGTGGGGGACAATAGGCACATCACCTTTTTCGAGATGCTCGGTAATTGGTCGCTCGGTGATTATTTCAAAAAGGAGCAGTTGCCGTGGCTCTTCGAATTCTTGACCTCCGAAATAGGTCTCGATCCCCACAATCTTTACGTTACGGCTTTCATCGGCGACGAGAAGAACGGTATTTCGCGCGACACCGAATCGGCGGCTATCTGGAAACAACTTTTTGCCGACAAGGGCATCGAAGCCGCCGAGGTCGCTATCGGCTCCGAAGCGGACGGCCATCGCTTGGGCATGCAGGGCGGGCGCATCTTCTACTACGACGCGAAGAAGAATTGGTGGAGCCGCGCAGGGACGCCGGAGAACATGCCGGCGGGGGAGCCGGGCGGACCGGATTCGGAAGTATTCTACGACTTTGGTACGGCGCACGACGCCAAGTACGGACCCGAATGCCATCCCAACTGCGAATGCGGACGGTTCCTTGAGATAGCCAATTCGGTCTTCATGCAGTACATCAAACAGCCCGACGGCTCGTTCATGCTTCTTCCCAAGCAAAATGTCGATTTCGGCGGGGGATTGGAGCGCATCGCCGCCGCGTCCAACAAAGACGCCGATATCTTTCATACCGACGTTTTTGAAGACATTATCGAACTCCTCGAAAAATTCTCGAAAAAGTCATACGACGACAGCCGCTACACGCGTTCGTTCCGCATTATTGCCGACCACATACGCGCCGCGACCTTCATGCTCGGCGACGGCGTGCGGCCGTCCAACACCGAGCGCGGGTACGTGCTCCGCCGCCTCATACGGCGCGCCGCTTGGCATGCGTTAAAACTCGGCGTCGCCGACAAAGACGCGGACGATAGTATGCTCTCCCGTTCGGCGGTAATTGTTATTGAGAAATACAAAGACGCGTATCCGGAGCTTGATGGGGAGGAAGCATACAAAACTATTTTCGGCGAAATACGGAAAGAGGAAGTGCAATTTGCCCATACGCTCGCGCAGGGCATGAAAGAATTTCAGAAACATATTTCCGGTCCATCGAAAGAAATCGCTCCGGCGGTTGTTTTCAGTTTCATTACAACGCACGGGCTTCCGCGCGAAATGGTACAGGAGGAGATGAGAGAGAGGGGCCTCTACACGGCATGGGAAAAAGTCGACGAACTTCTGGCGGGGCACAAGGAAACGTCCCGTGCCGGTACAGAACACAAATTCAAAGGCGGTCTTGCGGATACGTCGGAGAAGACGACGCGGCTCCACACCGCGCACCACCTCCTTCTGAAAGCTCTGCAAACGGTTCTCGGCCCGCAGGTGAAGCAGAGGGGGAGCAACATCACGCAGGAGCGTCTGCGGATAGACTTTTCTCACGGCGAGAAAATGACGAAAGAGCAGCTCGCCGAAGTGGAGCGGATAGTGAACGAAAAAATCAGCGAAGCCCTGCCCGTGACGCATTCGACGCTTCCCAGAGCGGAGGCGGAGCGCCTCGGCGCGGAACATGAATTCGGCGCCAAGTACCCCGATCTGGTTTCCGTGTACTCCATCGGCCCCAAGGACGCGACTGTCGATAATCCACAATTCGATAAAGCGTTTTCGATAGAATTTTGCGGCGGACCGCATGTCGGGAATACTTCTGAACTGGACGGAACATTTAAGATCCAAAAGGAAGAGGCGGTCGCGGCGGGAATACGGAGGATAAAGGGAGTCCTCCGGTGATTTCTTGTTATACTGGTGGGTAATGTTCTCCTTGCGCAGTGCCCACAAACGCGAAAAAATAGTCGCCGTTGCCGACATCGGGAGCGGGAGCGCCGGTGTTGCGATAATCGCCATTTCACCCGATCTTCCCGCACGAGTGATCGTAGCCGAACGTTCCCGCCTTCCGTTCGAAGAGCGCTCCGTCGAAGCGACCATTGCGGGGATTACGGCACAATTGTCTTCCGCCGGCGAGAAGGCGCTCGCCGCATACGCGGCGACAAGTGGCGCATCTCCGATATCGGCCGCATACGCCGTCATCCGCGCCCCGTGGACACGTTCGAAGACGATACGCGCGATGTCCAAATTTCCCGAAGAACAACAAGTGACTGACGCCCTCATCACCGAGACCGCACGGGCGGCTTTCGCGGCTCCGGGCGAAAGCGGCGAAGATGAACCGGACCCCGCGAACATCCTTGAGACGAGCATCGTTCGCGTCGAATTGAACGGATATCCGACGGCGCGCCCCAAGGGAAAATATGCGCACACCCTCGGCGTCTCTATTTTGGTCAGCGACTGCGATCCCCGCGTGCGCAAGAACGTCGTTGAAACGGTATCGAGAATATTCGCCTGCCCGCCTCCTAGCCTCCGCTCCGGCACGCGCGCGCTTCTCTCGGTCCTTCGGGAAAGTCCCACATTTCCCGATGACTGCCTCATCGTCAACATGACGAGCAACGCGACGAACCTCATCGTCGTCACGGGAGGGACCGCAGTCCGTCATACGCGCATTCCGGAAGGCGTGCGCTCTATAGTGAAGCGCATCGGCGGGACCGGATTGCCGGAGGAAACCCTGACCCTCATCCGTATGGTGGCGCACGACCAGTGCGAACATGAAGCGTGCAAGGCGACGAGCGCGGCTATAGCGCGTGCGGAGCCGGAGCTCGCGCGCATATTCGGCGAGGCAATGGGGAGAATTGCCGCGACGGAGCGTCTTCCCAATACGCTCATTCTCGCCGTACAGGAAGATCTCGCGCCGTGGCTTTCGCAATTTTTCTCCCGCATCGACTTCACGCAATTCACGGTGACCACCCAGCCGTTCGAGGCCGTGATGGTCACCCACAAGGGGATTTCGGATATGATAACCGTTCCCGCCGGTATGACCCCCGACCCCGGTCTCTCCGTCGCCGGCGCACTTGTCAACATTGAGTCACGCAACGATTGAGGGTTTGGTGTAGAATGAGGGGGTCGCGCCACAAGGACGATTGCGCGACATGCGAATCAGCAGATTCGAAACTTGGTAATTTCGACAAAATCACATGGCGAAGGATTATTTTCAGGACATCACCCCGCCCGACGCATCGCGTCCGGCGGCGCCTTTG
>Ga0209542_10021658_pt1 | contig 10056 bp, 8 predicted proteins | sample RifCSPhighO2_01_FD_184028 | JGI IMG/M metagenome (GOLD analysis project Ga0209542, IMG submission 184028) | Soil microbial communities from Rifle, Colorado - Rifle CSP2_plank highO2_0.1 (SPAdes) (version 2) | ecosystem: Environmental > Terrestrial > Deep subsurface > Rock core/Sediment ...
GCCGTGCCGTACCCCTTGTGCACCTCAAGTCCGTACCCGGGATGCTTCTTGGCAAGTCGCTTCATCATACGGTCGCGTGTCACCTTTGCCGCGATGGACGCGAGGGCTATCGTCGGCTCTTTTTCATCACCCCTGATGATCGTCTTTTGATGCAGATACGGAGCGGGAGCCCTGAGCCCGCCGTCAAGAAGCACCAGCGTGTTGCGCGGATCTGAACCAAGTTTTTTTATAGCGCGGGCAAGCGCACGAGAAATGGTCGGTACGATTCCTCGCCGATCGATCTCGCGCGCGCTCCCCATCACCACCGCATACGCAAGCCAGCCTTCTTTTTCGGCTAGCTTCATCTTCTCAAACCACGCTTCGCGCGCCTTCTCGGTGAGCTGCTTGGAGTCTTTGATCCCCCGAAGCCAGGCGCGGCGCCCTGAAAGGGCGCCGCGCAAAACCATCACCGCCCCCACGGCAACCGGCCCCGCCAAGGGTCCTCGTCCTGCTTCGTCGATCCCCACGATAGGTAGCGTTTTTTTCACTGTCCTATTGTAGCGCAAAAAAGAAAAAGGCCGGCGCTTGCGCGTCGGCCTTACAAAATCTCTTCATCCTTGAAAGAACGTCTACTTCTTTTTCCCTAGGACAAGATTCCTTACGTCCTTGGGAACAGCGGCAGAAAATGATCTTGTTGCCGTACGTCCAAGAAATTTACCTCCACTCTTCAGTAGCCGTCCAGTCTTGCGCGCCACATTGCCCCAATTGATCGCCATATTCTCCTCCTTTGGAGATTGCTGAAACAGAAAATGAATGAACTTACTTAGGTACTATTATACACCCTATTGCCATATTTGTCAACATGGCGCATAAGCGTATATAATCTACCGTAATGAAAGACTCGTTCGTCCATCTCCACACGCACTCCCACTATTCCCTCTTGGACGGCCTCTCTAAACTCGATGAAATGATCGCGCTGGCCAAGAAGTACGAGATGCCCGCGATCGCCCTCACCGACCACGGCAACATGTACGGCGCCATTGAGTTTTACAAACTCTGCAAGGCCGCCGGCATAAAGCCCATCATCGGCGTAGAGGCATACATCACCAACGGCTCACGCCACGACAAACGCCCGGGCATCGACACGGAGCGCTTTCACCTTACCCTCCTCGCGAAAAATCATACCGGCTACAAAAACCTCATCCGCCTCGTCACCCTCGCAAACCTCGAAGGATACTACTACAAGCCAAGGATGGATAAAGAGATCTTGCGACAATACAGCGAAGGGCTCATCGCGCTCTCGGGGTGTTTCGGCGGCGAGCTTGCGCGTGCGCTCCATGCTGGCGACGACCAGCACGCCGAGGAGGTCATCAACGAGCACCAAGATATCTTTGGCAAAGAAAATTACTTCGTAGAGATCATGAGTCATCCCGGCGTGCCGGGACTCATGGACGTGCGCGCGAAGCAGATCGCCATCGCGAAAAAATTAGGTGTGCCCATCGTCGGCACGCAAGACTCGCATTATCTCCACAGCGACCATCAACGCGCGCACGAAACACTCCTCGCCATCCAGACGAACGGCGACCTCAACAACGACGACCGCTTCTCCATGGCATCTGATGACTATTCTTTCATTGATACCAAGGGCGCCTTAAAACATTTCAAAGACATCCCTGAGGCCGTGACCAACACCATGAAGGTCGCCGATATGTGCAACCTCGAGATTCCGCTCGGGAGCTGGGTCTTCCCTGATGTGAAGGTTGCGGGCGGTGCCTCCTACGACGATGAGGTGCGCCGTCTTGTCTATGAGGGCATCCCCAAACGCGGCCTGACAGAGACCAAAGAGGTGACCGACCGTGTTGAGTACGAGCTCGGCATCATCAAGGGCAAAGGCTACGCGCCGTACTTCCTCACGGTTGCCGACCTCCTCCGCTTCGCGCGGGAGAACGGCATCTTGACCAACATCCGCGGATCCGTTGCCGGGTCCATGGTCACGTATCTCTTGGGCATTACGAACGTGGACCCGCTCGTGTATCGCCTTCCCTTTGAACGATTCCTCAATCCCGAGCGTCCTTCAGCGCCGGATATTGATATGGACTTCGCCGACAACCGCCGCGATGAAATGATCGAGTACGCGAAGCGTACCTACGGCGAAGATCACGTCGCGCAGATCGGAACCTTCGGCACCATGATGGCGCGCGGATCCGTACGCGATGTCGCCCGTGCGCTTGGTCACCCCTACGCCGTGGGTGATCGTATCTCAAAACTCATCCCGGTGGGATCCCAAGGATTCCCCATGACCATTGAGCACGCGATGAAGATGACGCCGGAGCTCAAAGAAATGTATAAGAAGGAGCCCGAAACCAAAGAGATCCTCGACCTCGCGGAGCGCCTTGAGGGGTGTGTTCGCCACATCTCAGTCCACGCGGCGGGCGTAGTGATCTCCCCCACTCCGCTCTACGAATTCACCCCCACTCAGCTCGACCCCAAGGGCGGCAAGATCATCACTCAGTACGATATGTACGTCGTTGAGGACGTCGGCCTCCTTAAGTTCGACTTCCTCGGCATCAGAAACCTCTCGATTTTAAGCGACGCGGTACGCCTCGTAAAATTGCACCGCGGAGAGGACGTGGATATTGAGAACGTGCCACTGGAAGACAAGAAAACTTTCGAGATGCTTGCCAAGGGAGAGACGATGGGGCTCTTCCAGTTAAACGGTTCAGGGATGACGCGGTATTTGCGCGACCTGCGCCCCTCGAACATTCACGACATCAACGCAATGGTCGCACTCTACCGCCCGGGGCCGATGGAATCCATCCCTGAATACATCCGTCGCAAGCACGACCCATCAACCATCACCTATCTTGACCCGCGCCTTAAAGAAATTCTCTCTGAGTCCCACGGCGTCATCACCTACCAAGACGACGTGCTCTTGATCTCCATTCACCTCGCCGGATACTCATGGCTTAAGGCAGACACCCTCCGCAAAGCAATGGGTAAAAAAATTCCTGAGGTCATGGAAGCCGAAAAAGAAAAGCTCATCAAGGGCTTCATTGAGTACGGCAAGATCTCACCAAAGAAAGCAGAAGAGTTGTGGAAACTCATCGAGCCGTTTGCAGCGTATGGATTCAACAAAGCACATGCCGCATCCTACGGCCGTGTGGCGTACCAGACGTCATATATGAAGGCAAACTTCCCTGCCGAGTATATGACCGCAGTACTCACCGCGGAATCAGGCGACGTGGAAAAGGTCTCTGAGATCATCGCGGAATGTACGCGCATGGGAATCGCGGTGCTCCCTCCTGACATAAACGAATGCTTCGGGGGATTTACGGTGATCAAAAGTGCGGACGGAGCAACCGACCCTAATGCTTCGCACGGGCAAGACCGCATCCGCTTCGGTTTCTACACAATAAAAAACCTAGGTACGGATATTTCCGATGCGATCATCGCTGAACGCGAGGAACACGGCAAGTTCACTTCCCTTTCTGATTTTTTGACCCGCATCAAACACAAAAACCTCAACAAAAAATCACTTGAGGCACTCACGAAAGTCGGTGCATTTGATAATTTCTGCGAGCGTGGCGCGATGCTTGGCAATATGGAAGAAATGCTTGCGTTCAACCACGGCAAGGTGTCCGGCCCGACAACACAGAACTCGCTCTTCGGTGGCACGAGCGTCGCCGCGGCAGTGGAGTTCACGCTCAAGGATGCCCCTCCCGTAACCAAACTTGAACGCCTCGCCTGGGAGAAAGAGCTGCTCGGTCTTTATATCTCCGGTCATCCGCTCGATGAACACAAAGACAAGCTCGCGAATCGCAGCGCGACCCTACGCGCGATCAAAACACTCCACGAGGGGGCAACGGTTGTCGCCGCGGGGATCATTGAGGACGTGCGCGAGGTGACCACCAAGAAGGGCGACCGCATGGCGTTCATCAAACTCGCCGACTACGATGATGTGCTCGAGGTGGTTATTTTCCCCAAGCTTTATGTGGATGTAAAAAAGCTTCTCTTGAAAGAAGCGTGCATGAAGATAAAAGGCAAAGTCTCCGAGCGTAACGGAGAAAAAAGTGTTGCCGCCGACGCGGTAAAGGAGTTGTAGAAAGGATTATCTTGCGCCTGTGTGGTCAATAATAATCTCGCCCTCCATCCCGTCTTTCCGTCTTTGTATTCCCACTGCACGGTAAAGAATCTTGTATTGCTGCTCCAGTTCATCGTACGCCTCAGGCGTTATGTTTGTAGACCCCTTTAAAAACTCTAACTGTTTGCAGACAGAGATAAGAGCTTTTTTTGCGAGTGCTCGCTCGGTGCTGTTATCGGCTTCTTTTTCTGTTTCGATAGCATTTAGAGTGGCAAGTGTTTCTTCCCCTGTGAATGGAGTAAGCCACGCTTTAACTTCTGCAACAAACGGTCCGCACTCCTCGCGGTTTTCTTTAGCCATTCGATTCTTTTCTTGCAGTTCCTGCTCATCTTCCTTCATGAGGATAAGCAATCTCTCCAAGTAGCTAGTGCATTCTTTTTTTGCACCCTCATCAGGCAGCTTTCCAATGGCTTCTCGGAGCCCTTCTTCGTCAAACAACACCTCAAGCTTATTGGGGTCTACAACATCTACCTCCCAAGGGTTAAAAGCCTCCAGATACTGCACGTTTCCTTTCTCGTCTTTTGTATAATTTTGGAGTTCGACATCAATACTGAAAGCGAGACCGAGGTCGGACAGTTTATCAGCTATATCTCCCAATCCCTTCCCCAATTCCTCCTTCAATTGTTGTACTGCGGGATCGTCATCTTTTTCCTTATCATATCCCTCCCTCTGAAACGCCTTTTGCAAAGCCGCGTGCCCCGGGGTATGGGAAACACGCTCTCGATCTATGGTCTGAGTACCTTCCTTGGACTCCCCCGCCTGATACATGTCGGGGATATTTTCAGGAAGAAGCAGGTGGACTATTTTTGTGAGGTAAAATCGGCCCTTCAGTTTCTGTACGGTCTCTTGCTGTTCGCTTTTTGTCTCAGCAATAACCCGTTTTTCGTTAGCGGGATCAACGAAGACTCTCCTCTCGCCCCCCTCTCCAAGGGGTTTTGCGTCTGGCGGCACTTCAAAATTATCTAATCTCATAGTGTGCTTAGTATATCATTTTTCTAACTACCAGACGTCCGACGTTTGGTAGTATACGGAGGACCGTCCTCCATAGCCACGGCAAGTTTACAGAGATATGTAACAGGAAGTCCCTCCGCATGGAAAACGCCTTGGTTCACATCAGAGCGCTGGTTGTCAAAATATTTTTCTGGTGGTAAAATTACAAAGAAATTTCTTCAAGCATGGAATGAAGCAACCGAAACAGAACCAGAGTAACAAGCTATGAAATAAACAACCTCTATCTTATCAATAGGATTTTAATAATATGAAACATTTTGTAATGTCATGCAACGGGATATACCCAAACGCTGCCATTAATGACCCGCCTCTCGGAATGGCCCCATGGATGTCAGGGCATCCAATTTCTAACGTATCGACACCGCTCATTTACACACTTGACCCTCAACGTCCCGGTAATTTGGTGCCTTTTTACTACGATAGTGCCTACCCACTAATGCGCGATGACTTGATAGAGGCCCTACATGCAGCCGGCGTGGACAACATACAATTTTTTGATGCAGTGATTCGCGATACAATAAAGAATCAGGACCACACTAATTTTAAAGCCTTCAATATCGTCGGCTTGGTCTCTGCTGCGGACATGAACAAATCAACACTTATGGGCACATCTGACTCTGAAATGATTGATGTCGACTTCGACAGTCTTGCAATCGATGAAAAGAGGGCTAGCCAGTTTAAATTGTTTCGACTGGCGGAGAATGTAAGTGCAGTTATTGTAGATGAAGTGGTAAAAAACGAAATTGAACGCCGCGAGATTCCCGGCATGGTCTTTTATGACCCCAGTGACTGGTCAGGGTAATACCTGGCTACGGAGGACGGTCCTCCGTAGCCGTTCACAAAAGAAAACGCCCCAATGCAAAAGCATCGGGGCGTAAAACAACACGTCAGTTATTACAGAATGGAAGCAATAGACAATACAACGAATTGCCAAAGTGCTACCATAAACGTTGCCATAAGAGCATTGTGTAATGGATTATCGGTGAGATACGGAGACGAAAGAAACCGAAACTCAGATGGCCAGTGATTTTTTAAAACAGCAGTGATCCCTTTTCGGTAGAACAGATAGACTGTCCACGCTTTACACATCACGAGTGTGAAAAGCTCCAACACGAGAACCACTCCAACAAGTACTCCTGGTGGAGCATTTCCTACGAAATAACGCCACAAAAAAAAGAACTCCAGTGTCGTACCAACAATGCCACCTACAAGAACCATACCCGCGAGTACAATTGCATCCTGGCGAAAACGTACCATATTGATAGGTGTAGACATACCGCCTCCTCCTAAAAGTAACGTTGTTGTTGAATCCGACGGACCGCTCGTGCGCGGCATTCTGCGCGCCTCCTCTCATCGGCCTCCGATACTGCCACGAGGAGCCATGTCGGCGTGAAGAATATTACAACAGTACCGCCAAGATCAATGCAATGAACATTCTTTTCCATCATACGCCTCCAAAGTTGTATGTCGTCTTCAGGTGCCGTTGAATAGCTATCTTTCAAACCCGTTCTTCCCGCATCCTACCGTGTCCATTGCAGGAAATCAACTAATACGCGGGGAGGTCACCTTGTAACAATACTAAAAAAGAAGCCACCCTTGCGAGTGGCTCCTACAATTACGATGGTTTAAGCCACCGAGACTTCTTCTTTGAAATTTTCATAGAGCATTTGCATCGCGCGCTTTGCATATTCCAAACGCGCAAATGCTTCAACGTCGCTATACGGCACCGTGACGTTGAAATCGGATAGGTCCATCGATTCTCCATGAGTGAAGACCACATCTTCTCTACCCGTGCCTCCGAAAACATAACGACCTTCTTTTTTGGGTATCGCTTGTTCGGTCCGCGACTTCACGTACTCGAACACAAAATCATACATGACGTCCTTGAATTTTCCCCAGTTTTCTCGTGAAGCATGTTTGTACATGCTCACTCTGACATAGGAGTTTCCGTGGATCATGTGACTAAATTCGATACGAATTCCCATATCTTCGCGCACATACCCGACCCAGTCATCATCATCGACACTGTCTGTGCGGACAAAGCCATAGTACTCACCAACGGGTGCCAGTGCCTTCAGCACGGGAACACCTGAAAGCGCCGCCATCACTTCGTATGCGATCTCGTCTTGGTCATAACATGCTCCCGACCCCGTGTGAATGGTCACCTCGAGGTATGGACGTGGAAGTGGCACCGATTTATACGGAAGGGTGATCGTTACGCCATGGAACCTTCGTTTTCCCTCCTCGTGCAGTACTTCGTGGTGACGCCCAACCAGCTCACTGAGGTATGCCGTGAGCCTTGGCTCAAGGACGGCTCGTGATGCGTCAGTGATTCGTACAATGACATCAGTACTGTCACCCTGACCGCCATGCTGCACGGTATTTCTCTGCAGATCAAGAAAAACAAGCCACACTGGGTTTGCCTCGTAGTGAATGTAGAGAAAATCTCCAACGCGCTTGTTGTAAGGATCTTTCGAAAGACGGTCAAGCATTTCACGTGTCAATGGTTCTAGCATTGTCTGTCTCCTGTATAGTGGTCCGAATGTTAATCCTCCAACAAACTACAATACATGACCTAAAAAGTCAAACACATTCCGGAAACTTTGCCCCGCAAAAATTCTTTTGAAATGGGCTTTTTTTTGCTATACTCTCAAGTATGAAATCCGAGGAATCGGCCGAAAAAATGGCTCATACCCGCCACTCGTTGGCGCATCTTTTGGCGGCCGCCGTGCAACGCATCTACCCCACCGCAAAGCGCGCTATCGGCCCGGCGATCGAAAATGGATTCTATTACGACTTTGAGTTCGCCGAGCCCATTTCTGACAAAGACCTGGGCAAAATTGAGAAAGAGATGCGAAAGACTCTTGCCACATGGGGCACATTTACGCGACAGGAGAAAACTCCCGAGGAGGCGCGAGAGTACTTCAAAGGGAACCCGTACAAACTTGAGCTTATCGATGAGATCGTCGGAAAAGGCGAGGGTATAACTTTCTACGAATCATCCCCCTATTTCACTGACCTGTGTCGCGGCGGACATGCCGACGATATGTCGGCGATCGACCCCGACTCATTTACGCTCTCACGCGTCGCAGGCGCGTACTGGCGCGGGGACGAAAAGAATGCAATGCTCACTCGCATTTACGGCCTCGCTTTTTCAAATAAAGAAGAACTCGATGCGTACCTCACACAGCAAGAAGAGGCAAAGAAGCGCGACCACCGTAAACTCGGAAAGGAGCTTGAGCTCTTCACGCTCATTGATGAGATCGGCCCCGGGCTTCCCCTCTTTTACCCTAATGGTGCGATTCTCCGCCGTATTGTGGAACGATTTATCGAGGACGAGCAGGAGAAGCGTGGCTATGTCCCCATCTGGATCCCCCACATCACCAAAGGCGAACTCTACAAGATCTCCGGGCATTTGGATAAATACGATGCGATGTATACTCCGATGAAAGTGGATGATGAAGACTACTACTTGAAGCCCATGAACTGCCCGCACTTCATGATGCTCTATCGTTCGCTTCCCCATTCATACAAAGAACTCCCCCTCCGCTATACCTGCACCACCACCAATTACCGTTACGAAAAATCCGGCGAGCTTTCCGGGCTCACGCGCGTGCGTGCGCTCACGCAAGACGACTGTCATGTCTTCACCACCCCGGAGCAGATCGAGGACGAGATCAAACTCATGCTTGAAATGATCGACGTCGTGTACAAAAAATTCGGGCTCACTGATTTCTGGGTGCGCATCTCGCTCCGTGATTCAAAAAATAAAGAAGGCTATCTCGGAAGCGATGAGGTGTGGGAGATGTCCGAGAACGCGCTCCGTAATGTCGTCAAAGCGACTGGCTGGCGCTACGAAGAAGCAGAAAAGGAGGCGGCATTTTATGGTCCCAAACTTGATTTTATGTTCAAAGACGCCATCGGCAGGCAGTGGCAGCTCTCTACGATCCAGCTTGACTGGAATCTTCCCGAGCGCTTCGAGCTTGAGTATGCTGACAGCGCAGGCGGCAAGACACGCCCCGTGGTCATTCACCGCGCGATCCTGGGCTCAACGGAGCGATTCCTCGGTGTCATGATCGAGCACTTTGGTGGTGCCTTCCCGCTCTGGCTCTCACCGGTACAGGTGGCAATCCTTCCTGTCAGTGAACAATTTTCCGACTACGCACGAGAGGTGCAGGCCGAGCTCCAAAAAGCCGGATTCCGTGTGGACCTTGATTCTCGCAACGAATCCCTCGGCAAAAAGATCCGCGAAGGCAAGATGAAAAAGACCCCGTACCTCATCGTCGTGGGCGAGAAAGAAATTGCCTCAAAAACCGTTGCGGTAGAAGGCCGTGAGGGCGGCAGTTTGGGTGCGATGAGCATAGAGGAGCTTATCGCAAAACTCACCGAGGAGTGTGCATAACTTCTTTGTACAAAACTCAGATTCGTTAGATAATAAGGATGGACAAATAACCGCGGAGGTATGTGTCATGATTCCAAACGGACATTGTCACAACTGCCTGGGAAATTTGCACGTAAAAAAGAAGACAGGGGAAAGCCCCGAAAAATACCGCGAGAGCCTTTTCTGTTGTTCTCCCTGCGATAAGCAATGGACAAAAAGAGAAGCAAAAAAGGCTGCGATACTTTTGAGTCCCTTGGTCCCCTCCTTCACTTAAAAACACCTTCCTGCGTCTCGCGCAGCGAAGGTGTTTTGCTGTCTACCTTTAGTCTAATAGGACCTACGCAACCAGATGAAATTTGAGGCGAAGCAAGAGGTTTTGAGGAGATGTGCTGAACGCACAGTGACGAAAAAACTCGCTGGGTGCGTAGGTCCTGCTTAAATATCCAAATTCGCCAGTTTTGCGTTGGACTGAATGAACGATTTACGCGAAGGGACATCCGTTCCCATCAAGACATCAAACACCCGATCGGCTTCTTGATGGGAA
>Ga0209542_10021666_pt1 | contig 10051 bp, 7 predicted proteins | sample RifCSPhighO2_01_FD_184028 | JGI IMG/M metagenome (GOLD analysis project Ga0209542, IMG submission 184028) | Soil microbial communities from Rifle, Colorado - Rifle CSP2_plank highO2_0.1 (SPAdes) (version 2) | ecosystem: Environmental > Terrestrial > Deep subsurface > Rock core/Sediment ...
TGCCTCTTCCCGAAGCACGACCGGGGATTTGGTGGCATCTCCCACGTTTTCGGCCCCCCCTGTTGGCTCTGGCATTGCAAATGCGAGCTTAGCACGCGGCAAACACTGAGTGTTCAGGGCCTCTAACACTCAGTGTTTGCGGGAAAAGAAAAACCGCCGCGCTCGAAGGGCGCGGCGGTTGGCGGAGCAACCGTGGTCAGGCGGCGACCCGCGCCAGGCAGCCGAACGCGAAGCGGACGAGCGGCTCGCCCTCGATTGTCGCGTTCTGGAGGGCAAGGCCGGGGAACTGCTCCTCCGGCATCTCCACGGCAATGTCCGGCGGGCGACCGGGCCGCGCGATGACCAGGACGGTGCGGACTGGGCCGCCCGGCGCCATCAGGAGACGGACGACGCCACGGGCGGCGTCCACCGCGACGCGGGAGACGGTCTGCGAGAACGACACCGCCGGCTTGCCGATGCGCGCGACCGTCGCGACCAGGCGCGGATCGGGCAGGCGGGCTGAGATTTCTTGTTCTTGGGAGGGTGCTTTCATCGTCTGAGTATTATCACATTAAATCATACTTGTCAAAAGAGCCGCGCCCCTCACGGGGCGCGGCTCTTTTGACCTAATTTCTGTGAGGCGAGCTACATTCCGCCCATGCCGCCAGCCGAAGGCTGGGACGGCGCGGCCGCGGCAACTTTGCCGCCGCCGAGCGAGGCGACAACCAGCAGCACGCCGAGGACAGCGTGCAGCCAGTTGTCGGCTTGGTTGACCTCGATGAAACCGAGGAGCGAACCGGAGCCGACGTAGAAGCCGAGTGCGGCGAGGACGATGTAGATGATGCCGAGAATCTTGAGGCCGGAGCGGGCGTTACCCTCCGAGCCGGAGACGGCCAGGAGGATGACGCCGACGACGAGGTGGACGAGGTCGTGGGCGAAGTTTGTCTCGAACACGCCGAGAACCGGGCCGCTCTGGACGAAGCCCAGAACGGCTACGAGGACAAAGACGACGCCGAAGACCTTCGCGAGGGTGGTCGCCATTTGATCAGTTGTGGAAAAGGTAGGGGGCGTAAGGGGAACCGGGTGACGCGGGGTGCGTCGCTCTAAGTCTACACCCGCCTACATTCTCGTGGGAAGCGCAATCCCCAGGCTCCGGACGCCGAAAAAGTGAAGGCGGAGCCTTGACATACACCAGTAAATGAATTAGCAAGGGCGACGAGCCGTGGGAGGTAAAACTCCCCCGTCGCACACTGAAAACAAGCAATACACAAGCCAATACCAAACCTATGCCAGATCCCAACATCAAGGACCTCGTGGTCCTGCCAGGCCAGTTCGCCTACGTCGGCGACGACTCGAAAGGAAACATGACCGTCCTCGTCGGACCGATGCAGCGAAGCCTCGGCACCACGGAACGGCCGTACTTCTGGAACGCTCAGAAGGGTGACTTTGTCCCCTGCACGAGCGGAAGTCCGGCGATGCCCTTCGCGAAAGTGCCTCAGGGCTACTACGCGATCCTCGACAACCCTGCCCCGGACGGCAAGTCGCTCACCCCGGGTCAGGCCACAGCGGCCATCGACATGCAGATGGGCCGTCGCATCCACATTGAGGGACCTCAGTCGTTCCCTCTCTGGCCGATGCAGAGCGTGGAAATTGTCCGTGGCCACAACCTCCGCACCGATCAGTACGTGCTGGTCGAGGTAGAAGACGAGTCCCAGGCAACGAAGAACGCCGGCCGGGGCATCACCTACCGCGACGCGAAGCCGAGACTGGCGGGCGTCGTCCCGATCGGCAAGCCGATCGGTGACGACCAGACCCAGGCCGAGCTGCAGCACCCAGCCGCAGCCGTGCCGGACGGCAACGTCCGGGTCAGCTTCCCCACGAAGCTCGGCGAGCGGTTCATCGTGAAGGGCACCGAGGTTGCGTTCTACATGCCGCCGACCGGCTACCGGGTCATCTCGGACAGCCGCAACGAGCATATCCGCACCGCGGTCTCCCTCGAGCGCCTCGAGTACTGCACCCTCCTCGACGAGAACGGCCAGCGCCGCATCGCCAAGGGGCCGGAGGTGGTCTTCCCCGAGCCGACCGAGAGCTTCGTTGAGATCGATCAGCCCGACGGCCGCAAGTCCTCCTACAAGGGCCGCGCCTTCGAGCTCGACGAGATCAAAGGCCTCTACATCAAGGTCACGCAGGACTACACGGAAGACGACGGCACCGAGCGAAAGTCTGGCGATGAGCTCTTCATCACCGGCAACGAGCAGCGCATCTACTACCCGCGCGTGGAGCACACCATCATCTGCTACGGCAGCCAGATGGTCCACTACGGCGTCGAGATTCCGCGCGGCGAAGGCCGGTACGTCATGGAGCGCAAGAGCGGGAAGTTCAAGCTCGTCAAGGGCGAGACGAACTACCTGCCGGACCCGCGCAACGACGTCATCGTCCGGCGCGTGCTCTCCGATCGGGAGGTGACGCTGCTCTTCCCCGGCAACGAGGAGGCGCGACGCGTCAACCAGGTGTTCCGGCAGCAGGCCGGAGGCGACAAGGAAATCCTCGAGGTGCGGCCGCCGGAGGAGACCGTCATGCGGCGCAGCCTCGCGGCGGCGACCCAGACGTTCGACCGCGGCACCGGCTACACGCCGCCCCGCACCATCACCATCGACACCAAGTACGATGGCGCGGTGCGCATCCGCACCTTCCCCGGCCACGCCATCATGGTGGTCAACGGCGAGGGCAAGCGGCGCATCGTCAAGGACGGCGAGGTGACGCTGCTGGAGTACGACGAGAAGGTGCACAGCTTCTCGCTCTCCTCGGGCACTCCGAAGAGCGACAAGAACCGCATCGACGGCGTCTACCTCCAGATCAGCAACAACACCGTCTCCGACGTGGTGACGGTCGAGACCAAGGACCTCTGCGAGATCAACCTCCGCGTCTGCTACCGCGTCAACTTCGAGGGCGACAAGCCGGAGAAGTGGTTCGCGGTCGAGGACTACATCAAGCTCCTCACCACCAACCTGCGCTCGATGCTCCGCAACGCCGCCAAGGCGCACGGGGTGCTCGACCTGCAGGAGCACGTCACCGAGATCGTCCGCGACACCATCCTGGGCAAGTCCCACGCTGAAGCGGGCCGCCCCGGCCGCAAGTTCGAGGAGAACAGCATGCGCGTCTACGACGTCGACGTCCTGGATTGCGAAATTAAGGACGGCGAGATCGGCGAGCTGATTGACCGCGAGCAGCGGTCCGTGTTTGTTCACGGGCTCAAGCTCTCGGAAATCGGCCGCTCCGACGAGCTGACCAAGCGGCAGGAAACTGCGGCGCAGACGGCGATCGGCCTCAAGGCCGAGACCGCCGGGAGGCAGCTCGGGGCTCTCCGCGAACGCATCGAGCAGGAGGGCGCCAACCAGGCGCTCACCGAGAAGCTCGCCGCTGAGCGGGAAGCCGAGACCCTGGCGGCGCAGAAGAAGCTCGAGGAAGGCCTCCAGGCCATCGCCGAGCTGAAGCTGCTGGTCAAGAAGGCCGCCGACGAGCACGACACGTCGGTCAAGAAGGAGCGCACGGACATCGAGGTCAAGGCCGACGAGGCCCGCCTCAAGGCCATGGGCGACAAGGTTGCCGAGGCGCTGACCCACAGCGCGCACGCGGCCGCCATCAGGGATGCCCTGAAGAGCTTCTCCTTCCCCGTCGCGGGTGGCGAGAACATCGCGGCAGTCCTCAGCCGGGCCTTCAATGGCACGCCGGCCGGCAAATGGGTCGCGGGCCTGCTCGGCGAGGTGGCGAAGGCCCCCCCGCCGCAGCAGTAAGCGACAAGAACATCCCCGGCGGCGCCCATCGTGGCGCCGCCGGTTTTTCTTTTCAGGCGGCTACATCCTCGCCGGAACGGCAATCCCCAGCGTCGCCAGGCCGCTCGAGACGGCGTTCTGCGCTGCCGTCGCGACGGTCAGCCGCCAGCCGGCCGTTTTTGGCTCCTCGCCGACCACCCGCGCGGTGTCGTACCAGCGGTTGAAGGCGGCGGCGAGCGATACGAGATGCGTCGCCACGAGCTGCGGGGCGCGCTCGCGGTACGCGCGGCGGAGGATTTCAGGAAGGCGGGCAATGGCCATTTCTAGATCACTAGCGAACTCCCCTACTGGTGGCATAGTGGATGCAACAACTCCTGCTTCTTCAGCTTTCTTCACAAGTGTTGAGGCCCGAACTGCTGCGTATTGAAGATATGGGCCCGAGTCGCCATCGAGCGCGGTCGCGGCGTCGAGATCGAAGACGATGTCTTTGCCGGGCGACTGCTTGAGAATTTGGTACTTGATGGCAGCTACCGCGACGGCGTTCGCCACCGCGGCGGCGTTCTCGACCGGCACCTCGCGCTCTGCGAGCACCTCGCGCACCTTCTCGCGGGCAGCCTCCAGGAGATCGAGCGCGATCATCGTGTTCCCCTTCCGCGAGGAAATCTTGCCGTCAGCCAGGCGCATCAAACCGTGTGTCACGTGCAGCGTCTTCGGGGGAATGGCGGGCGCAATTTCTGCCAGCGCCGCCTGCACCACCTGGAAGTACTGCGTCTGCTCGGCGCCCGTCTCCAGCACCGCGAGGTCGGGGTGCCAGCGGTCCTCCTTCTCCAGCGCCCAGCCGATGTCCTTCGCCTCGTACGTCGGCAGGCCCTTCGCGGTGATGAAGACACGGGTGTGCAGGCCAACCCTCTCGCCGCGAAAGACGATGGCGCCCTCGCTCTCCTCGAAGACCGTGCCGACGTTCGCGAGCACGGTCTCCTTCCCCCGCTTCTCGATCTCGCGCTCCCAGACCTCGGCATCGAAGTGAGAGCCGATGGCTGCGTAGACGTCGTTGAAGTGCTCGACGGACCAGGCACGGCCGCGGTCGTACCAGCTCTTTTCTTCCGACGACATTTCGCCAGAGAAAATCCTGCCGTTGAGGTCATCGATGGCCACCTTTGCCTCTGGGTTCTCCTCGTAGGCTGCGGCACCGGCTGCGTAGGCGGCACCGACGAAGCGAACGCGGACGGCGAGCGGCGCGCCGTCCTTCGGCGCGCCGGGAGTTGCCTGCCCCATCCCCCAGATTGCCTTGGCGACGTGCAGGCCAATGTCGCCGCCGTAGGTGACGCGCGTCACCGCCGCGCCGGCGTTCTCGTAGAGCCGCGAGAGCGCCTCGCCAATCGAGTTCGCCATCAGGTGGGCGACGTGCAGCGGCTTGAACGGGTTCGGGCAGGAGTACTCGCAGAGCACGCGCTTGCCCGCGAGCTCGTCGAAACTGCCCCAGGAGTCCCCCGCCTCGGCTGCCTTCACGGTTTCCGCCGCGAGCACGGAGCGGCCGAGCGTCAGGTTGATGAAGCCGGGGCCGGCGAGCTCCACGGAGGCGACGGGCAGCGAGGAGTCAGCGGCAATCCGCGCCCGCAGCGCCTCGGCAATCGCTTCCGCCACCGCCCGCGGCGCCTTGCCCGCGGGCTTCGCGAGCGACAGCGCAACCGGCGAGGCGTAGTGCGCCTCCACGTCTGCTGGCGGCACTTCCATTGGAATTTCTCTAGGCGCGGCAAAGCCAGCGTCCTTGATGGACACCCGCAGCAGGTCCCTAACCCGGTCGCCAATCATCATCGCCGGGCAACTGTAGCGCGATTGGGCTTCGACGCGAAGTCTTGCTAGAAACTTGGGGCAACTGTAGCATGGCGGCAAATGAGTACAGACGAACAGATGATTGAGGCCCTCAGGACAGCAATCTGCCGCACCCAGCTGCGAATCTGGGCCCGCGCGCGACGCAAAAGAATCGAGCGCCTGCTCGGCCGCAGCCTCGGCGACCGGCAGTGGGCCCGTCGCCGGACGCTGGAGCGATACACCACGGGCAGATCTGTTGGCGATTCGATCTTTGGAAGCAAGGAGCCCCCGAACGCCTTCGGCGTCGGCAACGACTGAACGCGCCGCGGCGCGTTTTCTTTTTGTCCGTCTACCTTTATCCGTCTGTCGGGTCACCGCAGAGGCATCGTAAAAACAGACCCCCGGGGCGGGACGCTATCAGACTGTTCCTAAAGGCGCGGTGAGGAGAATCTAAAGTCGCTCCGGTTTCGGCAGGTCTCCTTCCCTACACGGCAATACCGCGCGCCTTCTGAATTTCAGCGGCAACGTTCTGAGGAACGACGTCGTAGTGATCAAATTCCATTGACATAGAAGCCCTGCCCTCCGTCATCGAGCGCAGAGTAGTTGTGTAGCCGAACATCTCGGAGAGCGGCACGGTCGCCTTCACCACCTGCAGGCCGACGCGCTCCTCCATCCCCTCAATCTGGCCGCGCTTGGAGGAGAGGTTGCCGGTGACGTCGCCCATAAACTTGTCCGGGGTGACGACCTCCACGCGCATCACCGGCTCCATCAGCACGGGGCGGGCGCGCCTAGCCGCCTCTTGAAACGCCATTGAGGCCGCAATCTTGAACGCGATTTCGGACGAGTCGACGTCGTGGTAGCTGCCGTCGTAGAGCTCCACGTCGATGTCGGTCATCTTGAAGCCGGCGACGATGCCGCGGCCCATAGCCTCGATGAGGCCCTTCTCCACCGCCGGGATGAACTCGCCCGGAATGACGCCGCCCTTGATGGCGTTGGTGAACTGGAAGCCGTTCTCGCGGCTGGTGTTCTTCGGCAGGTCCTCCTCCTTCACGGTGTAGTCGAGCGGCTTCATCCGAATCCGCACGTGGCCGTACTGGCCGCGGCCGCCCGTCTGCTTGATGTACTTGCCCTCGGCCTCGGCCGAGCCCTGAATCGCCTCGCGGTACGCCACCTGCGGCGCGCCGACGTTGGCCTCGACGCCGAACTCGCGCTTCATTCGATCAACTAGAATTTCTAGGTGAAGCTCCCCCATTCCCGAGATGATGGTCTCGCCCGTCTCGGTGTCGGAGTTGATGCGGAAGGTCGGGTCCTCGTCGGAGAGGCGGCGCAGCGCCATCCCGAGCTTCTCCTGGTCGGCCTTCGTCTTCGGCTCGATGCGCAGCGAGATGACCGCCTCGGGGATATCAATCTTGTCGAGGATGATCGGGTGCTCGGGGTCGCAGAGCGTGTGCGAGGTCTTGGCGGTGCGCAGGCCAACGGCGGCCGCAATCTCGCCGGCAAAAACTTTCTTCACCTCTTCTCGTTCGTTGGCCTGCAATCGAACGATGCGGCCGAGGCGCTCCTTGTCGCCGGTGGTGATGTTGTAGACGTACGAGCCCGCCTCGACGGTGCCCGAGTAGACGCGGAAGAACGCGAGCTGGCCAACGAACGGGTCGGACTGCAGCTTGAAGACGAGCGCGGAGAACGGCGCCTCATCCGATGCCGGGCGGCTAATTTCCTCCTCGGTGCTGGGATCAATGCCGTGCACCGGCGGAATATCGAGCGGCGAGGGTAGGTAGTCGACGACGGCGTCGAGGATGAGCTGCACGCCCTTGTTCTTGAGCGCCGTGCCGGTGAAGACCGGAAAGAGCTTGTTCGCGATGGTGCCCTTGCGAATCGCCGCCTTGATGCGACCAACGGAAACCTCTTTGCCGTCGAGGTAGTCGGCCATTATCTCGTCATCAAACTCGGCAGCCTTCTCGACGAGCTCGACGCGGAACTTCTCGGCGTCAGCTTTGAGGTCAGCGGGAATTTCACTCTCAACAACGGCGCTGCCTTTGTCGCCCTCGAAGCGGTACCCCTTCATCATTACGAGGTCCACGACGCCCTCCATTTTGTCCTCTAGGCCAATCGGAATCTGCATGCGAACAGCGGACTTGTTCAGCCGTTCGAGAATGGAAGCGTACGAGCGCTCGAACGATGCGCCGGTACGGTCGAGCTTGTTGATGAAGCAGATGCGCGGGACGTGGTACTTGTCGGCCTGGCGCCACACCGTCTCTGACTGCGGCTCCACGCCGGCCACGCCGTCGAAGACGACGATGCCGCCGTCGAGCACCCGCAGCGAGCGCTGCACCTCGATGGTGAAGTCGATGTGCCCCGGGGTGTCGATGATGTTGAAGCGCTGCTTCAGCGACTGGTCCGCCCCCATGTAGGTCGGGTTCCAGAAGCAGGTGATGGCGGCGGCGGTGATGGTGATGCCGCGCTCCTTCTCCTGCTCCATCCAGTCGGTCGTGGCCTCGCCCTCGTGCACCTCGCCGATTTTGTGGCTCTCTCCGGTGTAGTAGAGGATGCGCTCGGAGACGGTGGTCTTGCCGGCGTCGATGTGCGCGATGATGCCGAAGTTGCGGACGCGCTCGAGCGGGTAGTCGCGGTTCATTCGTGAATCGGTGCGTGAGCCGCGCGAGCGGGTGGCCGGGGCTAAACAAAACGCCCGCGCTGGGCGGGAGCAATCTAGCAGGGGTAGGCTTATCGTGCAACGCTAGGCTGCTGCAACAGGAAAGTGGTCACGCCAGAGACCTTCGAGCGACGCTAGGCGGCCGTCGTGGCTTCGCCAGAGACTCTCAAGGGCCGAGAGGCGGCCGTCGTGTTTTTCCAACGTTACCTCAATACGCGCGACACGAGTTTTTACTTCCTCTAAATCAGCCTCAATACGATCAACTTGCTCCTCAAGACGATCGAAGCGGGCGTCAACTAAATTGAAGCGTCGACCAACATCAGCAAATCCTCCAGCAATTGCCTCTAGGAGTACGTCTACTCTCTCTTCGACTACACGTGTTGATATTCGCTCAACAATAGGAGGAACTAGTTTATTTATAGTGCGTTCGACGATGGGCGGTACGCGCTTATCGATAGCCTTTCCAACACGCTCATCAAAGAGCGCACCGACGGCTTTGAGATCGGACTTCGTGAGCATGGCGGGGACATTCTACGCCCAGCTGATAAAATGGTTGTAAACAGGGGGTATAGGGCTGATAAAGAAAAAGGCCCGCGGCGAAGCGCCGCGGGCCTTACATAACCTGTCTCCCTTTACTCGCCCGGCGCGTCCGGCTCGAGCAGCGCCTGGAGCGCCCGATCCCAGCGTTTGCCGGAATCCCCACGGAACAGCACCTTCTGGCCGTTCACCTCTGCCCCCTTCACGCAATCGAACATCGCCGAGAAGAAGTCCTGGTGGTGGTTCGCGTCGGTCACGATCGCGACTGGGATGCCGCGGGCGGTGGCCTCGAGCATCAGGGCGATGCCCGCCGGCACGGTATCTGTCACGCCGTAGCGTTCGAGATTGAGTGCGGGGTATGCCTTGTCGGGCGGCATGTTCAGATCGGTGAGAACCGCATCGAACTTGTCGCCACCGAGGGAGAGCAACCGAAGTGCGTCCGCCAGGTTCTGCGCGACTGCAATCTTCTGCCCCGGCAGGACCATGGCCGCGAGGCTAAGGTTTTGGACGCTGTCGTCCACAACCAGAACCATGTAGCTACGCGAGAGCTTCGCGAGGTCCGAGGGAACCGGGAGCGTGGTTTCCGCGGCGACCGTCGCGCGCTTGGCCGACCAAGCTTTGTGGCAAGCCAGCATGGCGCTGACGCCCCGCTCTTCCTTGAAGAGGTTGAGACTGTCCATCACGAAAACGTTCTCGGGCTGCGCCGGCTGCAGATCCGTCTTCGCCGCGCTCAGCACGGCGAAGAACTTGCCGCCGTGACGCTGGAACGCGTCGCGGAGCACCTGCGTGCCCGTGACGAGCACGATGTCGGCCTCCTCGGGAGTGGCCACCTCGCGCTGGTCGGACGAGAGACCGAAGACCTGCAGGAATGCCCGGGTGAGCGGGCCTGGATTGAGGGTATAAATTTTCATTTGCCCGGCATTTTATCAAAAAATCAATATTTGTCAAGCTCTGAAGCGGAAAACCCGCCCTAGATCAGGGCGGGCTGGTGCTCGCGGACGGCCGCGACGATGGCGGCGGCAACCTCGGGGATAGGCGCCGTCGCGTCAATTCGAACGAGCTTCTCCGGCACGTTCGCGAAGAACTTCTCGTAGCCGGCGCGCAAACACTGGAAGAAGGCTTGCGACTCGCGGTCGAAGTGGTTCGTCTCGTGCTGGCGGTTGGCCTTGGCGCGCCGCTCGGCGGCGAGCTCGGGCGGCAGGTCGAGGTAGACGTAGAGGTCGGGGCGCTTCGGCAGGCAGCGGCGCATCGCCCAGAAGGCCTCGTACGCGCTCGGAACCATTTCCCCGAGCTGACG
>Ga0209542_10021667_pt1 | contig 10050 bp, 16 predicted proteins | sample RifCSPhighO2_01_FD_184028 | JGI IMG/M metagenome (GOLD analysis project Ga0209542, IMG submission 184028) | Soil microbial communities from Rifle, Colorado - Rifle CSP2_plank highO2_0.1 (SPAdes) (version 2) | ecosystem: Environmental > Terrestrial > Deep subsurface > Rock core/Sediment ...
GGTTTAACTAATGGAAAGCTTAAAACTCCCTGTCAAGCTTTCCTAGAGAAGCAAAGAAAATAAACAAAAGACATAAAAACAATGGGCAACTTAAAACATAGAGAGGACATTAATAGCGGACACTACAGTTTTGATTTAATTGAAAAAGTTTAAAAATAAGAATGATTCCTATATTACTATGGTTGATTCAGAGTTGATTATTGCTAAACCTAAAAATAGTAGCATATACTGGAATATTAATATTGAATTACTTTTATATAAAACTACTCTGCCTCAAAGGTTAAATATGTTGTGTGGGCAGGAGGTGGTTTAAAATGGGTGACAAAATATTAGTATTTTGTGCACATTCTGATGATGAGGTAATTAGCTCTGGGGCTAGCATTGCAAAATATGCTGAGGAAGGGAAGAATGTGGTTGTTGTTATTTTTTCTTATGGAGAATCAAGTAATCCAATTGTTCAAAATCAAGTAATTATTAATGAAAGAATTTTAGAAGCAAATAAAATTGGGAATTATTTAGGGGTAAAAGAAGTAAGATTTTTAGGAATTTCTGATGGAAAAATAAATGAAAAAATAAATGATTTAAAATTCTTAGATAAAATTAAAGAAATAATTATTAAAAATAAGCCTGAAAAAATATTAGTGCATGCTGCTAATGATCCCCATAGGGATCATAGATCAGTACATAAAATTGTGATAAAAGCAGTTGATTCATTAAAAAATAAATATGCTGTTTTTACTTTTGATGTGTGGAATGTAATTAATGTGTTTAGGAAAAATAAATTAGAACTTTATGTAGATGTGAGTAATACATTTGAGAAAAAATTAAATGCTTTAAAGATGTTTAATAGTCAAAAACTTTATGTTAATACATTATATCCTTCTATATTAATTAATGGGAAATTAAATGGAAGTAGAATTAACTGCAAATATGCGGAGAAATTCTTAAAAGTTAGATAAAGTTTATATATGAAAAGGATAAAGCTATATCACAATGGCATTTAAAAAATCATTGATTGCTAAAGTTGAACAAGTTTTATTAGAGATTTCTATAAAAATTGCAAAACAAGAAAAAGGTTGTTTGTTTGTTATAAAGCAAAATGGATTAGAATATGAAACTTTAATTGCACAAGATATAAAACCATTTAATATAATTGATAATCAGAGAAGATTAGAGGCTTTAGCTTTATTAGATGGTGCTTGCATAATTGATAAAAAAGGATACTTAATTGCTTATTCTGCACAAATAAGTAATACTAAGACTTTTAAGGGATTTGGAACTAGACATAGCGCAGCTTATACAGCTTCTATAAATAAAAATATTGCAATTTTAGCTTCTGAAGAAGATAAAAAAATTAGGGTTTTTAAAAATGGAAAATTACTGATGCAGATAGATCCAATGGAAAAGAATATTGAACAAAGAACTAAAGAAGCTGTGAATGTACTAGAAAGCATTGGTGTTGGGAGTATAGCAACTATTGGTGCTTCTGTAATAGCCCCTACTTTAGGAATTACATTAATTCCTGGAATTGTGATATTTGGGAGTACTTATTATTTAATTAAGATGCTTCAAAAGAAAAGATAATAAAAATACTAAAGCTTTTAAAATGCTGACTAATTCTAATTTTTAAGCCGAGATCGCCTAATCTGGTATGGCACAAATCTAAATGAGTGTAGGCCTGGAATAGGCAAGTAAGCTTGGCCCTCACGGGCATCTGGGTTCAAATCCCAGTCTCGGCGTATATTATTAATTAAACGTTCAAATCATTTTAACTGTTTATTTACTTACCGTAATGTTTAAGTAGGTTGTACTAAAGAATTATGCTTATTAGACTTTAACAAAATTATTAAGATCAAATAAATCTAATTGTCAACTTCAATTTCTGGTTTAGAATTTTTTGTTAATTTCCAATCAAGTCTAATTAATTCTTTTACAGCGGGGTTGTTTGTGTTTAGTTTAAACATATCTGATTTTCCTACCCTTCTTGTTTTTATTACTATATTGTTTATTTCTAGCTTGTGCCAAAATGTTTGCATTGTGGAGTAACTGACCCCTGAATTCTTTGCTATTTCAGTAAGAGGATAATCAAAATCAGCGAAAGTAATCAAAAAATCTAATACTTTTATTGTAGGATTATTTCCAAATACTTCAACTAATATGCTATTATTATCTAATCCGTTTTTGTTTGCCATAATTTTTTATAATATTAGTAGTTTATAAATGTTTCTATTAATGTTATTATATTTTAAACTTAGAAATATTTAAATACCTTTTTGTTTTAAATAAGTTATGGAATTTAGTTCAAAAATAATTAAGGCCAGGCTGCTTTATCATTTAAGAAAAAAGAGAGTTCTTGGTGGTGTTCATACACATTTTGATACTTTAAAGATGGGATTTCCAAAGCATCTTAGTAAAGAAGTAGAAAAGGTTGCCAAAGAATTAATTAAAGAAGGATGGCTAATAACAAAGCCAACTTCTTATGGTCTACAAGTTTCACTAAATAAAGATAAGCTTGCAGAAATTGAGATGTTTATCGAGAATGTTTTAAACTACAAATTTGATTAAAGCTGTTTTGGAAATCTTTTCGAGTTTTAAGGACAGAATTTAAGCTATGACATATCTGCATAGCCCTGGTGTGTTATTTTTGTATAGTAGTAACAAATAGAAAGATTTATAAATAAGTATTTTCACTATTTAATATATGTCTGCTAATGATTTAATTAGAAGTGAATCAGAACTTTGTAAAATAGCTGATGCTCTTTCTGAAGATGCAAGAAGATCTAATACTTTAGTTGTCTCAAGACATCTAAATGTTGCGGGAGAATATGTTTATTTTAAAGATGGAAAAAATTTACATTCAGATTTTAAAGTATCTAGTTTGAACAAAGAACTCCCAGAAGGAATTTATACAAGTACTACTGAAGGAGACATAAGTGCTGATAATGCGCATCTGATTCAAGTAGCCCGTGATCTCGAACCCCAAAGATTTCGTTTTCGTCATAAAGGTGTACCGTTACCAACAAGCCATGATGTTTTTTTTGAAAATATGCCTTCTAATATTGATTGTTTTGATGATGAGCTACGAGAATTTACAAAAGATCATCCAAATACATACACACAAAGACAATTTTATGTAGTACAGCAAGTTATTGTAAATTCTGAGGGTGGGGTTGCAATTCAATCTGTACCTTTTTTTGAAATTAGATATGGCCATGGTTTTGAGCCGATACCAACAAACAGATCTATAACTGCAGTTTGCAATACAGATGCTGATGTTGCTAAGATGCAGTCTCTTATAAAATTCCTGCCTGATCCAACTCCAGATAAGAGAATAAAGAATGCAAAATCTTTTTCACAAGCATTTCATCAACTAACTGCAGTTTCGGGGCTAAAGTATGGAAGCTTGGAAGAAGCAGGAATAGAATTGGCTGGTTTGTATGATGTAGTTGTTCTTTCTGGAGTTCCTGCACATGAGGTATTTGGCCACCAGTTTGAAGAACCAGTTAGATTTATTGAGTTTGGAGAATCTGGAACTTTTAAGCTTGGTCAGTCAATTGAAAATAAAGATATCATAATTAGAGATGATCCACATATGACACTTTCTGGATTAAGAGTTCGGGGATTTACGCATTTTGATTCCTATGGCAGACCAAGACAAACAAGAGAACATATAAAGAATGGGAGAGTAGTTGGATTTCTTGGAAGTGAGTATGCTGATCTCGAAAATCTAGCAGGATTTATGAATATAAGAAATGATGTCTTTGTCGGTAATGCTTCACAATATATTGATTCAGTTTTTCCTCAGCCAAGAATGAGTTGCACTGTGTTAACTGGAAAAGCTGAAGAAGTTGATTTGGAGGGAAAAATATTATTAGTTTCACATGAAGGACATACAGATTCAAGTGATAAGACATATAATGTATCGGCAAAAGAATGTTATGTAGTGAAAAATGGAGAACCTAAAAGAGTTGTGCCACTTAAAGTAACGGGTGGTATTAATCAAGCTCTGGCTAACATAGTATTGATAAATGATTTGAGCTATAATACTGGTTTTTGTAGCAAGGGAGATCCAATTAATTATCCCAGTGGAAGAGCACAAGTTCCAGTTTCGCAATTTGCTAATAGTCAAATATGGCAAGGCCAACAAGTTTATTCATTGCCAATTTCAGATAGACACCTTAGAATCCTACAAAATGAGAAGTAAAATGAATCTTAGACAATATGCACTAATTGGACTTGTTCCAAGTATATTAGGATGTGCAGGACCTGTAAATTTGCTTAGAGAGAATAAGATACCTTATACAATCACTTGCGATTATCCTGATCCAGATGTATTAACAATTTCTAGTGCTTATAATATTGATTTGTCTGTTAGGCATATTTGTTTGGAAAGTGAAAGCGGAGAAAGATTTACTTTAAAATTTAGAGAAGGGAGTTTAAGGGGCAAGGCAAGGGGATTAGTTGATGACATAAGTGATAAAGTAGAAGGACAAAAAGTATTGTTATCTCTCAGAGATATTTTGGATGCTCAAAACAATCTTGATGATGGTTGTACTGTAGCTACTATAAGTCGGCGTAAAAATGTTGAACGTCACTAAAGTAGGTTTATCTTTGTTATTAATGGCAAATGGATGTGCTTCTACAATAAGATATTCTAATTTTCCAGACAGCCCAAGTTGTGATATTCCATTTAAGGTTGTAGATGCTGGAAAACCTAATTTTGTGGAATTGTCTTCTGAATGTTTAGGTGAATCTACATTAAATGGTAGAGTTCGAGAAGCAGTTTTGGAATTTAATAATAAATTATATAGATTAATTGTTGATCCTGAATTTCCATCAAATGATTTTGATAGAAGAAGTGCACAAAATTTAGTTGAGAAAATTAGCAAAGTGCAACCTAAAAACAATTTCTTGATGAATTGTGATGAATATAGAAGAATTACAACATATCCTATAAATAATGATGGAATTTATTTTAGTGAAATTAATTAAGATTTAATCCATGTATTATATAAACTATCAAAGTAACTTGAAATTTCTAAAGCTACTTTTTCTATTGATTTATTTCCATTTATTGTAATAACTTTCCCAAATAATTTTTGATCTACTTCAGACATATGTGCTAAGCATCTATATGCTTCAATTAATTTAGAAATAAATCCAGAGTCTCTCTCGAACTTTTCTAGTCTTTCTTCAATTGGAATATTTGGATTTTCTTTTAATAGTCTTTCTCTAACTCTTGCTTGAGAAACTTCTAAAGAAACATCTATAAGATAAGTTAAGTCTGGAGTTAATAATCCTCTATTTTCATGCATTCTAAGTAATTCAAATAAGTCAATTCCTTGGGACCACTGATAAGCACATGTAGACATTTTATATCTATCTGAGAGAACTATTCCCATAGCATTTACTACAGGGATTATTATTTCATGTGTATGATCTACTCTATCATCTAAATAGAGTTTTGCCATAACTAATCCATCTGAATAAGGAGTAATATCTTCACTTAATTTTCTTTTGATTTCTTCACTTTTCCAAGGTTCATGAGTTTCTAGAACATCTTGATACTTAGATAATTTTTTTATGTGACTTGTTAATAAATGGATTTGAGTAGAAGTTCCAGATCCGTCAACTCCTTCAAAAACAACATATAAACCTTTTTTTCTCATAGTTATAGTTTTTTATGGGAATTATATATTGTTTTTTATACTACTAAATATTTTTTGAAATATGGATTTCTAAAGATGTTAATGCTTAAATAATGAATATATACTTTTGTATCAAATAATGGCTAAAGATATAGATCCTGCTATTTTAAAAAGAAGAAGAGAAGCTCTTTCTAGATATGTCTCTAATCCTGACGGAAATTTTTTTGTTTTACTTGATTTAGGTGTTAGTGGAATAGCTGGAGCTGCTTATGCTAGGTATAGTAGGGCAAAAGGTTCTTTTAGAGATACTTTTGTCAGAGAATTTTTAGATGATAATGGTGAAATAATTGCGAGTAAAAGTGAAGTTTTGGAGAGAATTCTTTTAGAATTCGGAGATGATTCTGTGGGAGAATTAGAGGGGGCACATTCATCATGGGAGGGAATTTCTAACTTAGCGACTAAAAAAATAGAAGATAAAAGAATCGGTGGAAGTCCAATAGAACAATCTTCTAGGTATGTAGTTTACGATATGAAAGATCGAGCTGGAAGATGGTCCTATTTAAGAGAACCTAAAATAATGAATTCAAGATTTGCTGATAAATATGTAGAAACAATGGATTTTCTTTTTGAAAGATATGGAGAATTAATTTCTGGATTAAAGGAATTTTTTCAGATTTTGACTCCTATGGGTGAATTTAAAACAAAAATGAATATAGGTGGAGAAGTTAAAGAGATAATGCTTAAAGATTTAACAACTGAGCAACAAGTTAGAGATTTTAAAACAATATATAATTTTGTTATTAAAACAAGCTCTTGTGATAGGGCAAGAATTGTACTTCCTGCAGCTACTTTAACAAATGTTGGCATCTTTGGAAATGGCAGATTTTACCAGCATGTTTTGACGTCTTTATATTCTGAAGATTTAACTGAGATGCAAGAAATTGCAAGTAAACAACATGTAGAATTAAATAAAGTATTAGAAGTTTATGTTAGAAGAGCAAAAAGAAGTGATTATTTAGTTAATACAAGAAGAAATATGACAAGATTAGCTGGAGAATTGCTAAAAGATGTAGAACCAGAAAATATTTTAGATAATGTGGTAATGATAGATTTTAATCCTGGTGATTTAGAAGAAAATATTATTGCTCACGCTTTGTTTAGATATTCTAGACATCCGATAAATCAACTAAGGACAATCGTGAGTCAATTATCCTCTGATAAAAAACAAGAGATTTTAGATACATATGTTGGGGATAGAGCTAGACGTACTGATAGACCTGGACGAGCATTGGAAGTTGGGTATCCTTTAAGTTTTGAAATAATTAGTGACTTTGGTGTTTATAGAGATTTACATAGACATAGAATGCTAACACAAGAAAGACAAGACCTTACAGCTTTATTAGGGCATGTTATACCTACTGAAGTTGCAGAAGTAGGTTTTAGTGGAAAAGTAGAAGAATGCTATTCTAAATCCAAAGAATTATATTCGGCAATGTTAAACGACTATCCAGAAGAAGCACAATATGCCACTTTATTTGGGCATAATATAAGATTTTTTATGGGAATGAATGCTAGAGAAGCTATGCATATGTGGGAATTAAGAACTGGACCGCAAGGCCATCCAAACTATAGAAGAATTTGTCAGAAAATGCATACTATAACACAATTAAAATTTCCTTTAGTTGCTGGATCTATGAAGTTTGTTGATTATAATGATTATACTCACGCAAGAGCAGATTCAGAGGCTAGAATTGCAATGAAAATAGCAAAATATAGAGAAGAACATAATATTGATGTTGAAAGACCTGATTGATGAGCATTTTTTAATATAATTAAATTTATAAATCAATAAATCAAATAAATTATGGGGGTGGTAAAATGCCATTATTAAGCGTTGCAGTACCAAGTGGAGTAATTCCAATTTTGTCAATTATATTTGGAGTTATTGTTTTGATTTTTCCAAAAGTATTAAATTATATAGTTGGAATTTATTTGATATTGGTTGGGATTATTGGTTTGTTGGGAGTTATTTAGCTTTCTTTTTTTTCTTTGAAAAAACATAAATGTAAAGAATTGGAAGAATCCCAATTGTATTAATAATTAGAATTGCAATGTACCATGTTTTATGATTATTTCTTGCTGCTTTCCACAACGCAATTCCCTTCCAAATTAATTCCCATATACCAAGAATAAGTAAAACTATGCCAATATTTGGAGGCAAACCAAGAAAAGTTTCAACAGCCATAAAGTTATCTAGAATCAATCGGTATTTAAATATAATGTTTTAATAATTATTGGAATTGTTAGTATGGTAGAATCTAAAGAAAAAACTGATTTAGAAAAAAGAGTTAGCTGGGCTATGAAAAGATGGCAAGTTGTCTCAAAATATGATAAACCAAAATTAGAAGGATTAAAAAAGCATATTTATGATGTTCTTGGTGAGGATTTCGAAGAAGATAGGTCTAAGTTTGGGAGAAAAGATAAGAATGGAAGATTAGAGAGGATTTGTGGATTAATTGATGAACTTTTAGAAGGAAAACCATTTGATGAATTAATAAGTAGATATACTGCTTATCAATTAATAGATTATTTTGGGTATATTAAGTTGCAAACGGAAAGGTTATATGGTTAAATTATGGGCCTTTCATTTTACTTATTTGCTTTATAATTGCTTGTTCTATAAAATCTCTTTCGTCAGCATAAAGTTTAGTTTTGTTAACTATAATTCTTATATTATCTAGAAGTTGTTTTGGTAGTTCTATATTTTCTTTTTCCATGATGTCACCTCATTTTTGATTTTAGTATTTTTAGTTAATATATAAATCTACCTTAATTCTTGTTCATATTCATTAATTGCTTTTTCAAAACCAAATTTAGAATGGCCCCATTGAATTAATAAATCTACTTTTAATTTATCTATTCCTACTGGAAGATCACAAGCACCCCAACAGGATCCTAGCCATATAATTATTTTGGCATTAGTTTTATTTTCTATTTCTTTAGCTATTTTAGTTGCTTGTGGTTTTAAACCATCTGGAAATTGCAGACAAACTAATTTTGCTTTCTCTTCTTTTATCTTTTCTATAGCTTTATTTATTTCTAAGTCTAAATCCATAAAAATTAAATATCAATAATGATTTTAAATGTTATGTTTTATGAAAAAGTTTATGAAAAATTGAGGAAAGTGCCAAAAGGAAGAGTTGTTACATATAAAGAACTTGCTAGGTCATTAAATTCTAAGGCTTATAGAGCTGTTGGTAGTGCAATGGGAAAAAATCCATTTGCACCAAGTGTTCCATGTCATAGAGTGGTTAATTCAAATGGAAATCTTGGGAATTTTAGTGGAAAAGGTGGAGTTAAAGCAAAAATTAAATTGCTTGAAGAAGAAGGTATTAAAATAAAGAATAATAAAATTGTTGATTTTGAAAAAGTATTGTTCAGGTTCTAGCTTGTTTCCAAACAGAATCAAAGTATTTTCTGAAAGTTTTAGTCATGCTTTTATTAGGTTATAAGAAAATATTCCAGTAAGTCTCCATAAACTCTTGCGCATTGAAATTTATAAGTCCTGAATAGTCTTTTTTATCGTGAGTCTTTAATCCTGCTTTGTCAGCTGTTCTTAAATTTTCTAAGTATTCTTCCCTTGATTTTTTTCTAATAATCATTGGCGGATAACCCTTGCTTAACATTATGAAATTTATTATCATTCTACCTGTTCTTCCATTGCCATCTCTAAATGGATGAATTTTTTCTAACTTGTGGTGGAAAATAGTGGCTAATGTTAATGGGTGTAGCTTGTTCTCATTTTCTTCATACCAATTGATTAATACATTCATATCTGCTTTAACGTAAGGTGCTGGTGTTGCTTCAAAGTTGCTTCTTATAACTCTTACATCTGTATTTCTATAACCTTTTCTCAGGTCAATGCTCTCCATTAATTTATCATGAATTTCAATAATAAAATCATGACTTAATTTCTTCTTAGAGTTATAGACCTCGAAGAATACTTTTTCAGTGTTTTGTAAATCATAAATTTCTCTAAGAGTCTTACCTTTAGGAGTTATACCTTCTTGCAAGAGATTTCTAGCCTCTTCCAAATTGATAGTGTTCCCTTCAATTGATGTAGTATTAAATGAGAACTCTATAACAAAATTTTTGAGAGTTTCTTCTTGAGTCAATTTATCCTGTTTCTTAAATAACTCATTATAATGCAATTTGCATGCTTCTACTTCTTCAGTCTTATCTTTTAAGAATTCATCTTTTTTTAGCTTTAGCTCTTTGACTTTTTCAAGGTAATGATTTGATTCTAGGAACAAATGAATTTTTTTGTAAGCTTTCCTAATTTTATCTTTATAATGGCTAAGTCCATCTAATTTTTTTCTAACTTCTGAGATTGAGCTTCCAA